>Ga0307515_10026346_pt1 | contig 10014 bp, 6 predicted proteins | sample 17_EM_MG_FD_194513 | JGI IMG/M metagenome (GOLD analysis project Ga0307515, IMG submission 194513) | Populus trichocarpa ectomycorrhiza microbial communities from riparian zone in the Pacific Northwest, United States - 17_EM | ecosystem: Host-associated > Plants > Roots > Unclassified | place...
TCCTTAGTGCCTAACCGGCAATAAACTAGTTAGGTAATTATCTTCTCTTTTATAAGACCTTTAATAGCCTAGCGCGTACGTTGCTTATAGTTATAGTTAGCGTTATTAACCTTAAATCGGTTCTTAACTACAGCAATCTACTAGTTAAAATGCTATTAAGTAGTACCGCTAATATTAGGTGGTAACTTCTTAACTAGGGCGTTGAGATTTATTTAGCGTATACGTTCGCCACGTAACTTATACTCTTTACTAAAAAGGCAATAAGAGGGCTTTATTAAATTAATAATGCTCTATAAGTTAGCTATTTTCTTAGCTAGCTTATCTAGCTCCTTTATATTAGCGGTATTAGGTAGGACGCTAATAACCTTATTAAGTTTCTATTAAGCCTAGGTATATAAGTTAAACTAGTCTCTAACGTTTATAGATATCTAATTGTTTTAAGATTTAGAAAATAGCTTAGATGCTACTAGTATGCTTCTAGTAGTTTTGTCTACACTAGATCCTAAGGCGTTCTATAGTCGTATTACTAGCGTATTACCATTAGGTGCAGGCATTGGTTTTCTTTTCAGAGGTATTATAGAAAAATTAAACCGGCTATCCTCCTAAGGGGATTAGTAAGAATTCGAATATAAGGGAGTTTAAAAGTCTTATAGGGAGAAGAATTCCGCTTAATAATTATATAAGATGAAATAGCTAGTATTTTATACTTAGTATAGCAATTTAGAAAAAGTTTGCTTTTAATACGTATACTAAGCGTAACTTTAATATACTTAAAAAGGACTATCTTAGTCTAAAGGACTAGGAGGCGCTTTATATAATAAAAAGTTTTCTTTAAATATTCTACTAGGTAACCCTAAAATACTAAGGATATAAAGCAACGCTTAAGAATATACTCTTTATAATAGATGTTATAATTAAGCACCTTAATAAATCCTAGGTTAGTTTATCTCCATTTTTATTTCTTAATTTAGCTAATATTATATAATAGAAGGAGTATATATCTAATAAGGAGTTCTCTAAACGTATTAAAAATGCTTAGAATACCTTTAATAGGTATTACTATAAAATAGATAACTCGCCCCTTTACGCTACTATACTTATTCTTTATCTAGCCCGTTATATAAGATATATTAAGTAGGTTTAGAAGAAGAAGTAGCGTAAGCCTATACTTAACGGCGTTAAAGAGCTTTAGGAAAGATATTAGAATAGGAGTTTTATACTTAGAAGTATGTTATTATATAAAAGGCTAGCTCTAGCTTAAACCCTTAATAAGTTTAATAAGATTACTAAGGATCCTAATAGCATAATATTTTAACTAAAAAGTTAAGATAAGTATAAGGACTTTATCTCTAAGACGCTATATAAGATTTTAACAACTGCACTTTAGTAGTGGTCTTAAGAACAGTAACAAAAGCGCTAGCTACGGCTCTCGTGTCACGGCACTGACCTGACACGTTGTTATAACTCGGTGTTGTTATGACACGAGCACAGACCTGACCCCTGAGCGACGTGTATATATACCACCTCACCTCCTACATAGATCCTCACACGACATCGTTTGTCAATTATATACAGTCACCTCGTACATCGTACCTTGACAGTCCGCACGTACTGTGACATCTCGCTTATAGCAATTAAAATTCTCTTAATTCCAGCAATAAGCGATAAGCTAGAAAGAGTCTTTTTAGGAGGACGTTGCATAGTATTATAGGAGAGAATGCAGATAGATCCTGAAACTCTTAAGAAAATAAAGTATTTAAAGAATTGGCACCAGAGAAGAACTATAAGAGAAATAGGTGGATTTTCTCTAAGTATTTAGCTATTATATAGTTAAGGGGGAAAGGTACCGTAATATCCGCAATATTTACAATATCTGCAATATCTGCAATATCTGCCAAATTCTACCGAATTCTGCTAGAAACGAGTCCTATTCTACCTGGTTGGGGTAGAAAAGCTCCGCACAGGGCACTTTTATCCTTATCGATTGCGATATTTTATGTATTTTCTATTGGATAAAGGATATTTTATGCTCGCTTATTCGCATTATCCAAAACAACCCTGGGTTAGGAACCCAGCTGAGCTCTGCCAGCGCCATAAACGACCACAAGGCGAGTCTAGAACTCATCATCCTCATCTATATAAACCTGACATTATCTTGCCTTCAGTCTCTCTTTCAGAATAGAGTATCGAAAGAGCCTTTCCTATTCACAAGCAGAAAACAGTCTCAGCAAACAGTACCCTCCAAAAATGAGCAGCATCGCTGGACCACCGGAATGGAAAAATGACCCAAGTACATGGAAGGGTGTCATACCAGCCGTAGTAAGTCTGAATACTTGAGTTACCATCGAATCTGAATTGACCTTGTACAGTATGGTGGCGGCACACTAGTCCTCAACAGTGGTCCCAGTGATGAATGGATTGATATTTTGACTAAATATCAATCGTTATCATTAAGGGAGCTAAAATACCGCGATATGAATGGATATTCGCGATATGGCTTATATAAGCTACATAACCAGTCTTGGCATGGTGTTGTGGTTATTTGTCAAGGTCGACGGTTTCCTGGAGGCCCTTAACCCCCCCCCCCCCCTTTACTGCGGGCAAGTATTAAAATTTTTACTCTTGCATATATACCAGAATGTAGAGCGTACGATTGATACTACGTATACGCCTCAGCATCCTTTTACTACACCACGAGGCTTTAACTTTCTATATATATTCATAAGCTTATGGATATTCATTCATAAGGATCTTAAAAAATCCAATCGTTATCATTGCTTATGAATGAATATATCGTTAAGAAGCGATGGATATAAATATCATTGGGACCACTGGTCCTCAAGGACACTATTACGGCTGAACAAGACACCGTGCAATTTTGGACGAATTATTCCAATGCCATCGCGGAGAACATGAAGAAAGCTGTGCTCGCTAAAGGACAGTGGGTCCCGAATGGTAAATGCACTGGCAAATACGCGCTGGCATGTGTAGAGAGTCTCTGGAAGGCTGCAGTTCCATTCATACAGGCACTCAACAAAATCAACAATCACGACACGATAACACATTGTTGCAAAATCCGAAGCAAACCACAGGGCGACAGCAATGATACCAGTGGCATAGATCTCATGACCTACGTCAGGGTGTTGCAACTTGCAAGCGATCTCGCGGATGTTGACCCAGTTGACGATATTGATACGCATGGCCCAACTGATCAGGATCCGGCTGTACCACTAGCAGATGACTAGTCAGGAACGGAATAGTCCCAGAGTTCCCGAAGTGTCTTGAGAGGATGGGTGAAAACGATCATAGGGAGAATTCTAGTGTGGCTATAGAAGCATATAGCTCGAATAATTATGATTGTTTCTAGATCTATCCCTTAACATTGATTTTGTTGTATAGGCTGAACACGACAGCAAGCCAATTACAGAACAGACTGGCAATGTGACCTTCCAAATCTTATCGTGATTGGGGGATAATCAGTGCTTGCGTCGGCAGGGCATTGTGAACTAGCATCTACTGCAGGGTTGTCTGCTGTTGGATCTGCTTTGACTTCTTCTAGGTCTTGCCACAGTACAATCTGCAGTGAAGTCTGTCCACATGATCGGCGCGATGGAAGCCACTAAATCCTTTCAGCCAGGGCTGAGCAAAAATGGTAGTATCATGCTTAAGTGTAGAATGAGGACAAGCTAGCAATGCAATCCGCACGGTACAGTACATTGACTTCAGCTACACCTCGTCAGTCAGCTACGCCACAAAATGCCCCGCGAGCCTAGACCACTTCGCTTCCCTACACTCATGTTCAACCCCACATCTCGCGCTAATCAGCAGACACGCTAGCCAAGGTGTCTTGATGGGCCGGGAAGCTGCCAGAAAATATGCACGTACAAAGTAGGTACAAAAGTGCAGACACTTCCAGCCACGATTCTAGCACTGGTCTACCTCCCTGCTCGTACGTATTTATAACATGGCCACCGATACCGTAGATCCTGAGAAAGGCCTTGTGTCTGCAACAGCACGCTCTGCAATACCTTCATGGGCCTCGTCTGCTCCGGACAACGCCATCATCAACGAGCCCAGTAGGCACACACCTCTCCAGCTCTTCCAGCTGCTGGTCGGCATATACACGCCACCATCCCTCACTCAAGATGGTATTGATCCCGGCAGAGCCACCGAAGCGAAATCCAGGCGAGCTCGGACGGATAACATTGGTCTCTATCAACGAGCGAAAGAGCAGGAACGTGCCAGCAGAATCGCTTATCTATGCACAAGCTTTATCAGCAATACTTTGTACATGCTTCAGATCCTTCTCGCAGCAACATTTACTGCACTATCTGCGTACAAGGAGGTACATCCTGTAACGTTGACTGTTCTAGGAGCGATGAATACCGTTTTGGCTGGGTAAGTCCCAAGGAGATCATATATGGACTACGACTGATTTGTTTCGATCATAGTTGCCTAGCATGGCAGAAAGGCCAAGGTGTGCCGCAACGATATCGCAAAGCTCAAGACCAGTATCAAGCTTTGATCTTCGAGATCGAGATGGCTGAGCGATCATTCTTGGACCTCCAGAACAACAGTGACGAAGGCGGTGTCAAGTTTGATCCGCGAACAGAGAAAGCCAGGCTACAGAAGCTATTCGATACGGCAAGAGCTGATCAGCAAGCGAATTATCCAGATCTATATGTCAGCACGGGGGCAACCGCTGCCAAAGATTCTAAAGACCTGACAAAGGAGCTAGAGGATGCAAAGGCAGAAACGGTGAAGGTGCAGAGCGAAATGATGGCCAAGATCGAGGCGTTGATAGCTAAGCTGGCGAGTAAGGTTGATGCTCAGGTTGAGGATGCTATTTAAAATGTTGCGAAGGTGTAAAAACTGCGATACGCAGTAAAACAGCAAGTTGCAGCAGGAACGTAGAGCCTATCTGTTACAAGTATTGTCGAAAGTCCCATAAACGCATAACAGTATTTGGACTGGGAGGCTGCGGGAAGTCGGCGCTCGTGCTTGAGTGTGCATATCGCGCGATAGCACGAGACTCCAAGTATCTGGTGTTCTGGGTGCCTACCATCAGTCGAGAGAGCTTTGAGCTTGCGTATCGTGACATCGGTATCCTCCTCCGCTTATCGGGAATCACAGATGACAACGCAGATGTCAAGCAACTTGTCAAGAAGAAATTAGACTCCGGCAGCTCGGGTGACTGGTTAATGATAGTCGATAATGCTAACGATGCTAGCGTTCTCTTGAGCGGATCTGACGGCGACCCAAAATCGACCTAACTGAACGACCATCTTCCATGTAGCGAGAGAGGCATAATCATCTTCACTGCACGTAGTCGAAAAGCCGCCGAAGACCTAACATAGAGTAATGTCATTAAGCTTAATAACATGAACGAGAATGAAGCCAGGCAGCTGATGGGACGGCGTTTGTTAGAGAAAGCGCTACTCGAGGACGAGGCAGCGGTTGACGAACTACTGAGTTTACTTGCGTATCTGCCACTTGCCATTGTTCAGGCCACTGCATTCATCAACAGCAACGGAATCTCGATCGCTGACTACACCTCGTTGTTCAGAGAACCCAGGAAGGAGGTCAGACTTTTTAGCAAGCATTTTGAAGACCTTAGCAGATATCGACAAACGGAGAGCACTATTGCCAAGACATGGCATATCTCTTTTCGACCAGATTCTTAAGCAAGACCGACTTGCATCGGACTACCTATCCTTCATAGCATGCATTGATCGCGTAAACATCCCACTATCGCAACTACACTTCGGAGATCCACTGCAACAAGTCAAAGCGATTGGGACGCTAAAAGCGTATGCTTTCATTACGGAGCGCCAGCGATTTCCGCAACAGCTAAAAGGAGAGATATTTTTTGATGTCCATCGACTCGTTCAGATGGCCTCGATGTGGTAGCTCCAGAAGCATGGCAAGTAGATAACTTGGACGAGGAAGGCAGCGATGCAACTCAAGAAGGTTGTCCCATATGGCGGGCATAAGAGGAAAGAAGTGTGGACGGCATACCTCTCTCACGCAGTTCACGTGGCCGGGTTAGATGACGCTCTGGACGATACCGCAAAGGCTTCGCTCCTGGGCCGAGTGGGGCGATGCCAGGCAAGTCTGGGACAGTACTCAGCGGCAGAGATAACACATCGACAAGTCCTTGCATTTCAGGAAAAGAGCCTAGGGCAGAAGTATCCTTCCACGCTGACGACCATAAACAACTTGGCTAGAGTGCTGGGGCGCTAAGGCAAGTACGAGGAGGCCGAATCGATGCACAGGCAGACGCTGGCGACCAGTAAGAAGGTGCTTGGTGTTGAGCGTCCTTCCACACTGACAAGCGTGTACTGCCTCGCTCATGTCCTAGCAAATCAGCATCACTACAACAAATCCACAGGTCTATATAAAAGAGCCTGCGCAGGCTATAGCGCCGTCCTTGGAAACGATCATCCAATTACACACTCGTGTCGCAAACACTATTTGGAGATACTTGCATCGCGAACGCAGGATCCATCTGCCCTTCCTTTTGAGATATCTAAAAGACAAGATGGTGGCAGAGCAAAACGCACCTCAAATAACGGCTTAAACACGCGAGCAAGCAAAGTCTCAAGACTCTCGCGTGGACTCGTGAAGATGGGCATCGGACGCTCGAAGGTGTATGAATTGTAAGATAATGCATTTCTATATAGCACTAGCATGTAGCATAAGTTATCCTGCTGTAAGAACATGTACGCGTCATGCTGCAAAAGTGCTCAGCGCAGTCAAGTGTCTGCACAAACCTGGCTAATTTCGAGCGCAACGTGAGCCTCAGGTTTCGCAGCATTAAGTTACGGCTATCCTGTTCCTGGCTTTTCTAACAGTTAGTCATTACTAGCCGCAGATTATCGATCCAAGCTGAGCGAGAAATCGCCACAATAGCACGGTTATGTCCAAGATACAGTTGCTTCTCTCGGGATAGGCTCGTTGATATGCTCTATACGGAGTGATGGAGTTTCTGGTATAATATGTAGCTTTTCGATCGAGATGAGTATGTCCGAAGCGACTCTCCCATCGGCATCGTAAACAAAATTGAGGTATTTCACGGTAAGCACGGGCTACTGATGAATGAGATTGTTAATAAATGAAATTTTATGATTTGAGGCTGCTATTCCGAGAATATTGGAGTTAGAGACCAGAATGTGGAGAGTTATGGTTAAATTTAATGGGGAGACTTTCGTTTGCTAGGGTCTTTCGCTAGCTAAAGAGGGATGTTAAACCAATTTAACTATTTTCGAGTGATTTATAACTTCGGGCAACTACTCCTTAGTTAACCCTTTTAGCGCTAGTAGGTTAAATATTAGGCTTATATTTCCTATAACCTTTACTAAAGCCCTATTAGATAGCTTATCTAAATATATTACCTAAATATTATACTTAATGCGTTAATTAATATAAAATTAGAATATACTATTATAAGAATAGCTTATAACCTAATCTTGTTTAGTAGTAGTTACTATATTTATAAATTTTAGTAGAGTTAGCCTAGAATTATAAATAAGTAAAATATTATGGCTTAAATAAATGCCTCTAAACCGAAGCTTGAACGAATACTGTATTACAAAGATACTAAGCTAAAGAGAAGGAAAAGGGGTCGCTAGGACCGATGTAAACAAATATATAGGGTGAGCCGCTAAGGCGCTAGCTTTGGGCGGGCTAATTATAGGTCGGCAAAATATAGTAGAATTTGGCAGGTAACGTGCGATAGCGCCATTACATCACCCCCCTCTTTAAAGAAAGCCTGCCTTTAGGCTTAGTTAGAAATAGGGTAGTACTAGGCTTATAAATATAGGATTATAAAATATAAGATAAGGAGATAAAGGGGATATAAGTACGTTTAGACTAAGTATAAAGGGCGATTATAGGCTAAGTGGAAGCACTAGGCTAGAAAGAGTAGCCGCTAAAAGTTTTAGCACAGATCTAACTAATTAGATAACTTTAACCGGTGGTTAAAGTTCCTAGATATCTGATATTTTATAATACTGGCAGAAAACGGCAGAATATAGTAGAATTTGGCAGACAGCTGTATTAGGGCTTTAGGGCGTTTTTATCCCTATATTCTTCCGGTAACTTATTATCTTTATTATACTAGCATTCTATCTATTTATCTAGGTACTTTAGGGGTCTAGGTGTATTAGGATATTAGTTATAGAATTCTTTAAGCTTCTAGGGGCAGCCTATAAAGTTCCATATAGGGTACTAAGTTAGGTTAGGATTATAGCCCTTTTATTAGATACGGTATTTTAGCGTTCCCCGTACTATTTTATAGGCTAGTATTTTATTAACCTTCTATTTACTGTTACTGTTTACTTAAACTAGTAGGGGAGGCTTGTTCTTTTGTTTAGGTAATAGGTTGTTTATAGCTTTCCGTAACTTATCCGGTGAGAAAATAGGGTAAACCCTAATTAAATCTGGGAGCTTTATTTTATATAAGTTGCCTATCTTTTTAAAAACCTTATACGGTCCTGCTATCTGGTAGTCTAGCTTACGGCTAGGTCGTTCGGTCTTCTAATTCCTTATTATAACCTAGATTATATTACTAGGGGTAAAATCAGGCTCTTAATGGTGTTTGTTTGCCTACTATTCTATTAACCTCTAAGCTTTTTTTAGGTTCTTATAGGCTACCGTCTAAGCCTCCTCTAATCGTTTGGCGTACTATTAGGCCTTAATATAGGATAGCTTCTCTTATATAGTCTAGGGTTCTTCTAGCCTTTTCCAGTTAAAGCTTATATAAGGTAAGTATCCTATTTTTAATTAAATTGGGGCAAACCCTATGGAGTTATAGGGTAAGGTTACTTACGCGTAGTCTATTAAGGGTAGTAGTTTAGACTAGTTATCCTAGAAATAGTTAATAAAGGGCCTAAGCCTCTGGTCTAGGTACTAATTTATAATCTCTATTTAACCATCTGTTTAGGGGTAATAAGCCATAAAAAGCTTTAGCTTAATACCTAAAATCTAGGTAAACTTATTCTAAAAGGCTGATATAAACTATGGCCTATAATTAGATATAATAGTATCTAGTAGTCTATAGATTTGGTAGATATAATAGATATATAGCTAGGCTGCCTCTTTAGCATTAATGTTTTTATAATAGGGAATTAAGAACGGGCGTTTACTAAAGCGGTTAACTATAACCATAACTATATTGTATCCGTTATAGTCCCTAAGTAGTTTATAGAAGTCTATAAAGATATACTGCTAAGGGCGCTCTGGTATTAGGAGTGGCTTAAGTAGTCCTAGGGTCTTATCCTGTAGGATTATAGCTCTCTAGCAGTCTTTGCAGTTCTATATATATTAATTAATATCTATAACTATTCTTGGCTAGTAGTAGCGGTAGTTAATAATTTTACAGGTTTTATTCTTGCTAGGGTGTGCCGTAGAGACTTAGCAATAAGCTTCGCGGATTAGTTTAGTTTATAAATTATTAATGTTAGGGACTATAAGCCGCTCCTAGTATAGGAGCAATTCTTCCTTTATCTTAAAATCGGGGTCTCCTTTCACGGCTTATTTATAGAGGGCCCTTAGGGTATTAGCCGTACGGTTTATAGTTAGGAGGCGGTTAATTAGCCCTATTAGCTTATCTAAGGACTCCTTTATTAGTGCTAGCTTGTTTTACTAGGAGTCTAGCTTTTTAAGGATCTGTGGGTTAAGCTGTTCTAGATAGAGGAGGGCGCGCGTCTAATATTAGGTCTTTAGCTTATTCTAGGGTCCTATATCTTATTCTCTTTAGGTTAGGGTATTAGCCTTAGAGTTTTACTTACTAAAACGATATATAATTATAAAGAAGAATTAGGAGAGTATTTTAGCCTACTGGGCCTATTATTTAGTAAGCTGCTTTATAGTTATAAAGTACTCTAGGGCTTTATAATCTATATATATCTTAATCTAGGAATTTATACCTTTAAGCTCTACGCGCTATTAGGAGAGTAATTAAATAATAGCTAGCATTTCTTTATTATATACTTTATAGTTACACTTAGCCGG
>Ga0307515_10026347_pt1 | contig 10014 bp, 4 predicted proteins | sample 17_EM_MG_FD_194513 | JGI IMG/M metagenome (GOLD analysis project Ga0307515, IMG submission 194513) | Populus trichocarpa ectomycorrhiza microbial communities from riparian zone in the Pacific Northwest, United States - 17_EM | ecosystem: Host-associated > Plants > Roots > Unclassified | place...
CGGATCGTACGCGGCGCCGTCGTCGCACGCGCCCGAGTTGCCGTCTGCGCAGCGCTTCGCGGAGCCGCCCCAGACGATCATCTGCTGTCCGGTCCACACCGCGGCGTGCCCCACGCGCGGCGACGGCGCACCGTCGGTCGGCAGCGCCGTCCATGCGTCTGCGACCGGATCGTACGCGCCGCCCGTGCCGCACAGCGCCGGCCCATTCGCGCCGTCGCGGCCGCAACCGAGCCCGCCCCAGACGATCATCTGCTTGCCGGTCCACACGGCGGTGTGCCCCCAGCGGGCGGTCGGTGCGCTGGTGCTGCTCAGCCCGCGCCAGCGATCGGTCGCGGGGCGGTAGGCCGCGCCATCGCCGAGGCCGTCGTCGTTCACCGCGCTGCGATCACCGCCCCAGATCAACATCTCCGTGCCGGTCCACACCGCCGAGTGATAGCGTCGTGCCTCCGGTGCGCCGTCGGCGGACACCACCTGCCACACGCCACGCCGGGCGTCATAGCGTGCACCGTCGCCACGGAGCTGCCGCGACACCTCGTCCTCTCCGCCCCACACGATCATCTCGTCGCCGGTGGAGATCGCCGTATGCCATCCCCGGGACACCGGCGCGCCCGCAGCGGTCAGCGGCTTCCAGCGATCGGAGGTCAGATCGTAGGCCGCGCCGTCGCCGCACGAAGGTCCGCCGCAACCGGCGCCGCCCCACACCAGCATCTGCCCGGCCGCCGCCACCGCGGTATGAAGGAAACGCGGCGTGGGTGCACCGGTGGCGGCGATGGCCATGAACCGGCCGGCCGCCAGATCGAACCGCGCACCGTCGTCGCATGCGCCGGCGGTTCCGCACGGACCGGAGCCGCCCCAGAGGATCACTCCGCCATCGATGGTCACCACCGGCTGGAGCAGTCCGGCTGTCGGTCCGCCGGTGCCGTCGACGGGCTTCCAGGTACCGGCGCCATCGGGGCTTTCGCGCGGGCCACCGGAGGTCGCCGCACAGCTCATCGCCAGGCACGCCGCCATCGCGATGGATTCCGCCACCGCTGGTGGCCTCGCCGTGGAGCCGCGCCGCTTCGTCCCCATCTCCACAGCTGCATACCACATGTCCAGCGGCCGGCCTCCACAGTCATCGCCGCGAGCTGCGGCAGCTTGCGGCTACCACGGACGTGCGCTGCCGCACGTGTAGCCAGGGCCGTTGATGAAGCGCTGTCCCGCCCGCGTGTTCGCGTCGGTCTGGGCCGCCATCCTCACCGACGCCGGTATCCAGGACTGCGATTGATCCGCGACATCGCAGAGGTATTCGACCTGGACCTGATTGGGCGAGTGGAAGCGGTTGGCGGTGCCGTCGTTCTGCCACATGTCACCGAACACGTACTGGCTGATGCCATGGAAGTAGAAATAGTCACAACTATTGATCGTGCACGCGCCCTGCGGCCCGGGGCGGTGACCGCCGACATCGCCGTTGTTGAAGTTGTACTTCTCCATCCAGGCGTGCCAGCCCTCGTGCTGGAAGTCGCCGCCGCGCGACCCCGGGTTGGCGTTCTGCCACGTGACGTCGTAGAGCGGGCAGTACGTGGTCACCGTGCCCCCGGAGTACGACCCGAACAGGTCCGTGCCATCGCCGACGCTGTCATGGATCGCGTTGTGGAAGTTGCTGCTGACAGCCTCCGCCGTCGCGCGGTAGTCCACGGTGCCGTGAAACGACTGGTCGTTGTTGTCGAGCAGACCGTAAGTCAACAGGAACGAGGCATTCCAGTGCTTGGGATACTCGAGCACGTTGTTGCAGGCGTCGTTCCAGCCGCGGTTGGTCCAGTCGCCGCCGCGCAGGTCGTACGCCACGTATTGCCACAGGAAGAAGTCCGTCCAGCAGCCGTGCGTGTTCCACAGGTCGGTGTCGGCCTGGCTGGCTGCAGTCTGGTTGCACACGGCGCCGGCCTCGAGGGCGACGCCGAACGTGCCGATCGCGATCGCCGACACGATGAATTTTCTGATGATCGTCATGATGAATGCTCCTGATTGTCGCTTCGGGGTGGGCGGCTAGAGCGCCGGGGGAGGGAGGCTACGGCCCTGCGGCTGGGCGGGAGTCGCCGCCGCCTTCGACCGCTCCGGATCCGGAGGAACCACCTCGGGATGCTGCTTGAGGAACTGCGCGAGCTTGGCGTTGAAGCTCGCCGCGGACTCGCCGGTGACCCGGCGGACGCGGTCGAGCAGGATCGCCTCGTCGGTCCGGACGAACTGCGACAGCGTCTTGCGCGCCTCGACCGAATCGCCGTGGTTCCACAGGTACGCGTTGATCGCCTCGGCGCGGACGATCTTCGACGGGTGGTGCGCGATCACGTCCATCACCACCTTGTTCGCGCTGTCGCTGTTGATGTACGCCAGCCCATCGATCGCCTTGCCCTGCAGCTGCGCCGCCTGGGTCTGCTCCATGATCTCGCCATCGATCACGGTCCCCTGCTGGGGCAGCGCGCGCCGCACGAACGCAGTGAAGAACGCCTGCGCCTTCGGGTTCTTGGTCTCACCCAGGATCGCCAGCGCGAGCAGCGCGCGCGAGTGATCGGCCGCCTTCACCCGCTCGACCTCCACGATCAACGCGTCGACGACGGCCTGGTTGCTGGCGGCGGCAACGATCACGCGACGAGCATCCTCCTTCTCGTCGACGTGTGAGGCGCCCACCCAGTCGAGGAACCGCCCCACCTGGTCGGCCGAAGCCAGCTGCGGCGGCGAGTGCGCCTGGTATCGCACGAGCAACTCGCGCGGCGACGCTCCGGTCGCCTGCCGCGCGCTCGGTACACCCGGCGTCGTGGCAACCGCACCCTGTGCGGATTCGCTCGGCTGCGCGTCGTCCGCGGACGACGCACAGCCAGTCAATGTGGCACATCCAATGCCGCAACTCAGTGCGGCAATGGCCACCAATACAGTGCGCAACGGTCTCTTCGTCGTGTCCATGGGGCTCCTTTTCCAGCCTGTGGACAGCAACACCGGCAGCACAATGGCAATGTTCCGTCGACAATCGGGCGACCGATGCTTCCGATATGCTCGCCCACCTCGTCCATGCCCCAGGCTATCGATGCAGCTGTCGCGTACGAGTACGTACGAGCAAGTAACATCACACAGCCAGTCTGTCAATGCATGATCGCACTCCACAGATTCTGCATTGATTCAAGATATCCAACGTCCGGGAATTACTCCGGTGATGATCATGGGTTACTCCCGACTGTCGGTGACGCACGTGCAGCACGGGCGGTATTCTCGACTCCGAGCGACATGGCAACGGCGAGCCGACTCGCGCGGATCCTGCGTCGTGGGCAGATGCATGCCTGTGCACCAGCGCGCAGCTGTCGTCGATGTTCGATCAGATCAGGGGTTTCGCTGCGCCGGCGATCGCCTGCCGGCACTTGCCTCGGTTTTCCGCACCAGGAGCTTCACGCACGACACGCAATGCAAGCGGACGTCGACGCAACCAACCCCGGTCCTCGGAGCGGTCAGGTCAGCTCTGTACCTCGGAACTACTTCTTGTCCAGCAGCGAGCGCATGCGTGCCGACACGCGTGCCCCCACGCCGCTGCTACAACACGCCCCGGTCGTCGCGCTGGCACGTGAGATCGTCCGTCGTCCTCCGCGCGCGGCTCGCGAAACCATGGCCACGCGCCCACAACACGATCGTCACCATACCCGCCATGCCTGGTTTGACTGCGAGGCGCAGTCCCACTGCTGGATCTGAACCCCGTTGTTCGGGTTCCGGTCCGAGACATCCAGGCACTTTCCGGTCGCGACGCTGCGGACCGCGTTGCCGGCGAAGTTCCACGACTGCGCGTTCGTTGCGTTGCAGCCCCACTGCTGGATCTTCACGCCGTTGCTGGAGCTCGAGCTGGGAACATCCAGACACAGGTTGCTGTACAGATTCCGGATCTCGGTCCCGCTCCAGTTGTCGTTGTTGAGCCCGGTCGTGAGGTACCACATCTGGTTGGCCTGGCCGGTGAAGTCCCACTGCTGCACGACCGTGCCCCAGCTCTTGCTCCAGCCGGTATCGTCGAGTAGTCGATCGTCGAACACGCTCTGGAGCCGCAGGGCATGGATCACGTTGACGCTGTATCCCCACGACTGGGCCACCTGGGAGATCTGGCTTGCCCAGTAGCTGTTCGTCCATGCCTGCGCCGTCTCGTCGCTGCCCACGGTCGAGTTCACGCCGACGAGGATATGTGTGCCGTCGATGAAGTTCGGTCCGCCCGAGTCACCATGCTCGACCGCAACGCCGGCCACGAGAAAATTGTCTGGATTGGACGAAAACCTGGTCACGGTTCGCCCGGTCACGCCCCAGCCGCTATCGGTGATCTGACCGCCGTGAATGCGTCCGATCTGTGTGACGGTGTTCCCGACCGCGAGATCGGTTCCGATCGCAGGGTACCGGCCGATGTACACCGGCTGGGTGAGCTCGAGCAGTGCGAAGTCTTCCCCCGAGGAGCCGTCGCCCCACCAGACGACGCGGTTGACCGGAATGTGGGCGATCCCGTTGCGATAGATCTCCATGCCGGTGCCGTGGCAATGGCCCGCGGTCAGCGCGAGCCGCGGCGCCACCAGAACGGCCGAGCAGGCGAATCCATCTGCATTCACACTGACGAACTCCGGGTAGGTTCCGGCCATATCCCATCCATTCACGATCTCCGACTCGACCTGGCTCACCGGATCGTCGATCGGCGCGGGCTGATCGATGCAGCTCGCGAGCATCCAGAGCATCCAGGGCATCCAGGGCATCCAGGATGTGACACACAGGCTCGCTCCACATCGCACGACACGAACATTCTGCAGTGGATACATGACGGTTCTCCTCGATAGCGACACAGGTTGATATCGCCCGCTTGTTCGAGGCCGCTCGTGCAGCCTCGATCGCAGCGGCTTGCCGGACATCACCAGGCAAGACGGGTGCCGAGGCAGCGGGCGACCGCTCGGGCGGTCATGTTGCGTGAACCCACCGGAATCCCAGGCGCCGTGGCTCGGCGCGCGCCCGATCCGCGACGACCTGCCTGCCACGCCCTGCCACGGAGCGGTGCCGCGGCTGTAGCAGGGCAGGATCCGGGACGATCCTGAGCTTTCACGGCCGCGTGACGCGGGGCTTCCGCAGCGGCGGAATCTCGACGATCACCACCGGATCATCGGGCGCGATATCGATGCAGCCGAGCTCGGCGACCCCGAAGGCCTCGCCGAGCGCCTTCGGGGTCTTGAGGATCGAGAACATGTCGCGCGTCACGCCGGCGGTGCACACGAAGACCGGCGGGGTGGGCTGGCCGGACACGGCGCCATAGAGATCGTCGGGCTGGAGCCGCCCGGCCACGGCCTTCGGGAGCTCGGCCGGCGGGCTGTGCGCTTCGAACTGAAGCAACGGTCGGTGCGCGAGCGAATCGAGGGTCGCGTGCGCGGGGGCATGGCCGGCGAACAGGAACAACAGCGCGATGTCCGGCGGCGTCATCCCACTCGGCCGCGCGATCACGTGGAGCGGACGTGCGACCTGTGCGGTCAGCGAGACGCCGGCGACATCGCCTGTGACCTCGAGAGGCTGCGGTGGGTCGCCGGTCTCGACGCCGTACTCGCGCGCGACGATCGTCATCTTGCCGCGCAGCGCGTGGTCGAGCTCGAAGCTGCCGTCGGCACGGACCGGAGCGATCTCGTCATACAGAACCTTCGAGTCCGCCGACGCGAGCGTGACCCGGACACGCGTCGGCTCGAGCGAGGCGAGTACGACGTTGCCGGTGACCTTGACGGTCGGATGTACGACCAGCGCGAGCACCGGCGCGACCGGCGCGAACGCCGAGCGACGGTTGCCGGCCGAGGCGACGGCAAGTCCGCGGGCACCGGCGATCGCGAAGCCACCGTGCTCGTCGGTTCGCGTGCGCGCGCTGGCCAGCATCTCGAGCGGCGCCGCGGCCTCGGCCGCGTCGCTGTCGAGCCTGGTCGACGCGACGACCTCGGCGCCGGCGACGGGTTTGCCGGCCTCGTCGACGACCGTCCCGTGCATGTCGACCGGTGGTGCCGGCACGGCCCGCGTGCCGATCGGCGCTGCGACGTGACCGAGGTCGCGCGCGATGGCATCTGCGCCCGCGACATCTCCGAGGCGCCAGCGCGCACGAGCGCCGCGCTGGTCCAGCGAGCTGCGGTCCTCGGCGCTCGCGTCGGTGCGCCACGTCGTGACGAGGTCGGTCACTCGCGCCAGGTCCGCCGGCCGGCTGCGCGCGATCAGCACGTCGAGCATCGCCACGACGGCGCGGATCTGGCTGCGCAGGCGCTGGCGCTTGCCGAAGCGGTCGATCGCGTGATCGAAGTCGGCGATCGCGAGGTCGACGGCGTCGGCGCCGCGCAGCTGACCGTGGAGCAGATCGATCTCGCCGAGCAGGTCGTCCTGCGGGAACGCCGCCACGGCGGTCTCCGCGCGCGGGACGTCTCGCGGCGAGCTGTGGGCCAGGCCCAGCAGGACCTGCGTCTTGATCGCGTCGTCGTTGCAGCGATCGGCCAGCTCGCCGACCTCCTTGAGATCGTGCATCAGGCCGCTGAACGAGGAGATCTCGAACGTCGTGATATCGATCGTCGCGAGGCGCGCCCGCAATTCGAGCGCGCGAGCGCACGGCGAGGTCGTGGTCACCGGACCGGCGAGCTTGCCGCCGTTGCGCACCACCCGGAACCCGTCGAACGCGATCGCGAGCTCGCGATCGATCTCGGGAGACAGCCGCGGCGTCGGCGTCCGGCTGCACATCCCCGGGTCGACGAGCAACGATGACGTACCCTCGACACCCGGCGACGGCGCGCCGCGCTCGATCGCGCGCGCGGCGAGGTCGAACCGCGCCAGCACGCCGTCGAGGCACGCGAGCCGTGGTGACCGCGATGCCGGTGGCGCTGCACATGCGCGCTCGCGGTGCTCGCGCCAGGCCGCGAGATCGGCCGCGAGGACCCGGGCGGACTGCGGCTCGCGACGGCCGATCGCGTCGGCGCGTGCGGGCGACCACACGCGATCAACGTCGAGCACGGGCGGGGTGCAGTCCAGGCCGGCATCGCGCCCGTGGCGTGCCAGGACGCCGATGATCCCGAAGGTCCCGAACGCGATCGCGGCGACGAGGCCGAGCAACCGCCGCCGCCGGGCCAGTGCGCGCTCGAGCGCAGCGAGCAACGCTGCCATCGACGGCCACCGCGCCGACGGCTCGGGCGCGAGGCCGCGCCGTACGATCGCGCGAACCGGCCGCGGGATCGCGTCGTCGTCGCCGACGCCGCCGAGCACGCTCGACCTGATCTCGTCCAAGGTCTCGCCGCGGAACGGGCGATGGCCGGTGAGGGCCTCGGCGAGGGCGACGCAGAACGCGAACTGGTCGGTCGCCGGTCCGATCGCGCCGCCGATCCACTGCTCCGGCGCCATGTACGCCGGCGTGCCGAGCAGCGCCCCGGTCGCCGTCTTCGTGCTCGACCCGCTCTGCGAGCTCGGCGCGCCGGTGGCATCGGCCGGTTCGCTGGTACCAGCCGCGCGCGATAGCCCGAAGTCGGTGACCACGAGCTTGCCGGCGTGGCTTCGCAACACGTTCGCGGGCTTGAAGTCGCGATGCACCAGCCCCGCGTCGTGCGCGGCAGAGAGCCCGCGGCCGGCGTGGACGAACGCAGCGACGATCTCGCGCCACGACGGGCGAGCGCGGGTGATCCAGTCCTTCAGCGTCTCACCATCCACGAGCTCCATCGTCACGAAGTCCTCGCCGTCGGCCGAACCGACGTCGAACACCGTGATGACGTTCGGATGCGACAGCTTCGCCATCGCACGGGCCTCGCGCAGCAGCCGAGCGCGCGCGTCGGCGTTGCCGGCGTGCAATAGCTTCACGGCGACCCGGCGCTCGAGATCCGGATCGAACGCGGCATGGACGACTCCCATCCCACCGCTGCCGAGCACCCGCTCCAGCCGCAAGCGGCCGAGCGTCTGGCGCTCCCGGGGCGATGGCGTCACCGCGCCGGTCTGCGTGTGAGCGATGGCGTCCTTGTCGGAACCCGACGCCACCGTGTTCGCGAGCGCCTGCTCCGATGCGGCCGCTGTCTTGGCGAGCTCGTCGTCGGACCGCCCCATGCCGGCACGGTACCATCACGCGGCCGCACGACCGCGTCGTGGATCCAGCGGGCCCCAAACCCCCGGCGTCGTCTATCCGGGGTGACAGTCCGGGCTCCCGTCAGCGGCCTGGCGTGGCGTGGCCAAACTGCCTTGATTTCAATCGGATCTGCTCTGGCCGAGACCCGTACGCGGACCCGCTCAGCTTCCTGTCCAGCGGCGCCACCTGCTACCGCTGCGTCCCACGCTGAGCGGCGCCGAGGCCAGGGGCCCTACCAGCGCACCGTCTCGGACTTGCCCGCCGCGATCTGCAACGGCTTGCCCGCCACCTCGAGGCGAGAGCTGGTCGTGTTGTGCTGCGCCGCCGTGATCGTGACCTGGCCATGGGTCGCTTCGACCCGATAGTCCTGGCCCCGGAAGCTGACGCGGTAGTCGATGGAGCTCCACCTGGGGGGCAGGGATGGCTTGATCTTCAGCACGTCGCCGTCGGAGTTGAGGCCACCGAAGCCGAGGACGGCGGACATCCAGGCGCCGCCGTTGGCGGCCGGGTGGGTCCCGCCGATGTACAGCGTGCCGACGAAGCGCTTGTAGTCTCCGGACAGATCGACGGTCGCCGTCTTCATGAAGTAGCCGTACGCCCAATCCGATTCGCCGATGTCGGCGGCGACCAGCGCATAGATGCAGGCGCTCAGGCTCGAGCCGTGCTCGGTCCGCGGCTCGTAGTACTCCCAGTTGGCCCGTTTGACCTCCTGGGAGTGGTCATTCTTGAAGACGTGCAGCATGACCGCGACATCCGCCTGCTTGATGAGCTTCGTGGTGGTCGCCAGTCCACAGCCGCCGCCCAGGTACTCGTTGGGATTCTTGATGCGGCCCTTCAGCTCCTTCAAGGTGATCTCCTCCAGCCGCTCGTACCCGTCGAACTGCTCGATCACGAGGCTCTCCGGATCGGGCGCCGGCACGTAGAGGCCTTCGGACATCTCCCGGATGGCGGCAAGCTCGTCCCGGATCCCGATCCGGTCGATCAGGGTGTTGTAGTACCGGTCATCCTTGCGCTTCAGGAGCTCCAGGACCCGGACGGCGGTGTCCAGGCTGTACTTCACGGCCGAGTTCGTGAACGCGTTGTTGTTGACCCGCTCGTGGTATTCGTCGGGGCCCGTCACGTCCAGCACTTCGAACCGGTTCTTGTCCTTCTTGAAATAGGCGTACGAGTAGAAGAAGCGCGCGCACTCCAGGATGACCTCGGCTCCGCCCTCGAACAGGACGCTGTCGTCTCCGGTGATCAGATGGTACTGCCAGATGCCGTACACCACGTCCGCGCTGATGTGTATCTGCTTGTCACGGAAGTAGGTGCGCATCGGACGGCCGGTGAACACGTCGGTCACGTTGAAGTGCGTGCACACGTCGTCCCCCGTCTCCTGGCTCTCCCAGGCGTAGTACGCCCCACGGAAACCATATTCGGCGGCCTTCCGCCTGGCGCCGCCGAGGGTGTGGCAGCGGTACTTCACGAGGTTCTTGGCCAGCGCCGGATTGGTATAGAGGAAGAAGGGGAGCATGAACATCTCCGTGTCCCAGAACACGGCTCCCTTGTAGGTCTGGCCGGAGAGGCCCCTCGCCGGGATGGAGAGCTTGTCGGTGTGGACCGGCGCCGCGAGGTAGAGCTGGTAGATGCTGTACCGCAATGCGAACTGGCCCTCCCGATCGCCCCCGACCACCACGTCCGATCTCGACCAGCGCGCTTGCCAGGCCTGGGCGTGTCGCAGGTACAGCGCTCGATAGCCGCGCCGGCAAGCGGCCGCGCAGTTCTCGACGGCGGCAGACTCGGGGCTCTGCACGCCATCGTTGCTCGTGAACAGGGAGACGAACTTGTAGAACGTGTACTCCCGGCCGGGTTCGGCATCGATCGTGATCTCCCGCATCACGGTCTTGCCCTCCGCCACCACGCGCTGGGTGCCGAAGTCG
>Ga0307515_10026348_pt1 | contig 10014 bp, 10 predicted proteins | sample 17_EM_MG_FD_194513 | JGI IMG/M metagenome (GOLD analysis project Ga0307515, IMG submission 194513) | Populus trichocarpa ectomycorrhiza microbial communities from riparian zone in the Pacific Northwest, United States - 17_EM | ecosystem: Host-associated > Plants > Roots > Unclassified | place...
TTGCCGTGCGTGTAGTCGCGCAGCGTCTTCAGCACCGCGGTCTTGCCGGTGATCTCGGTGACGCGGGCATACAGCGCCGCGGCGCCCGGCACTTCGAGGTAGACGAACTGGTTGATCAGCAGCGTGGGCACCAGCGGGCCGCTGATCCGATAGAACGTGTAGCCGCCCTGCTGCCAGCTCTCCATGGTCTTGCCATGGCGGTCCCAGAAATCGGCCGGCAGCGGCAGCACGCCGGTGTAGAGCAGATCGCCGTCTTCCAGCGTCTTGTCGTTGGTGTAGTCCTCGGCCGGCAGGCCCAGGGCGCGTGCCTTCACGCGCATGTTGATGTCCTTGGACACCAGCACCACTTCGCGCTCGGGCTGCTGCTCGCGCAAGGTCTGCACCACGCCCAGGATCTGGTTGTCGGCCTTGCCCTGCGGCAGGCCCGGCGGCAGCTTGAAGTCGAAGAAGGTGGTCTGGAAGAACAGCTTGCCGCCGGCCTCGCGGTGGCCGGTTTTCGCCAGTTCGATGCCGGCGTGGGTGTCCAGCGTGCCGTCCTTGGCGGCGAACGCGGCCAGCGCGTCGAGCTCGCGGCTGACCTGGCGCACGCTGCGCGCCACTTCGCTCATGCCCTTCTTGTGGCCGTCCAGTTCTTCCAGCGTGATCATCGGCAGGAAGACGTCGTGCTCCTCGAAGCGGAACAGCGACATCGGGTCGTGCATCAGCACGTTGGTGTCCAGCACGAAGAGCTTGGCCGGGCCCGTGCTGCGCGGCTTGCGCGGGCGCGGCTGCGGTGCGGGGCGCGGGGCCGCGGCGACGGGCGCGGCCATGGGCGCCGGCGCCGGCTTGGCCACCGGGCGCGCGACCAGCGCGGTGGCGCCGCTGCCGTCGTGCAGATCCAGCGCGGTCTGCGCCGGGGCTTCGGCGGCGCGCGTTTTCAGCGAACGTTTCTCGACGCGCGGGGCCGCCTGGGCCTCGTACTCGGCGCTGTGCAGCAGGTCACCTTTTTTCGCGGGCGGCTTGGGCAGGGGCATGGTGGAGGCTTCAGATGAAGGAAAAAAGCCGCACAGGCTGCTGTGCGGCTTTGTCTTTGGGTGCGGCCGTTGCGGCGTGGCGCCGCAGGCGGGCCAGGGCTGGCAGGCGGGTCAAGCGGCCTTCTTCAGCGCCTTCACTGCCTTGAGCACTTCTTCCACGTGCCCGGCAACCTTGATGCCGCGCCATTCGGCGCGCATCACGCCTTCGGCGTCGATCAGGAAGGTGCTGCGCTCGATGCCCTTGACCTTCTTGCCGTACATGATCTTGTTCTTGACCACGCCGAACATGTGGCAGAGCTTCTCTTCGGTGTCGGCGATCAGCTCGAAGGGCAGCTCGAGGTTCTGCTTGAACTTCTCGTGGCTGGCCATGTTGTCGCGCGACACGCCGAAGACGACCGCGCCAGCTTTCAGGAAATCCTTGTGCTGGTCGCGAAACTGCATCGCTTCGGTGGTGCAGCCGGGGGTGTTGTCCTTCGGATAGAAGTACAGCACCACGGCATGGCCCAAGTGCGACTGGGGCGTGAACTTCACGCCGCCGGTGGCCTGGGCCTCGAAATCAGGGAGGGACTTATTGATGACAGGCGTCATGGATGGTGTTCTCGCACTGCTCGGGTGTCGCCGGCCTTATGCGGCGCTTTGCCGGCCGGCCCAATCGCGAATTATAGGGACTCCGCCGGCCTCGCCCGAGTCGACCGCCACATCAAGGCTGGGGGGCGACCAGCAAGGCGGCCAGTGCGCGGCGCCGTTCCGAGGCCAACACGTTGTAGGTGCGGCAGGCTGCCGCGGTGTCCATCGTCTCGACGCCGATGCGCAACTCGATCAGCGCCCGCTGCAGCGCCGGCGCCACGAACTGCAGCCGCGGCCCGCTGCCGAAGATCACCACCTCGGGCCGCAGCGCGGCGATGCGCTCGAAGTGCGCCGGCGTCAGCTCGGCCACGGTGGCCGCGTCCCAGCGCTGCACCTCGCCGTTCCAGGGCACCAGCACGCTGTGCTCGTAGGCCTGCAGGCCCGCCGGCGTGCCCACCCAGACGCAGCCCGGCTCCTGGCGCGCGATCAGATTGACGCCTTCACTGGTCTCGGGCTGGAACTTCATGCCGGATAATTCTAAGTTCCGTCCATTGCCACGATCCCTGGAGCGTTATCGCGTGAAGCCGATCGCCAAGTCCGCCAAGCTCGCCAATGTCGGCTACGACATCCGCGGCCCCGTTCTCGACAAGGCCCGGCAGATGGAGGACGAGGGCCACAAGATCATCAAGCTGAACATCGGCAACGTGGCCGCGTTCGGTTTGATGCCGCCCGACGAGATCGTGCAGGACATGATCCGCAACCTGCACTCGGCCACCGCCGCCGGCTACACCGACAGCAAGGGCCTGTTCGCGCCGCGCAAGGCGGTGGTGCACTACACGCAGGAAAAGCATATCGCCGGCGTGGCGGTGGACGACGTCTACCTGGGCAACGGCGCCTCCGAGCTGATCGCGATGAGCATGAACGCGCTGCTCGACGCCGGCGACGAGGTGCTGATCCCGTCGCCCGACTACCCGCTGCACACCGCGGTGGTGTCGCTGTCCGGCGGCACGCCGGTGCACTACCACTGCGACGAAGGCTCGGGCTGGCTGCCCGACCTGGCGGACATCCGCAAGAAGATCACGCCGAACACGCGTGCCATCGTCGTCATCAACCCGAACAACCCGACCGGCGCGCTCTACCCGGACGATTTGCTGAAGGACATCGTCGAGATCGCGCGCCAGCACCAGCTGATCGTGTTCGCCGACGAGATCTACGACAAGACGCTCTACGACGGCCACACGCACACCAGCATCGCCAGCCTGGCCGACGACGTGCTCTTCGTCACCTTCAACGGCCTGTCGAAGAACTACCGCTCCTGCGGCTACCGCGCGGGCTGGATGGTGGTGTCGGGCGACAAGCGCCACGCCAAGGACTACATCGAAGGCCTGAACATGCTGGCCAGCATGCGGCTGTGCGCCAACACACCAGGGCAGATGGCGATCCAGACCGCGCTCGGCGGCTACCAGAGCATCAAGGACCTGGTGGCGCCGGCCGGCCGCCTGTGCCGCCAGCGCGATATGGCCTACGAGCTGCTGAGCGCGATTCCCGGTGTCAGCGTGGTCAAGCCCAAGGCCGCGCTGTACATGTTCCCGCGCCTCGATCCGAAGATCTACCCGATCGCCGACGACCAGCAGTTCGCCTACGAGCTGCTGGCCGACGAGAAGGTGCTCATCGTGCAAGGCACCGGCTTCAACTGGCCCGAACACGACCACTTCCGGCTGGTGTTCCTGCCGAACACCGACGACCTGGCCGAGGCCGTCGGCCGTATCGACCGGTTCCTGGCTCACTACCGCAAGCGGCACTCGCAATGACCCTCAAACCCATTCAGGTCGGCCTGCTGGGCATCGGCACCGTCGGCGCCGGCACCTTCCAGGTGCTGCAGCGCAACCAGGAGGAGATCCGCCGCCGCGCGGGGCGCGAGATCCGCATCACGGCGGTACACCGGCGTGATCTGGCGGCGGCGAAGGCCATCGTCGGCGACCACGCCCGCGTGGTGGCCGACCCGCGCGAAATCATTACGGATCCGTCGATCGACATCGTGGTCGAACTGATCGGCGGCACCGGCATCGCGAAGACGCTGGTGCTGGAAGCCATAGCTGCCGGCAAGCACGTCGTGACGGCCAACAAGGCCTTGCTGGCGGTGCACGGCAGCGAGATCTTCGCCGCCGCGCGCGAAAAGGGCGTGATGGTGGCCTTCGAAGCCGCCGTGGCCGGTGGCATCCCCATCATCAAGGCGCTGCGCGAAGGCCTGACCGCGAACCGCATCCACTGGGTGGCCGGCATCATCAACGGCACCACGAACTTCATCCTCAGCGAGATGCGCAGCAAGGGCCTGGACTTCGGCGTGGTGCTGAAGCAGGCGCAGGCGCTGGGTTATGCCGAAGCCGACCCGACCTTCGACATCGAAGGCATCGACGCTGCGCACAAGGCGACCATCATGAGCGCCATCGCGTTCGGTGTGCCGGTGCAGTTCGACAAGGCCTATGTCGAAGGCATCACCGGGCTGCAGGCGGTGGACATCCGCTATGCCGAGCAGCTGGGTTACCGCATCAAGCTGCTGGGTATCTCGAAGATGCGCGACCGCGGCATCGAGCTGCGCGTGCACCCGACCCTGGTGCCGGCCACGCGGCTGATCGCCAACGTCGAAGGTGCGATGAACGCGGTGCTGGTGCAAGGCGATGCGGTGGGCCACACGCTGTACTACGGCAAAGGCGCCGGCAGCGAGCCGACGGCCAGCGCGGTGATCGCCGACCTGGTGGACATCACCCGCCTGCACACCGCCGACCCCGATCACCGCGTGCCGCACCTGGCCTTCCAGCCCGGCCAGCTGGTCGACACGCCGATCCTGCCGATCGCCGACGTGATCACGGCGTTCTACCTGCGCCTGGTGGTGGCCGACAAGGCCGGCGTGCTGGCGCGCATCACCGGCATCCTGGCCGAGCACGACATCAGCATCGACGCGGTGCTGCAGCGGGAGAGCGGCGAAGGCGAAAAGCAGACCGACCTGATCATCCTGACCCACGACACCGTCGAGGGCCGCATGCAGGCGGCACTGGCGCAGATGCAGGCACTGCCGACGGTGCTGGCGCCGATCGTGCGCATCCGCAAGGAGGAGCTGAGCTGATGAAGTACATCAGCACCCGCGGTGACCGCGCCGAGCGCCGCTTCTGCGACATCCTGCTGGAAGGCCTGGCGCCCGACGGCGGCCTGTACCTGCCAACGTACTACCCGCAGGTCGACGCGGCGACGCTGGCGCGCTGGCGCGGCCTGCCGTATGCGCAGCTGGCCTTCGAGATCCTCTCGCTGTACATCGACGACATCCCGGCTGCCGACCTGAAGCGGCTGTGCGAAGCCACCTACACCGCAGCCACCTTCGGCACGCCCGAGATCACGCCGTTGAAGGCGCTGGACGCTGACGGCCTGTACCTGCAAGCCCTGTCCAACGGCCCCACGCTGGCCTTCAAGGACATGGCGATGCAGCTGCTGGGCAACCTGTTCGAGTACGAACTGGGCCGCCGCGGCGAAGAGCTGAACATCCTGGGCGCCACCAGCGGCGACACCGGCAGCGCCGCCGAATACGCGATGCGCGGCAAGCGCGGCGTGCGTGTGTTCATGCTCAGCCCGCACGGCCGCATGAGCCCGTTCCAGCAGGCGCAGATGTTCAGCCTGCAGGACGCGAACATTCACAACATCGCCGTCGAAGGCGTGTTCGATGACTGCCAGGACATCGTGAAGGCCGTCAGCAACGACCTCGAGTTCAAGCGCAGGTACCGCATCGGCACGGTGAACTCGATCAACTGGGCGCGGCTGCTGGCGCAGGTCGTCTATTACTTCGCCGGCTATTTCCAAGCGACGAAGAGCGACGACGAACGCGTGAGCTTCGCGGTGCCTAGCGGCAACTTCGGCAACATCTGCGCCGGACACGTCGCGCGCCGGATGGGCCTGCCGATCGGCAAGCTCGTGTTGGCGACGAACGAGAACGACGTGCTCGACGAGTTCTTCCGCACCGGCACCTACCGCGTGCGCGGCCCGGCCGAGACGCACGAGACTTCGAGCCCGTCGATGGACATCAGCAAGGCCAGCAACTTCGAACGCTTCGTGTTCGATCTGCTGCTGCGCGACGGCGTGCGCACCAAGGCGCTGTTCGGCGTCGAGCTGCCGACCAAGGGCGGTTTCACCATCACCGACGAAGAGTTCGCCCGCATCGCCGGCTTCGGTTTCGTCTCGGGCAGGAGCACGCATGCACACCGCCTGGCGACCATCCGCCATACCTGGGAAACCAGCCGCACGCTGATCGACCCGCACACGGCCGACGGCTTGAAACTGGCGCTGGCGCAGCGCGAACCCGGCGTGCCGATGCTGGTGCTGGAGACCGCGTTGCCGGCCAAGTTCGCCGTCACCATCGAAGAAGCGCTGGGCTTCGCGCCCGAGGTGCCGGCGGCGCTGCGCGGCATCGAAGATCTGCCGCGCCGCTGCGTGGTGATGAAAGCCGACACCGCCGCAGTGAAGCGCCATATCGAGCAACATTGCGGCGCATGAGCACCCCGAAAGATCCGCGCGCGCTGCTGGCGCTTGACGAAGCGCTGGCCCGGCTGGAAGCCGGCGCGCGGCCGTTCGCGATCACCGCCACACAAACCATCTCTGCCTTCGATGCGCTCGGCCGCGTGCTGGCGCAGGACGTGCGCAGCCCGCTCAACGTGCCACCCGAGGACAACACCTCGATGGACGGCTACGCGCTGCGCTGTGCCGACGTGCCGGCTGCCGGCACGGTGCTGACGGTGGCGCAGCGCATCCCGGCCGGTCATGTCGGCCAGCCGCTGCAGCCGGGCACCGCGGCACGCATCTTCACCGGTGGCCAGGTGCCGCCGGGTGCCGATGCGGTGGTGATGCAGGAGCAGTGCGAAGCGATCGGCGGCGAAGGTTTCGGCCGCGTGCAGATCAACGCCGTGCCCGCGCCGGGCCAGTGGATCCGCCGCCGCGGCGAAGACGTGCACGAAGGCGCCGCGGTGCTGCAACGCGGCCAGCGGCTCACGCCGCAGGCACTGGGGCTGGCCGCATCGGTCGGCGCGGGGCAGCTCACCGTGCTGCGCCGGCCGCGTGTCGCGATCCTGTCGACCGGTGACGAACTGCAGATGCCCGGCGAGCCGCTGCGGCCCGGCGCCATCTACAACAGCAACCGCTTCACGATGCACGCGCTGGCCCAGGCGGCCGGCTGCGAGGTGATCGACGGCGGCATCGTGCGCGACACCTTGGCCGACACGCGTGCCGCGCTGCGCGAGATGGCGCGCGTGGCCGATCTCATCGTCACCAGCGGCGGTGTCTCGGTCGGCGAAGAAGACCACCTGAAGCCGGCCGCGCGCGCTGAAGGCGAACTGGAAGACTGGCAGATCGCCGCCAAGCCCGGCAAGCCGCTGGCGTTCGGCAGGATCCGCCGTGAGGATGGCAGCGTTGCGCTGCTGGTGGGTCTGCCCGGCAACCCGGTCTCGGCCTACGTCACCTGGCTGCTGGCGGTGAACCAGGTGCTGCGCGTGCTGCAAGGGCTGCCGCCCGGCCTGCCACCGGCCTGGCCGCTGCGCGCGGCCTTCGACTGGCACAAACCCGACAAGCGGCGCGAGTTCATGCGCGCACGCCTGAACGCCGACGGCGCGCTCGAGTTGTTCCCGAACCAAAGTTCCGGCGTGCTGACATCGGCCGTGTGGGCCGACGGTTTCGTCGACAACCCGCCAGGCCAGGCGATTGCGCGCGGCGATACCGTGCGCTTCCTGCCGCTGTCGGAACTGCTGCAGCGATGAAGGTGCGGACGTGAAGATCCATGTGCGCTATTTCGCCTCGCTGCGCGAGGCGCTGGGCCCGCAGGAGACGATCGACGTGCCGCCCGGCAGCACGCTGGGCCAGCTGCGCGACCAGCTGCTGGCCCGCGGCGGCCGCCATGCCGAGGCGCTTGCGCGCGGCCGTGCCTTGCGCTGCGCGCTGAACCAGACCATGGCCGACGAGGACACGCCGGTGCCCGAAGGCGCCGAAGTCGCTTTCTTCCCGCCGGTAACCGGCGGCTGACACATGCCCGCCCGCGTCTCCATCCAGACCGCCGACTTCGACCTCTCGGCCGAAGTGGCGGCCCTGCGCGCGGGCGACGGCGGCGTCGGCGCGGTGGTCAGCTTCATCGGCACGGTGCGCGACCGCAACGGCGGCATGGCCGGTGAAGTGAGTGCGCTGGAGCTGGAGCACTACCCCGGCATGACCGAGAAGGCCATCGAGGCGATGGTCGACCAGGCCTTTGCGCGCTTCCAGATCCGCGGCGCCCGCGTCGTGCACCGCGTCGGCCCGTTGCAGCCGCTTGACCAGATCGTGCTGGTGGCGGTGAGTTCGCCGCACCGCGGCCAGGCGTTCCAGGCCTGCGAATTCCTGATGGACTACCTGAAGACGCAGGCGCCGTTCTGGAAGAAGGAAACCACGCCCGAAGGCGCCCGCTGGGTGGACGCGCGTGTGGCCGATGACGAGGCCGCCGCACGCTGGGGCCTGCCCACCGGCAACACCTGAACGTGGACAGCCGCCATCTCCGCACCGCGCTCGGCCGTTTCGCCACCGGCGTCACCATCGTCACCTGCTGCGACGCCGAAGGCCGTTTTGTCGGCTTGACGGCCAACTCGTTCAACGCGCTGTCGCTGCAGCCGCCGCTGGTGTTGTGGTCGCTGCGCCATACCAGCCCGAGCCTCGCCGCTTTCCTGGCGGCGCCGCGGTTCGCGGTCAACGTGCTGGCCGAAGCGCAGGTCGACCTCTCGCGCCGCTTCGCCGCGCCGGTGGCCGACCGTTTCGCCGAGGGCGCCTGGGCGCTGGGCGAACAAGGCACGCCGGTGCTGGCCGGCTGCGCCGCGGTGTTCGAGTGCGAAAGCGTCAGCCATCAGCAGGCGGGCGACCACCACCTGTTCATCGGCCGCGTGCTGGCGTGCACCGAGTCGGCGCTGCCGCCGCTGGTCTTCCAGGGCGGCCATTACCACCTCCTGGGTGAAGTTCTATGACGCACCTCCTGGGTGAAGTTCTATGACGCACCTTCTGGGTGAAGTTCTATGACCCACCTATTTGGCGAAGTGTTGTGACAGCGCTGCCGGGGCATTGGATCGACATGTTCGTCGAGGTCTTCCGCCTCTGCGGCGTGAAGCCGGGCGATGCCTGCGCGGTGCTCAGCGAGACGCTGACGCGGCCCGATCTGCCGCAGCTGTCGATGCTGGCGCTGCAGCGCATCGGCGCGCAGCCGTTCCAGCTGGTGCTGCCGGCGCGGCGCCTGGCCGCACCGGTGCCGGTGCGTTCCACCGGCGCCAGCGACGCGATCGCGCAGAACAAGGCCGTGGTGCAGGCGCTGGCCGCGTGTGTCTTCGTCGCCGACTGCACGGTGGAAGGCCTGCAGCACGCCGCCGAGCTGCCGCAGATCCTGGCCGGCGGCGCGCGCGTGCTGGCCGTCAGCCACGAACACCCGGAGATCCTGGAGCGCTGCCTGCCGCGCGCCGAGGACGAACTGCCGGTGCGCGATGCGATGCGGCGGCTGAAGTCGGCGCGCGAGATGACGGTCGCGTCCGACGCCGGCACGAACCTGCGCGTGAACCTGGCGGGCGCGCGCTTCGGCGGCGTCTGGGGTTTCAGCGCCAAGCCCGGCACGCTGAGCCACTGGCCCGGCGGCCTGGTGCTCGCGTTCCCGGCGGCCGGCAGCGTCAACGGCAGCCTGGTGCTGGACCGCGGCGACGTGAACCTCACGTTCAAGCGCTACCTGCAGGACCCGGTGCGCCTGCGCATCGAGGACGACTACGCGGTGGAAGTCGTTGGCGAGGGCCTGGACGCCGAGATGATGCGCGGCTACCTGCGCAGCTGGAACGACCGCGAGGCCTACGCGGTGTCGCACCTGGGCTGGGGCCTGAACCGGCGCGCGCGCTGGGACGCGATGACCTTCTACGACAAGGCCGACTTCAACGGCACCGAGCTGCGCGCCTTCGCCGGCAACTTCCTCTACAGCACCGGCGCCAACGAGGTTGCGGGCCGCCACACGCTGGGCCATTTCGACCTGCCGCTGCGCGGCTGCACGGTGCAGCTGGACGGCGTGGCCGTGGTCGAACGCGGACTGCTGCTGTGAATCTGCCGGCCTGCGACGAAGCGGGGCAGGGCGACACTGCCGTGCTGCTGCTGCACGGCATCGGCGGCGGGCGGTCGATCTGGCATGCGGCCGGGTCCGGCACGCTGCAGGCGCTGGCCGATGCGGGCTTCCACGCGCTGGCGCCGGACCTGCCAGGTTATGGCGATTCGGCATCGATGGGCCCGCCCGACACGGACATCTTCATCGCCGCGGTGCAGGCCGTCATCGACCGAGCCCAGGCGCGGCGCGTGCTGCTGCTGGGCCACAGCATGGGCGGGATGGTCGCGCAGGAGTTCGTGGCGCGCCATCCGGGGC
>Ga0307515_10026349_pt1 | contig 10013 bp, 11 predicted proteins | sample 17_EM_MG_FD_194513 | JGI IMG/M metagenome (GOLD analysis project Ga0307515, IMG submission 194513) | Populus trichocarpa ectomycorrhiza microbial communities from riparian zone in the Pacific Northwest, United States - 17_EM | ecosystem: Host-associated > Plants > Roots > Unclassified | place...
ACGCCGCTTCACGGGAGATGACTTGCGCCGAGTGCGGGAGGCCAAAGACTTGCTCCATCAAAACCAGTTTGTTTTTGGAGATTTGCGTCCGGATAATATTGTCAAGCCCGCGGACGGTTCGGGTGTGATGCTGGTTGACTTTGATTGGTGTGGGTTTGCTGGTCAGGGCAGATATCCACTTACAATCAACAGTGACTCGAGTTGTGGTTGGCACCCAGAGGTGGGACCTGGTGTAGTGATGTGCAAGAAACATGATGACCATCTTTATGCACGCCTTAGTTCCAATCTCATATAAATTCTTGCATTATGATCCTGGGGCTCCAATCGCATGTCTATACAACTGTCTATACAGCCCGTGTTTGCCTCACAAGTTCGTCGCGTTGGTAGTGAAGTCACGGTGTTTGTGACGGAGGGCTTGAGCACTGAATGCACCTCGTGATCTTTCTCATAGGTCATGTGTATCTTCCTCTCTACATACACTGCTTTTCGCCCCGACAGTAATCTCCTTCCCTGCCTCCAACTCCATTGCAGGTCCAAGCATAATTACGCGATCAAAGTCGAGGCTGTAGCATTATCGTACTTGAACATGGACAGGATCTCTTGCTTGGTCTTGTAATAGCGGGTGAGGCTGTGGATGCGGGGTTCGATGAGGATGGGGCAGAATTTCGAGTCCTTATCCTTGCGGTTGGTCTCGAGGTGTTGACGGACCGCAACGGTCATTTTTACGAGTGCCAGGGGTCTTCTGGGATCTTGGGGGACGAGGCCTACCACCACACTTCCGTTAGGCAGTCAAAGGATCGCGGAGAGAAGATGGAAGAGGGATGGGAGGAGATTGAGGGACGTACCCTGTCCCTTGAGAACACGGGGGTCTCGTTACCTGTCACGAAGCGGACTTGGGGGATGCCGTGCGAGTCACGAAGGGTGACACCGATCTGGGAAGGGGTGAGGCCCTTTCGAGCAAACTTTGAGATGTGCTCGACGACGTCTTGCGGAGATATCTTAAGCCATGGTGGAAGTGCGCAATGTTGAACGAGCACGACCAGACCTAACACTGGAGAGTCGGGAGACAACTGTGAAGTATATATGGGCAAACAATGCGCTAAATATACAAAATAGGAACGAAATGCAAAACACCAAAAACATGGCGTGTGATGAGTCACGCTCACTCAACACGACCCCCTGACACATCACACGACCCCCCAAGCATGAGAGCCAAGCAAACAGAGAGAAACAAGCGAGTTCAAGGCTCTGGGAGGGAACATCAGCAGGGCCTGGGGAGGTGGTAAGAGCGGCAGATGAAAAGGAGCCATGGTGGAACGGTGGTGGGGCAGAAGAGGAAGGGCCAGGGTCGTGGACACAGACATGAGTGCGGGCATGGTTGAGTAGTCATGGCCGAAGCGACCGTAGTGGTAGCATGAGGGTTAGCTCATGTTAGATATCAGTGAGGATCACAGCGGTTCAGGCCTGGCAAACAACCAGCAGCAGGTCATGAGGCGTGGCAAAAGAGAATGAGGGCCGGGTGCAACAGGTCGGGTCGGGTCAACAACGGACAAGGGTGCAACAGGCCATGAACAACAGAAAAAAAGGGGGGCGATGCAGGTCGATCGCGTCGAGTGGTGAAGGCAGACAAGGGGCACACGGGCGCAGCGGGCTTGGCATTATAGCGACGGCGGATGAGGACGGGCCACACAGGAGCAGCGGGTCGGTCACATCGACGGTGGATGTGGAGGTAGCACCGATCACGCGATCCCCTGAGTGCAAGGCTGGCGATGTTGGGGATCCGCAGGGTGGTGACGACACTTCCGCTCTTGATAAGTGACCTCCAATGCGCGGGAATGACCCCTTGCGACTTCATTTGCGCAGTAGTAACCTTCCTGCGACTTCCAGTGTGCGGTACTAACCTTCCCGTGACTTCCATTACGCGGTATTGACCTCCCGCGACCTCCCTTGCACGGTACTAGCCTTCCCGTGACTCCATTTGCGTAGTACTGACCTTCCTGCGACTTTCCTTGCGCGGTATTGGCATCCTGCGACTTCCCATGCGCGGTACTGGCCTTCCCGCAACTTCCTTCGCGCGGTATTGACCTCCCGCAACTTCATTCGCGCAGTACTGACCTTCCTGCGACTTCTAGTGCGTGGTACCAATCCTCCTGCGACTTTCCTTGTGCTGTACTAACCTTCCCACGACTTCCTTGCACGGCACTGACCTCCTGCGACTTTCTTTGCCTCTTGACTCGGCTTTCTCAACCTCCATGGTTCCTACCGGCCCATACCTGCACACTCCACACGCAGTTCATGGTGCCCCCTAAATGCCCAGCACCCGGACTGGCACAGATTACTGACCTCCAAGGGTGCTGGCAAGGGGCACGACTGCGGTGTCATTGCTGGTCGGCATGGCTAGGTTCAGTAGGTGAGGGGATGCCTCTAGACGATGAGGACTTCGGCTGATTAAACAGGATCCACCTGGGGTAGACAGGGGGAGCTAGTTGCGGTTGCAGTGGACCAGTGGCAAGGGCAGCGCGGCAGGTGACTGTGATAAGTCATAGCCCATCGACATGACCTCCTGACACATCATACGACCCCTAGATAGAAGGCCATGTACCTGGTGAAGAGAATGGCGTCAGGGGGGTGCGTCGGAGGGGATGGATGGAGTGGGCATGAATGAGTGATGTCGGCTGTGGCACAGAGGGTCAGCTGTTGCAGGGGCGATGGTGCGAGCTTCTGGTCTGAATAGCAGTTTTATGAGGTGCTATACTCGGGCCAGGTACTCGGCAGCAGTTTCATGAGATGCAGCTCAGGACAAGGTGCCATGCTTGCGTTCTCGGCGGCAGTTTTATGAGGTGCAGCTCAGGACAGGGTGCCATGCTCTTGGCAGCAGTTTCATGAGTTGCAGCTCGGGACGAGGTGCCATGCTCGTGTTCTCAGCAGCAGTTTCATGAGGTGCAGCTCAGGGCAGGTGCTACTCACGCAACCCAGCAGCAGTTTCAGCTCGGGCCGGGCATTACCCCAGCAGCAGTTTAATGAGGTGCTAAGCTCGGACGGTGGTGCTCTTCTGCAGGCGAAAGGTGAAAGAGTCCAGGCTGCTGTTGAGCGGTGTGATGGTCATGAGGACAGGCGGCGCAGGCGGAGCGCAGGTGGCATCCAAGTTGCTGCTAACGGTCTGGAAGGCTGCGCAGGCTGAGTGCAGGGCTCATAACCTGTTGAACGAGCACGACCAGACCTAACGCTGGAGAGTCGGGGGACAACCATGAAGTATATATGGGCAAACAATGCGCTAAATATACAAAACAGGAACGAAGTACGAAACATCAAAAACATGGCGTGTGATGAGTCACACTCACTCAACACGCAACGGTAGAGGACGCGATACACCAGAATGTCAGGTTTTGGATCGGTCGTGTGGAGAATTGAGATAAATTGCAGTTGACAAGAATCAAGGATGCATCATAAATTAGGTAGTGAGCTGGGGGTGGTGGAATGCAAGGTACAATGCCGGCGCCCCATGTCGGCGCGAGGGGAGTGGCCGGGAACGATCAGCCATAGTGGTAGGGAGAGTTATGGTCGGTATTAGGCGTGGCTGCAGTGCGGAGGCTAATATTTGCGGAAATAGTAAAATTCACGCGGCGTGCATACGACCCATCGCCACCTGAAAATCCGCAGAAAATCGTGAGCTGATCGACCATCGTCGCATATGGAATTACCATTTACTATTCATTTAATGTGACCGATCGGAGAGGCGTCCGCAGACATTGGATCATTGGAAAGGTTCAGCAAAGCAGCTCTTTTGTACCTCGCCCTAATTCCGACCACTCCTCGTTTCAATCCGCAGTACCCTCGACGTTGACGACTGCACACGAGGCTGCTAATTACGAGACAAATTTTTTAGAATTCCCGCTGGGTCGTGAACTCGGACAGGTAAGAATACAAGACCTATCCTGGGGCTCTTATATAACCGTCCATCTGGTAACTAGGTACCGAAGCTCGAAACTTGAGACATCCAGAATTGCCAAGTTCTGTCAAAAACGGACACGCCTGCACAGGAGAGATGTGCTGATTTGGTTGTGTTTCAACTCATTCAGAAAATGAAATTCAACATCGCAAGTGAGTTTACCGGCCCAAGGATATCGTAATAGACGTCGTTGACGAATGTCCCGCCACGATAAGACCCCGGCTCGGGCCAGCAAAAGCTCGTCGACATTGACGATGAGCGCAGGTAGTAAGAAGCCGTTGATTTTTAACGACATTATCTTTCAGACCATGTCACGGATATTGGGTACAGCTGTATCTTCTACGACAAGCGGGTCGCACAAGAAGTGCCCCCGGGACTCGATCGGCGACGAATTCAAGGGCTACATTTTCCGCATCACAGGTGGAAACGACAACAGGGTTTCCCGGTGAAGCAGGGCGCCCTTCTCCCGCACCGTATGCGACTCCTGCTCGCCGACACCGCCTCGACGCAACGGATTTTCGTGTTAGCTCCTGTCCCCCGCCCATGGTTTGGCGTATGTTTAGGTCGGTGCAGTTGCCTATCTGTGTACACCCTATGCCCACATGCGATGGATATGAAGATTTCCCATGCGAAATGAGATATGCCCTCTCTCATGTGAGTTTCCCGTCGTATGGCTCTTGAACCGTGATTGAGAATGATGCGGGTGTGACCCTTCCTTGTGCTCTCCAAGCGCGCATTTTCGGTCACCGCCGCGCGTAATCTCGACCATCTCATCCTCTGTCGCCGCCCGGAACGACTTAAAGGCATTGGCAGCCCCCGACTTGAGCCGCAGCGGTCTCGTGTAAACCGCACGAGTGTAGTCGTCCTCGGTGGCGTACACATATTCCCTCCCGCCGACTGACTTAGTAGGCATAGGCCTCCCTCGGACATCTCCCCAGCCAGAATAAGAGTTCATAATAGGTCCCTTAATATCCCATCTTATTCAACACCCTTTCCGTCAATACCTGTTGTATCAGGCTTTTCTGGCCGGGGGTACGGCCATGCACGCAGTCAATTCACTCAAATCCATGCCCATCGCTTACCCTGCAAGGGTATTCTCCCGTGTGGAGAAGGTCCATAGCACCTCTGCTACGACTATAGCTCTCCTCTTCCGCTATTTAAGTCCTCGAACTGGCCACTGAACGATGGATCTCAACGAATACAATACCCAAGAAACCCCACCCAGCACAGGATGCAACGCGCGACCGACCCAGACGTCGTATTTGGTACACCTTGCGTAGTGTGGGAAGATACGTCGTATCACCTTCTCCAACTCGGGGTGCCGCAGGAAGAGCTCCCCCGTTGGCAAATACTTTGGAGGCTCCAAAGGTGGAACGAACTCAAGAAAGCTTTGGAACAAGGATGGGATCCACAGGAGAGTATTCCCACTTTCCTCGATGACTTCTGCTTGTCGTTGGGGAATGGAATGTTCCAATGTCTTGCGCCGGAGGAGGGCGGAGGGATCTGCGGTCGGGACGGCGAGAGGAAGGACCGTACCATGAGCCATATATGTGGGCATCTCGGCTATAACCCATATGTTTGTGGTGGTGCTTGCGAGGATGTCAACTGGTGAGGGTGGCAGTGGTCGAATCATTCATAACCTAACTTTAATTACCCCCTAGTGCTCAGCGCTTCTCTGAAAAGCGAACACTCGACCAGCATACTAAAAGGGACGCGGTTCAATGTCCGAAATGGTTTGCCTTCTTCGCTTCCTCTCGGCAAGTCGCCTCGGACTGATACACGATTTTAGTCATGCTACCATAAAGCACAGACGAAATCTTGATAGACACATGGCGAGCTGCAAGTACTAGTGCACCAACCCACCTGATATAATTCCTATAACCTGCTCTGCTCTCCCCCAAGAATTCCGGTAATTGATTGGCAAAACCAAACACGTCTTTCCGCATCTCGTATTTTGAGATTGGTCTGCTTCACAAATATATATTAGGTTCCTACTGTTAATACATGTAATCTACTATGACTTTTTTGGCTCCATGGGTTGTAACCAGTGCATGGGACTGGGCTAGTTTGGTATTTGCGCGACTCAACACACTTCCCCACCAGTTTCGCCATGTCAGAGCCGGCCACAACGCCACAAAAATGTCGACAATGTGCACATCCACCTGCTGAAGGAAGGAGGCGCTGTCCAGGTCATCTCGAGAGGGATAGGGCGAGGAAGCTGAAGAAGTAGGCACGTTGCATCCGAAACAGAACCACCCCAAACTCCACCTACTCCCAGTGGATCAGCTCAAACTACAACCAGGTGTGTTCGCCCTCGAGAGGGGGCGGACACTGCTGTCGACAAGCCGGAGAAAGAACAAGAGCGGCGGCGGCATCTTGTGAGTCAAAACAGAGGTTTTAAGGGACAGAGGAGGAGCTAACCTTTCACGATAAGACTCTAACTTACTACAGAACGCGTATGGACCTTTTCAACACGATGCTGCAATACTAACCTTTTTATGTTCATTTGTACCCGTACCACTGCCCGTATCAATGCACACATGATTTATGCTAGCTCATCCATTGCACTACAGCCTGAATAAACTGATATTCTGGTGTCGAGTCGCGCCAACGCCAATCTGGCCCAGACCCCATGCACTGCTTACAACCCATGGAGCCAAAGAGGTCATAGTAGATTACATGTATTAGCAGTAGGAGTAGGAACTAGGTGGTGACAGATCTGACAGGCTACCCACCGAGTCCCTGGGTCATTAGGATCAAGTTGCCGCCGAGTCGCAATCAATGAGTCCTATGGTCCAACGACGCGAAGGAACGAACTCGAACGATTAATCCAAAACTTGAACGAGTGCACAGAGCTTGACGAGAAGCAACAATTATCGGCAATTTTTGACGAAAGCCCTCCTCCAGGAAGTGGTATATTATCCTTATTACATACCCCAGAGTAGTAGGTAGTATGTATCTGTGTATCTATAGCATGTATGCTCACGCTGTAGTCTAAACACGTGGCCTCAGAACCTCCAGAGCTTGATACCCCCTCCCAACGACTGAAAGCAGGTCCGATAGGAATTCATTGCGAGAATCTATGCGTTTGGTGCTGATATTCAGGGGGTTTGCAGATCACGACGCCGGGGTCAAGATAGCCAAGGCGAAACCAGCGCCGTCTAATGCAACCCATATCGCGAACCTGCTCCATGTACAACAGCGAGACCCTATCCTCATCACTCGCCCCCACTCTACTCGTGGGCTGCCTGTCACCATTTATGAACCAACGTTCGCTCATTTCCGCCACAACGTCAAGAGGCGCATAGAGCTCGACATACCACCAGATTACTACAGGATAGTCATTGCGTTCCTTTTCACCTCGTGTGATCTCTACGCAAGCAAATGCGAGAGACGGGACGCCTCCTCCCCATCTTGAAGGAATTGCTCGGTCGGGCTATCATCCCTGGCAAATCATCAGAACCCGGATGCAATGGTGATGGTATTTTCATGACCAAGGTGGAAATGGGAGGGGTGGGGGTGTCTGCCTTGCTCATGTTGTGGGAACTCAAGAATGAGATCGGCACCAGCGGGTGTGACCCATCTGTTCAGGCCTCCTTTTCATTCACCCGTTGGTGGTCTGAAAACTATGTAAGTATTCGGCTTACATCTACCTTACTGGAGCTGACGCAAGACTAGCTCCCACCTGGATGGTATACACAGGGCCTCTGTGCTAGCTTCCTCCTCTCGATCGCTGGTCCCTGGGTGTCTGTACACGGCGCTATCCTACTCGGCAAAGACTGGGTCATTCAGCCCCTTACGGACCTCATGTGGACTGGGACTGGCCCTGATATCGAACAAGATGATCAGATCGCGCGCGTGGCACAGTTATTCTACAGTTTACGTACGGCACTCATGGACCTTGAAACCAAATACATGGCTCTCGCGTCGACGCAACGGCTGTCACTGCCATGCTTCCCTTATATCACGTCTTATGGTGGAGACCCGAATGGCACAAGGTTCACATACAAGAAACGCCTACACTACTCGGGTACGCGGAGAGCGACGGCAATATTTGCTGCTGAGGATTCTGAAGGAAAACCGCTTTTCATCAAGTTCACTTCTCGCTACAACGCAGCAGCTCATCGGCTCCTTGAACAGAAGGGGTATGCGTCTACCCTATGGCATTGCTCCGAAACTGTAGCTGGGTCTGGGTGTTTCATGGTTGTGATGGATCACATTGATGGCGAAGATATGTCTGGACGTTCCTTCACGGGAGATGACTTGCGCCGTGTGCGGGAGGCCAAAGACTTGCTCCATCAAAACCAGTTTGTTTTTGGGGATCTGCGTCCGGATAATATTGTCAAGCCCGCGGACGGTTCGGGTGTGGTGCTGGTTGACTTTGATTGGTGTGGGCTTGCTGGTCAGGGCAGATATCCACTTACAATCAACAGTGACCCAAGTTGTGGTTGGCATCCAGAAGTGGGACCTGGTGTGGTGATGTGGGAGAAACATGATGACCATCTTTATGCACGCCTTGATTCCAATCCCGGATAGTTTTCTTAGATTGTGATTCTGTCGTTCTAATCGCATGTCTATTCAATTGTTTGCACAGCCCGTGTATGCCCCACCAGTTCGTCGCGCAGTCCAAGTTCATAGGGAAATTGCGGTGTTTGTGAGGGAGAGCCTGAGCACTAAGTTCATCTCGTGATCTTTCTCATAGGTTATGTATGCTTTCCCCTAGAGTCCACAACAGAAACAACAGGCAGTCGCATCAAGTTGGGAGGTCCAATCAAGCTATGGCAGGCAGGTAAGCACCCACTCCTTCCAATTCCTATTGTATCTCATCGATGAGATCATGACTAAACATCTTTGGTTCACCATGCAATCCAATCGCGTAGTCCTGAGACTGACTTATTTCAATCCATCCCCGGTTCCCAAACGAATGCTTCACTACTCCTTTTCTCAACTCCTTTAAGTCGTCGTTACCCACCCCGTCGAGCTTGTCCTGCCACGATGCATACTACCTCGTCCACATGGTCGACGGTGAGATCTACCAAGATACCAGAACCGGATTCAATATCGGAGAGCCAATAGGACCTCAGAGGCTTGACACACAAGTTGAACAGTCCCCCTCAAACGGCGTCCCCGTCACTTGTACGCTCCAGGAATCCCGATGGTATGGTCCCCGCAATCGTACACACCAGAGGTAGGGTGACTCCTGTGTAAATAGAGGGAGGCAGAAAGGGGAGACCAGATGATGGAGAAATGTGACACAACGGAATGCATCAAAATGTACCGAGCCAAGAGCGGCATCGCCAGCCCGCCAGCCCAATTCCCACCAGCCGACGGTGGTTCGTGGGACAAATTTCTGCCGGCTCCGGAAAGGCCAGCGGGAGAGGTTGCTAGTGGTCGAGCCAATTTCTCGAGCGGTCAGCGGTCGGCGGCTGGTGGCAGCCAGTCAGTATATATAGCGAGCTCGCTTTTGAGGAATATAGTTGTGGTCATCTCCTAGATGAAGCGACTTCTAGCATCGACTTTGAGACCGATCCAAGGATGCAAGTGACGGTTCGGACAGGGTTTCAGGGCCAGGGACGAGCTGTAGCGGAATCAGAATAGAAGGGCAGAGCGAAGCTGGCTATCGCGGCATTCGAAAATTCCTGACTGATCAAGGGTCGTGATTCCGTCCACGCTTATCCAGAGGCTGGGTGGCAATCGGTGTAGAGGGGTATCTTCTCCTCGCCTGAGCAGAGAGTGCCTTTGCTGCCGAGACTGAACATAACTGGTTATCATGTTAAATGGCCCTTGTTCCCACACGGTTTCCACGTGTGAAGAGTGAACACAAATACATGAGGCAAATTTAATTTCGCGATGAAGAAAGTCAAGCTGAAGGAGGAAGGAGGAAGGGAAGAGAAAGCTGGGTTATGATTTGATATGATTGTAGCTGTATGGATATTATGTAATGTGTAGTCCAACTCATCGCTGTCTTCTCAAGCCCGGTTCGAATTCCCACGCGCGGGCATGGCTGACCTGATCTTCTTGTACGCCACCTTGAACTTCCAAAGAAAGAAGGAAATGAGCGAGC
>Ga0307515_10026350_pt1 | contig 10013 bp, 9 predicted proteins | sample 17_EM_MG_FD_194513 | JGI IMG/M metagenome (GOLD analysis project Ga0307515, IMG submission 194513) | Populus trichocarpa ectomycorrhiza microbial communities from riparian zone in the Pacific Northwest, United States - 17_EM | ecosystem: Host-associated > Plants > Roots > Unclassified | place...
ACTCCCGTCCAAAGGCTTTAGGCCAACTTGGCGAGCCCTGGTGGAGTCCTCCACATCCGCGCTCAGGCGCGATGGTGCATGACGCATTCCCTCCCTTTCCCACCAAAAAAAAAAAAAAAAAAAAAAAGATACGTTGGGCGGACAGAGGGACACGCTGCTTGAACAGGGCCACCTTTTGTGGATCGTCGGATATGGGCGTGGTGGATTGCCGGTATTGGGCAAGTCGATCTGCGCGGCGGGCGTTACTGCGAGGTCTGTGGAGATACGGAGTGAGAGGGATGTCCTAGTACGCAAAGCGAAGACGGTGTGAGATTGTTTCAACGGGGGTATAGTCGTGAAGGATATTAGTGGTCTCGCTCGTTTCCCGTGTATCTATCGTGTCCGACTGAGAGAGCACATTCGAGAGAATGATCGTTTAGGACGGCGCGACCGTGTCAGGAAAGCCATGCCTAACGCGTTCCCTTGCAATTTTCTGGTAACGAGCGTCTTCACTATTGCGGGGTAAGGTGGGTCGGACTCAAAGCATACGGAGTTTGCCGAGGAAGCCTGGACTCTCGACGCCCACGACGCTGCTGGCGACATATCCAGCTAGATGGACCGTCTTTATTATAGCAATCGATGGACCTGGTCGCTATTTATCCCGCCTCTCTCATGTTTCCACCTTGAATTTGACCGAGAACAGCGAGCAACAAATCGCTTCCCACTGCCGCTGCCACTTAGAGGAAGCACACCAGCGTCACCACCTTTCCTGTGGTTATCAAGGAATTGTTGAAGGGCGAGGTCTTATTCTGTTAGTGCACGAGTACTGATCAGGACGAGTTTTAAGTCACCTCGTGGCTTGAGTGCTAAAACCACTCGTTTCTTACTACAGCGCTGCGTCAATCCAAGTTGCTCGACCCTCCTGTTCGCCGATAAGACAGGACGACGGCGATATCGCCCCCGCCTCTCGCCCAGCTGCGATCTGTGTGGAGCAGCGACCTCGCGCACCACCTCGGCCGATTTCGATCTCGCGTTTACCTCCCGCAAATTAGACCTTCATACACCTACGCCTACACCTGCTCCTCTGGTAGACCTCCCAAAAAACCTATGACGATTTCCTCCGCTTCCTCCGCTTGCGACCCACCCGTACGACGTCTACACGTTCATATTCCACCCAGCTAGACGGTCCACCGTACTCAGCACTCTACTTTCACCGCCCACTTGGTAACTTCACTCCCAACACCCGCCCTCCTCATCACTCACCTCTCTTTTTAGTCCGTCCTCACAGCGCAGCGTGCGACCTTCTATCGCCCGCTCTAAATCCGAACACATCCTCTCATCCATTGTTGTATGCTGGCCTGCACTCGCCGAAATCTCTTCAAAACCCCGAACCTACGCATGCCATTCAACTTCTAAGTCCAAACGTCCCGCTATCAGCACAGTTTCGTGTATGTGCACAGATAGAAGAACCCTCTTCACTATGGACCGCCATACCCAGTTCCTCGCCCCACCTCCCATTTCCTCTCCGCTGCTCCAACACAACTCATCATCAAAATACACCTCCTACGATAGTCTCCAAAACCCGTATACCCCCCAATCCACCCTCGACTCACCACCTTTCTACTCCAATCCTTCTTCCACTCGTCCATCCTCCACCCAATATCATGCCCAAGCCGCCGAACCCTACGACCCCCGATCCTTTACCTTTGATCCTACACATTTCCAGCCCATGCACAAACCCCTTTCCGAATCCGTGCCACCCCAGTTCACCGCATCACCCTTTACTCCTGCCCTCTCCTAGTCGTCCCCGCAGCATGTCCAGCTTGGCTTTGCCAACCTTGCCTCGCACCCCCATGTACACAAGCCCAAGCCTCACAGGACGACGGCGATCTCGCCCCCGCCCCTGACTGCCCCTCGCCCAGTCCGCGATCGGCGGGAGGCAGTCACGGTCACGGGAGCATTCCTAGTCGTACCAACACCAGCACGAGCGGTACATAAACGTGCACGGCATCGGCTCCGACTCCGGCTCCGGCAGCGGCGGCAGCGTCCAGGTGGCGGAGTCGCCACAAATTCGGGCAGCGGCCCTCATCCCCCTAATGGCCCTGGACGTCCTGGAGCACGCAGGCCAATGTATGCACATGGTCCATCGATGCGTGTGTACCCGAGTCTTCCACCCACTCTATGAATGAGTCCAACGAACCCGTTCCTAGCTCCAGACCTGCGTTTCCTAAGATCCAGCAGGGCCTTGAGCAGGCGCTAAAACGATAGCCACCACCACCACTACTACTACTACGGCAGCAGTAGCAGCAGTAGAACCAGCCATATGGAAATCACCATCTACAACAGCAGCAGCAGCAGCCTCTCCCGCTCACTCAGGAACAACCCCTCTCCCCCTCGAGCAGTATCACCAGCAGGTTGAGTCTCGCCAGCACGAGTCTCGGCTTTGGCGCCACGTGCGGTAGACGGGACTCGAGTGTCCTGGCTCCTGTCATGAGCACGATCGACGAAGACGACCACGAACGCGAGCGCAAGCACGCGCTTTCCATCGTGCCTCCTTCCTATTCGAACTTCGCCCCTGGCCTCGAAGGTCTCGGCGCCGATCCGCAGAACCACTACCACCACCAGCCCCCACCACTCTCTGCTGTCTCGGTGTATCGGCGGGCATGTTCTCCGATCTCCTTTCAGAGGCCGGCGCCAGCACTGGTCCTGGTGTGGAAGAATGGAGTCTGGAGGAACCGCAGAAGGAGGACTCACTCTCGATCCAGATGTGGAGGCTGTACGCGCGCACTAAGGCCAACTTGCCACATGCGCAGCGGATGGAGGATCTCACGTGGCGGATGGTGGGTATGGCTTTGAGACGACAACGACTCGAAGAGCAGATGCAGGCGCACCAACACCCACAACAACAGTACCTACACGACCAGATGATGAAGATGAAGATGAAGGAGCAGGAGCAGGATGAACGTAAAGTCGTGCCAGTCGACGAACAGGCGGATATCCCCGATCGAGGACGCAGGCTGCAGAAGTATGGGGGGTCTGCGGCAATTCCCGGTTCTATGACCACCACGTCGGCGCCGACGATCACGAGGGTCAAGGCGAAGGCGCATATTGAGGGCTTTGAAGAGCGCGATGGCTATGGGTGCGTATTTCTATTTTATTTTTATTTCCTTCGTCTGTTTGTATGGAAGGGTCCATGTACTAATGTCATGGTTTGGTGCACAGGGATCATGAAGCGGAATGTGCGGACCAAGGGATGGACTGGTGTACGGCCTCACGCTCGCAGTCCCGCGTTCATGGCTCAGGGTGGGAGTGGGGATGGGGATAGGGATGGATTGGCGTCCTGGCAGCAGGAGCCAGAGTCGATCTCACCCATCTCAACTCCACCTTCAAACCACTGGCATACATGGTTTCGACTTTGACAACACCACCAGTAACAACGGCAACGTCAGCACCGCCGCCAATGTCGAGGGGGGAGTCGCTATACCGCCAAGTGCCCACGCGAGTGGCCAGGGAGCGGGTGGAGTGCGCAGCGGGGGCAGTGGGAGCGGACGGAGTCTGTTGACGAGGAGCTTGCAAGTGTTCAGCGAGAGCCCTCCTGTGGTTGGGTATGGCGGATGGACGGGTCTCAGCCGTCTTGGTGCTCCCCCGCCACAGCAACAGCACGTGCGCCAGATCGGCGAAGCCGTACAGCGCCAACACGCGGTGTCGAGCGACGAAGAGCAACAGCAAACCGACCAGCAGGAAGAGCAAGACGAGGAGGGTTTCGGAGGGTTTCTGTCTTCTAGTCTTCCTGCGTTCCACCTTGGATGTTCGTTTGCTCAACCCTTGGAGGCGACTACGACTGCGACCACAACTGCGACCACAACTGCGAGCTCATTCTCCAGGCATGCGCGCAGGATGAGTCTTGACCAGACCCTATCTGGGGATGCAGCGCTGCCTCGGAACGTCCTGGAGGTCATCCAAGGCCACTTCCTCCTAAAGTCCCGGAGAGTACGCTAGTAAGTCACTCGATGTATATGTACGCGGAGAGTGAGACTAAACGGTATGTATTTCAACCACCAGGGCAAACGCAGAGCCGAAGAACCGCTCGTTGATTCACTGGCCCGTGGCGACCCGCCCAAGTCGGCCTTTGCAACGCAACAACAGCAGCAGCCTTTCGTACAACGCAGCACGTCGCTACATCCCCTCGCTGCTTTCCCATCTGGGATGGATTGACGGGCTTCGTTCCCGCGCTCCCTTGCACCACCGAGACAAGTTACCCAATACCCCATTCATGTATAGACGGCGGGATTGGCAGCTTCACCCAGCTCCCATTCGATGAGTTGTCCCCTCTGACTTCCGCGCGCCCAAGCACGGCCGGAGGCACACAGGACCTCGTCGCTGCTGCCCAAGTGTCACGTACCGTGCCGGCCGTGACATTTCCAGGCTCACGGAAATGGTCCGGCGCGTCGGCCTCCACTCGTGGCACTAGCGCTCGGCTTGCCGACGCGCGATGGCCCTGCTGCTCGGGCGGCGGAGCATCACGCCCTTACCTTTTAGTTTCGTTGCTCTCCAACACGTTTCGATTTGTTGTCTGATTTCTTATTATTTAAATATCCATGTACTCGCTCGCTAGTTCCTCAGTTTGAGGATCGACTAGAGTACCGGTCCCCCCATTCTCAATCCTTTCGTTCCATCCCTAAGTCCATTTCCGACGACGGCTGGTCGTCATCGGTAGTCCACGGCATTGTACGGTATACGCCCTATCCTGGCCACACGTCCGTCCTCCGACCGGACACGGCTCTGACACCAAGCCGCTGTAGATGAGGCCGCCGGCCGATTCGCGCCCTATGCAGAAAGCGGTGTGCCCTCCTTTGGAGGAGACGGCGCGCCGTTTGGCGGGCTCCATCCGTTCAACCTCAGCGGGGCGACACTCAATATGTTCCCGTTCCAGGCGTTTGGAGGGTTCAAATCCACTACTACTGCGTCTGCGTCTGCTGCTGCCTCTGGAGCTGGAAACGAGATTATGAGCACACCATACATCCACGTCGATCCGAATATCCTCGGCGGTGGGCTCGTTGGCAGCCCGACTGAGTGGGGGAGCAATGGCGCGGTTTTTGGTCATATCCCGCAAACTGGCTCCCTCGGGAGTAGGAATGGGTCTGGTGGCACGGCAAGTCCGGACACTCCTGGCTCGGGGACGTCTGAGCACACGGGGCCGCCGACCGCTAACGCGAGGAGGAGAAGGCTCAGCTCGTCTGTGGGTGCTGCACGCGCCATTGGGAGTGCGCCCACACGCACTGGCGTCGGGCCTATTCGCCAACAGAGGAGAGGAAGCACGAGCATGGGAACGTCCGGGGGCGTTACTGTCGAACGCAAGGTGTCCGTATCTGGAGAGGTGACTGTTGTCGCTGCTGCTTCGGGTGGATCGGGTGGAGTCTCCATTGGTGGGATATCCCCCACTGGCGGAGAAGGGCAGACCCAGCGCACGAATTGCAAGACTGCTACTACGCCCCTCTGGAGACGTGACTCACAGGGCCAACCCCTGTGCAATGCGTGTGGCTTGTTCTTCGTGAGTGTTTCCCCAATGTTGGCAGTGATTGGGAATTATACTGAACCTCGTCTTCTCGCCTCGGCAGAAACTCCACGGTGTCACTCGTCCTCTGTCCCTCAAGACGGACGTGATCAACAAGCGCAACCGCAACGGCAGCAGCCTTGCAGCTAGCTCGAGAAAGTCGGTGCCGGCTATCACTGCTACAGGCGCCACTCGCGATATCGTTACCGCTAAAGGGCGTAACTCTACGACCAGCGCCGCAGGGCTCCCCCCGCCGACACGACCCCTTCCCCCCTCTGGTGGTCTCGGTAACCCCACCGAGCTCGCGATGAAACGGCAGCGACGGTCGAGTGGTAGCGTCAGCCTGGTGCTTCCTCCATCTGCTGGACCTGCGAACGATTCCGCGTGAACCCACCCCCTCACCCAGTTGGGTGATCATGGTACCCGCCCCCGTATACCACGCTCTTTCTGCCCCTTGTAACCTATAGTAGACATCGCTTGCCCTCATCATGCAACGGACCATTCCATTGTGCTGTTATCTGGTTGTGCTCATCTTTCGCCCTCTCCCTGATCTTTCGCCTCTGCCTCATCTGTATGAAAACCTTGATTCACCCCCTGTATGGTTCTTCCTCATCATTTTTTTTCTCCTTCGCTATGCAACCTCACCTTTTCTCGGGTCCCACGACTCCGATTCCCCGGCAAATGATCTTTCTTATCTCGTCCTCTTTTTTTCTCTCTCTCTTTGTGGTCCATTTGGGTAGAATGCGAATTTATTTTGATGACAGCCCAATGACATGGAACATCGTACACTTTTGAAGCCCCTTCAAGATATTGGTGCATATGGGATACCCAGACTCGACGTGTAATTGTCTGACTATCCTGTGCTCTCATTGTTCGTTCACGGTACTATGCAGTACTAAATGAAACCGGAGTGCTTACGTTCCAGCTGTGTGGGTCCCTCAGTGCGTGGTTCTCTAACTGACGACGAGAACATACTACCAATGTGCACCCTCAACCTTGAGCCTGTCAATATCTCGGCCAGTGTGCACAGCATGCACCTGCTATCAACTGCGCCGCTCTGAGAGTCTGGCTGGAGACCGGCCACTTCTCTTATTCCGCATAGACGCCCGTTCCCACCACAGCTTGAACTGCTCCGAGTCTGTAAGCTGTACCCCCCAACAGCTCTCCCAATCAACTCGTTCATCTCGACCATCTATGGAAGCCCTCGGCGCAACTAGCGCGGTCGTCGGACTGGCCATTCCAGTCTTCAAATGTGCGAAGGAATTACGGGACAAGATCAAATTGGTACGTCCGTTATCCTCCGAACCCTCTGCGTACCATCAGAGTGCTCATGATTATTCTATATTCTATATCCGTACTCGCAGGTCGCATCGGAGAAAGCGGAGCTCTTGGCAGCGCTCATCGAATACGAAAAGGATATCAATCTCCTTGAGTCACTCTACAACAATAACAAGGCACTATTGGACCAGCACGAACTCGACACCGACCTGAAGGAGCTTGCAGAGTACGAATGATTCTTGGTTCCTGTTCGCCGTTCGCAGACGTGCCTGACACGACGGCGCAGAATCCTACGCGACCTCGATGAATGGCTGAACTCGGTCGATCCGAACCTGGGCAAGAAGAAGAAGCTGCCTGGTTTTAAAGAAGTGTGGAAAGCCGGAGATCTACGTGAGAAATTGACCGCGTCAAACGCAAAGATCGGTAGTGTCCGTGCTCGATGGCAGGTATGTGGGGGGTGGCACTCAGGTTCAGAGGCGGGCCGTCCTGATCACCATCACGGCCAGATACGGTTGCAAGTCTGCACACTCGTATCGACGAACGTAATCCTCGGGCGAATGGACTCTGCTCAGACGGAAACGACGGCTCTGCTCCAACAGGTGCTCACGATGCTCCAGCAGGGGCAAGTCCGGCCACGCTCTCGTAGTCTCTCAATGCACTCGCAAGTCGAACCGGCTGGCTTCAATAGCCAGACGACGAGGGTGCGTCACCATCCACGCTTATAGATACATACTAATGGATATCATTCTCAGGTCGTGGCCAATCCAACTACATCCATTGTCACCTTCTCCGTATTATCCCCTGACGCCTCTCTTTCATATGATCGTATCAAGCTTCGCCTAGAGGAATACCGTACCCTCCTTGCATCTGACTCGGATACGATCGAGCTTTCTACCGAGAGTGGCAAGACTGTTATCTGCCGAAAGCATGCAAACGAAATGCAAAAATACCTAGATCAGGCCGAAAACTTGCTGCAGGATGTATTCCAATCGCGTGATGTCTCTACGCTCGTCGTCCTACTTCTTCTTTGTGACCTCGCAAAGGTCCTGGACAGCCTGGAACTACATGATGAATGCCGCTTAACGGGCAACTGTGCACTTGATCTTGCCGAGGCTTTGGGTCGACGGTCGCTCGAGTTCAGACATGAGCAGGCTGGGACACTTTCACTTATTGCTGGGCTCTCTGTGTATCAACCCCGTGCTCGTACTCTCTTCGTCCAGGCCATCTCCATCTGCGAGGAAGTGGTGGAAAAAACTGCCTCACACTCAAATAAATATAAGCTCCTTATTGTGTTGGACAGAGCTGGCTACTGGGTCAAAGGTCACCTTTCCGCACAATGGCTGGAACGTGCTGTACAGCTCATGACGAAAGAACTTCCACCAACAATGGTGGATCCTCATTTCCGCAGCGCCATCTACCACAACTATGGACATGGCCTCCTCCAGCTCAGGCAATATTCCAATGCCATTGAGGCATACCACGAGGCAGTTTCAATTCGCCGCACATTGGCTGATAATGATCCGGCGAAGCACAATCTTCGCTTTGCTCGGGCACTCATGAATATGGGCGTAGCACTTGATAACATTGGAAAATATGATGATGCTATCGTTGCTCACAAGGAAGCTCTGGAGATCTGTACCACAATGTCAACTCAGGATCCACTTCGGTACAATGGATTGAGAGCAAAAGCACTCCTTAATTACGGGGTCACACTTCAGCATTTAAACCAAGTCTCTGAATCAGCAGTAGTGAAAAAGCAGGCCGTCTCACTCTTTCGCAAGCTTGCTCACACAGGGTACCAGTGTACAAAGTTACTCTGTTATGCTCTTCATAACTATGGGATCAGCTGTGTTTTACTTGGACAGCACGAAGGGGCTGTGCTCGCATATCAGGAATCTATCTCCCTGCGGCGTGCCCTTGATGCAACAGACGCTGAGGAGGAAATTTATCTAATTGTGGCTCTCCACAACATTGCCAACTCCTTCCGTGCTCTTGACAAATATGCCGAGGCAAATACGGCGGCCACTGAATTTCTGGAAAGAAATCGTGGGAGGGTACTAGAAGTTTGTGGTAATGCACCGGAATTCAGCAGGTGCTTCGTGTGCCAGAGGGGCATTATACCCGATTCACTACAGAATATTTCACCGCCTCTCCCTGTCCTTCAGGCCATCGCATCTCTTCCCCACAGCGGGACGGGGCTGATGCTTCCCTTGCCCCAGCCGAGACCTCAAAGCCCACTGGAGAACTCTGAACATGCCAGTACGTAGAAAGAGGGACAAGGTCCTAGGGTTTTTCAGACGAAATAGCTAGGGCTCAGTGAATGATATGTCCGTCCCCTTTGTGCTATCATCGTGCTTCATATATACTTCCTTTCATCTCCTTATGCCCATGAAACCTTGTAGTCAAATATATATGCTGGCTTTGCATCTATATATCCTGTATTTCACAGTTGGCTGCCCAGCGAACATTAAATAACGAAAATGAAATTAATGCGATGTTGGTTTTGCGAAGGAAAAAAATCAGAGCATCATTATTGGTCTTCAAAAGTGATCCTGAGTTCATTCTTGTGTTGATTACAACAGCAGCCACAATTTTTTGAACCAGTTAGGCAACGATATGTGGACGAATGGAATGCATGATCGTGATATCGACTGAAAGGAAGGTGCTCTAGCAATAACATACATACCACATTCTCAGTATTTGAGTGATCACTCTGTGACAATTAATCAGATCGATCAGTCATCACTTGGGGGCTTCATAGGACTTGAGCCTAATGGCCCCCTGTTCCCGTGTGTGGTATTGACAGATCCGGCTGGCCCGTTGACAGATTCAACAGGCACCGGGGTCAGCTGACCGAGAACGCGTTTTGGTGTGTGACGGCGTGACGAAGGTTGGTGGGGGCAGCCGTATTGAAATGGCACATAAATAAATCAAGAATTATTATGTATAAAAATGGGTGACAGTCGTTGAGTTTGAAGCCGGTACCAACTTTTTGAAATGGCGCGTCGGCGAACAGTGGTAATATAATGGCTTCTGGAATTTTAGAATTTATAATAATAAATAAATTTTATTGCATATAAAATGTTGGAACATGACCAACGGTTGGAGGCTGCATTTGGGCTGCTGCAAGCCATTTGAAAAGGCGCGTTGACGAACGAGCGAATATAATAATTTTTATATTTCATAATTATAAATGATTTTT
>Ga0307515_10026351_pt1 | contig 10013 bp, 6 predicted proteins | sample 17_EM_MG_FD_194513 | JGI IMG/M metagenome (GOLD analysis project Ga0307515, IMG submission 194513) | Populus trichocarpa ectomycorrhiza microbial communities from riparian zone in the Pacific Northwest, United States - 17_EM | ecosystem: Host-associated > Plants > Roots > Unclassified | place...
GACTCGCATTTGCCGAAAGCCGACGAGCATGGGAAGCATGGTTCTTCTCGACCTGATGGGTGGCGTCGCGTTGCTGCTGTGGGGCCTGCACATGGTCCACAGCGGCATCCTGCGCGCGTTCGGCCCCGATCTGCGTCTCTTGCTGGCGAAAGGCCTGAACAACCGCTTTACGGCCTTTGCGGCCGGCCTCGGATTGACGGCCCTGCTCCAGAGCAGCACCGCGACCGCCCTGATCACGAGTTCGTTTACGTCGGAGGGCCTGGTCAGCTTGGTGCCGGCGCTGGCGATCATGCTCGGCGCCAATGTCGGCACCACACTGATCGTGCAAATCCTGTCGTTCAACATCGCCGCCGTCGCCCCGATCCTGTTCATCATTGGACTGGTCGCCTTCCGCAGCGGGCCGCGCTCACGCATCAAGGATATCGGCCGCGTCTCGATCGGGCTCGGACTGATGCTGCTCGCGCTGCACATCCTGCTCGACACGCTGGCGCCGGCCGAAAATGCGCCGGGCATGCGCGTGTTCATGAGCGCCATCACCGGCGATCCCGTGCTTTGCATCCTGTTCGGCGCCGTGGTGACCTGGGTGGTGCATTCCAGCGTCGCCAGCGTGCTGTTGGTGATGTCGCTGGCGTTTGCGCATTTCATCACGCCCACAGCGGCATTGGCGCTGGTGCTCGGCGCCAATCTCGGCAGCGCGATCAACCCGATCTTCGAAGGTGCCCGCCGCGACAACCCCGCCAGCTACCGGCTTCCGCTCGGCAATCTCGCCAACCGGGTGATCGGCATCGCACTGGTGGCGCCGTTCCTGAACCCGATCGCCGACCTGTTGCATTCCTGGCAACCGGATCCTGCCAAGGCCACCGCTCAATTTCACATCGCGTTCAACGTCGCGACCGCGATCGTCTTCATCGGCCTGCTCGACGGCATGGCGCGGCTGCTCAGAAAGCTGCTGCCGAAACGCGTCCAGGAGACCGATCCGTTGCGGCCGCGCTATCTGGACGAGAGCGCGCTGGAGACCCCATCCCTGGCGCTGGCGGACGCTGCGCGGGAAACGCTGCACATGGGCGACCATGTCGAGGTCATGCTTCGCAAGGTGATGGCGGCGATGATGACCAACGACCGCGCGCTGGTCGATCAGGTCTCGCAGATGGACAACAGCGTCGACAGCCTCGACGAGGCGATCAAGCTCTACGTCACCAAGCTCACCCGCGGCAGCCTCGACGAGCGCGAGGGGCAGCGCGCGATGGAGATCGTTTCCTTTGCGATCAACCTCGAGCATATCGGCGACATCATCGACAAGAACCTGAGCGAGCTTGCGACCAAGAAGATCAAGCGCCGGTTCCAGTTCTCAGCCGAGGGAGCCGAAGAACTCTCGGCCTTCCACAAGCGCACGATGGATTCGCTGCGGATCGCGTTCGGCGTCTTCATGTCGGGCGACGTCAACGAGGCGCGCAAGCTGCTGGCCGAGAAAGCCGCGCTGCGCAACACCGAGCTTGCGGCCACCGAGCGGCATCTCGATCGCTTACGCGAAGGCCGCCCCGAAAGCATCGAGACCACCTCGCTGCATCTCGATGTGCTGCGCGATCTCAGGCGGATTCATTCCCACATCTGCTCGGTGGCCTACCCCGTGCTCGATGCCGCCGGCGAACTCGCCGCCTACCGCAGTGCCGGATCGGAATTGGCGCCGCTACCCGCGCCGGTGCCCGGCCGCAGCTAAATCAGCGGTCCAGCGTCTTCGAGGCTTTGCCGCGATGCTTGATGATCAGCATGATGTTTCTGATGTAGATGACGGTGGCCATCGCCTGGCCGATGATGATCACGGGCTCGCGTTTGGCGACGCCGTAGACCAGCGTCATCAAGCCGCCGCCCATCGAGAAGAACCAGAACGCCATCGGCACCACGCTTCGCCCGGCACGTTCGCTCGAGATCCACTGCACCAGGAAGCGCGCTGTGAACAGCAATTGCGCGCCCAGCCCGAAAGCGAGCCAGAAGTCGAATTTCGCGACGAAGACGTCGTAGAAATAGTCGCCGAGCGCTTGCCCGTACTGGATGAACATCAGAAAACCTCGGTGACGGCGGGCGTGGGCTTCTTGCGGCGGATCAGCCACCACACGCCGGCGAGATCCATGATCCCGATCCATAGCCGGTCGAAGAAGCCGTAATTTGATACGCCTGAATGGCGCGGACGGTCGATCACATCGACGTAGGCGATGTCGAAACCTTCACGGCGCACCAGCGCCGGCAAGAAGCGATGCAGCCCGTCGAAATAAGGCATCGATAGGAACACCTCGCGCGGAAACGCTTTCAGGCCGCAGCCGGTATCGCGGGTACCGTCGCTGAGAATGGCCTTGCGCACGCCGTTGGCGATCTTCGACTGCAGCTTCTTGAAACCGGTATCCTTGCGCCCGACCCGCTGGCCTGCCGCAAGGCCGATGCGGCCGTTGCCGCTTTCGACCGCCGCGATCAAGTCGGGCAGGAACGCGGGATTGTTCTGCCCGTCGCCATCGAGCGTCGCCACGATGGCGCCGCGCGCCGCACGTACGCCGCTGCGCACCGCGGCCGATTGTCCGGAAGATTTCGCGTGCCTGAGCTGCCGAAGATTGCCATGCGACTTCATCAGCGCCGCGAGCCGGTCGGCGGTGGCATCCGTCGAGCCGTCATTGACATAGATGATTTCGTAGGCCCAGCGGCCATCCAGCGCAGCCGTGATTTCCGCAATCAGCGGCGCGACGTTGTCGGCCTCGTTGCGCACGGGCACAACGATGGAAACGGCGACCGCGGCTGGGTCGGAAGTAGGCAAATCGGCACTCATTGGGTTGAATGGGCTTGGATCAGTCGGGCCTGGATTGGGGAACTGGCTTGCATTGGCCTGAAGCCGGAACCGGTCCGGTCAGGCGCTTCGCGGCGTCCGCTTTTATGGGGCGAACGCGCCCCGGGCAACCCTTTTGAGGCGTCCGGACGAGGGCCCAACCAGGGGCACAATGGTGCCGTCGCGGTGGATCGCAAATCCGAGCCTGCGGGCCGCAAACCAGTACCGCACGAGCATCGCGCCGATGACGCCGATCAGCGCGCCCGCTACCACGTCGCTGGGGTGGTGGGCCAGCAGCACCAGACGGGTTGCGCAGATGACCAGCGCATAGGCGAGCATCGCGATCCGCGCGTTGGGCCATAGTGCCGACACCGCGAAAGCCAGCGCGAAAGCGCAGGTCGCATGGCCGGAGGGAAAGCTCGAATAGGCCGGCGTTCCCGCGAAATGCGAGAAATGGAACACGCCCTCGTTGCCGACAAACGGGCGGCCGCGGCCGACGCCCCATTTGATCACCTCGGTAATCAATGCGGACACCATCACGGCGCAGAACACGAACTGCAAACGCGTTCCAAGACCCAGTAGCAACGAGCGCTGAATACCCCTGAATGCCGGCGCCGTTATCGCAACCGCGACCAGCAGTACGCCCAATGCCGCCAGCACATATTCATCCTTGCCGAAATCGGTGAGAATGCGCATCCACCAGAGCGAGGGTGTGCCCCGCTTCGGCATCTGGCCGATCTCCCACGCATCGAGCACGTACATCAACGCGATGACGGCGGCGCCAAGGCCGGCCGAAAGCAGCAGGGCATGACGCGCCGCGCGGCGCGCCGCCTCAGCCCGCCGCGAATGCGACGGTGTCCGCACGAGCTGCGCCAGCGAACGCCAGCTCAGCACCAGCAAATGCGAAAAATAGTTGCGGGATTCGGCGATACCGGTCGGTGCGGCCATCTTACTCGGTACCTTCGGAGCGGAAGATCGCGATCGAAACCGCCTTGCCCTGCGAGATGTTGTAACCCTCGATGCGCCTGGCCACGTTGTAGCGCAATCCGATCGCTTCGGCGCGCTGGACAAAACCGCGCTCCGAGCGCGATTCCACCAGCGCAAAACGGCAAGTGCCCTGCCCCAGGAAATCCGCAGCCCCCGACCCGTCAGTCAATAGCGTGCCGGTGCCGGTCATGAATACCAGACTAGGCTCGTGGAAGCCGGCCGCGGCCGCCTTCGGCCCGACACAGACGACGTTGCGCAGCGCGCGTGCGACCTCCGCGCTTGGGAACAGCGTCGTTAGCGACGGCAACACGATGCCGTAGACGGCGACCGACAGAAGCATCGCGGCAATCACCGCGTTCAACAGCGAGCGCTCGGCGCGGCTTTCCTCGAACAGCCACCAGGCGATCAGGCCGAAGATCATCGCCGCCGCCAGCACCGGCCATGCCGGAAACACCGGCTGGTGCGTCAACTTGATCGCGCCGACGATGGCGATCACGGCTGTGATCGCGGGGATCGCAAACCACCAGGCCGCACCGCGCACCAGCCAGGAACGCGACAACACGCGGCGTTCCAGCGCGCCGACGGTCAGGATGGCAATGGCCGGATAGAGCGGCAGCACGTAATGCGGAAGCTTGGTCAGCACCAGTTCAAAGACGATCCAGGACGGGATCAACCACGCCAGCAGATATTGCGCGCCGGGCTCGCGCCGCGCGCGCCACACCGCGGGTGCCGCCATCCCGGCCAACGGTGCGCCGGGCCAGAACGTCACCCAGAACAGCAGCAGATACAGGCCCGGCGGTGCGCCATGGGACTCCTGCGCCCCAAGCTTGCTTAACATGTCGCCGCCGAGCGAATTGGCGAAGAACGCATCGCCCGCGCGCCAGAAGATCGCGACGAACCACGGCAGCACCAGAACCAGCATCCACATCAGACCCCAGACCGGGCGCAGGCGCCACAGCCACGCCGCCGACCGGTCGAGGATCGCCAGCGCCAAAATCGGCAACCCGACGAACATCAGGATCAGCGGGCCCTTGAGCAGGATGCCGCCGGCCAGCGCGGTCCAGAAGATCGCTGGCGACGACCATGGCGGGCGCGCCGGATCCTCGCCGCGCTGCCAGGACAGATAGATCCGCGCCATCGCCCCCATGGCCGCGATGACGGTCAGCAGCAGCATCGCATCGGTTTTGGCGAGCCGCGCTTCAGCGCCGAGCAGCACGCAACTGCCCATCAGCAGCGCCGACAATGCCGCCGCTCGCCGGGTCACAAAGGCGAGCGCCGTCCAGTAGGTCAGCAGGACCGCGCCGATGGCGCCGATCAGGGAGGGAACGCGATAGAGCCAGATGCGCAGCTGGGCCCGCGGCACCCCGAGCGTCGAGGCGGTCTCGACCACGGCGGCCTGCAGCCAGTAAATGCCGACCGGCTTCTTGTAGCGGACGTCGTCCTGGAAGCGGATGTCGACGAACTCGCCGCTTTCGACCATCTGCTTGGTCGCCTGCGCAAAGCGCGCCTCGTCGCGGTCGATGGCCGGAATCGTGAAGAAACCGGGCACGAAAAGCACGATACAGCACAGCACCAGGAAGATGATTGCGCGGAAATGGCTTGCTGTGGCGAAGTCAAACGCGGCGAGCAGCCTGCGGCTGGAATTCGCAGGTTTCACAGACTGTTGGCCTGCTCCAAATCGCCGGGGTTGCACGGTTTCAACCATCTTGTTCGCATACGATGAAACCGCACTGCAAACAACACCACAGTTCCAGCTATCCGGCGGTGTCCCCGGCCCCCTGATCCGACAAATTGTTTCGGATTATTGCACCCGGATCACGACGGTGTCGGCGGCACCGGTCGCGTCGATGACCGTGAGTCGCGCAAAGCCCGGTCCGGGCGGGTCGACCAGGCGCTGACGCCGGCTGTCGATCTCGCCGACCGAAATGCCGTTCACCAGCATGGTGAGCGGCAGCACGCCGCCGGCGATCTTGACCGGCATCGCCGAGAACTGCCCGTTGTTCGAACGGTCGACGTCGATCCGCGAACCGTTCAGCGGGAACTGAATGCGCGGCGCCTGGTCGCTGCCGGTCCGGACCAGTTCGCCAACGGGACGGAATCGCCGCAGCGGCACTGGAAGCTTGGCGTTGCTCGCGATCAAGGCGCCCTTGGGCGGCTTCGGCAAGGCCGCCGGAATCTTTCCAGTCCGGGCGAAAGCGTCGAACAGGATGGGCGCCGCTGCGGTACGGCCGACCAGTCCGGCGACCGGCGCGCCGTCGGGACGCCCGACCCAGACTCCGATGGTGATGCGGCCGTCGAAGCCGACCGACCAGGCGTCGCGATAGCCGTAGCTGGTGCCGGTCTTGAACGCGATCCGGTTGTGAACGCCGTTTTCCGGCGGCGGCGTTCCGATCAGGACATTGCCGACCTGCCAGGCCGCGGCCTGATCCATCAGCCGCATCGGATCGCGCTCGTCCTTGGGCATCACGATCTCGCGCAGCGGTTTGGTGGTGCCGAGCCGCGCCAGCCCGGCATAGAGCTGCGCCAGATCCTGCAAGGTGACGCCGACGCCGCCGAGGCCCATCGCGAGGCCCGGCGCTTCATCTTTCGGCAGCACCAGATTGCCGCCGGCCTGTTTCAGCCGCGACGACAGCCGGCTGGCGCCGACGCGGTCGAGCAGCGCAATCGCCGGCACGTTCAGCGACAACTGCAGCGCCTTGCGTACCGGCACGGTGCCCTGGAACGTCATGTCGAAATTTTCCGGCGCATAGGAGCCGAAGCGGATCGGACGGTCGTCGATCAGGCTCTCGGGATGCACAAACCCATCTTCGAAGGCGAGGCCGTAGATGAAGGGCTTTAGCGTCGATCCCGGTGAGCGCACCGCGCGGGTCATGTCGACCTGCCCGGCGCGCCGCTCGTCGAAGTAATCCGACGAGCCGACCCGCGCCAACACGTCTCCGCTTTCATTGTCGACCGCGATCATCGCGATCGAAATGTTTGGCCCCTGCGCAATCGCGCGGTCGTGGGCCAATGCTTCAAGCGTTTTCTGCAGGCCTGCATCCAGCGTCAGCTTGATGACCGGCGTATCCTTTACGGTCGCCATCGCCTGGTCGGATGAATGCGGCGCCAATATCGGCATCGGCTTGCGTAGCCGCGGCACGGTGACGGCCTTGGCTTGCACCGCATCCTCCCGGGATACGCGATGCTCATCCACCATGCGTTCGAGCACGCGGTCGCGGGCGGCGCGGGCGACATCGGGATGGCGGTCGAGGCGGCGCGTCTCCGGCGATTGCGGCAGCGCCACCAGCAGCGCCGATTCCGCCAGCGATAGTCGCTTCGGCTCTTTGCTGAAATAGGCGATCGACGCAGCGCGAATGCCTTCGAGATTGCCGCCGAACGGCGCCAGCGCCAGATACAGATCGAGGATCTGATCCTTGCTCAGTTGCCGCTCGATCTGGATCGCGCGCACCATCTGGCGCAGCTTGGCGTAAACCGAGCGCTCCCGGCGCGGCTCCATCAGCCGCGCCAATTGCATCGTGATGGTTGAACCGCCGGAGACGATGTGGCCGCGCGTTGCGAGCTGAAGTGCTGCGCGGCCGAGTGCCAGCGGATCGACGCCGTGATGATCGTAGAATCGGCGGTCTTCGTACGTCAGCAACAGATTGAGGTATCCGGGGTCGACGCCGGTCTTGGCATCGACCGGTAGCCGCCAGCGGCCGTCGGACATCGCATAGGCGCGCAGCAATTTGCCGTTACGGTCGATGATCGAGGTCGAAACCTTGTGCGCCTGCTCCAGCGGCAGCGGGCCGAGCGAGGCGACCCAGCTTGCGAAAACGCCGGCCACGACCAGACTGCCGACGGCGGAAAATCCCGCCGCCTTCCTGATCCATCGCCAGCGTCCCTTGCGAGGCGTCGCCGGCGCTATGGCCCCCGTCTCGCTCATTTGGCCGGACGGACCTCCACGGTGCCGGTGCCGGAGCGGCCGTAGCGCGAGGGGTTGTACATGTCCTCGACATAGGCCTGCGGCAGCACGTATTTGCCCGGGGAAACCGCGCGCACGACATAGGCGACGGTGAAGATCGCCGTGTCGTCGCTGGCGCGATCGATGGCCGCGGTGAAGCGGTCATCGCGGAACTCGGTATTCTCCGGCTCCTCGCCATCCTCGATCCAGTCGAGCGTGCCGGAGTCACCGGACGAGACCAGCTTTGGGTTGTCGATCTCGAGGCCGGCCGGAAGATAATCGGACACCATGATGTGCCCGTATTCCGGCTTGGCCTCGGTGATCTTCAGCACGACTGCAAAACGATCATTCTGCTTGGCCTTGGAGATATCGGCCGGCTTGCCATCGAGTGTGAAGTAGTTGCGCTCGATCTTGAAGCCGTTCGAGGCCGCGGGCTCCGGCGTGATCGGCGAACCCGAAACCGAGACCACCGCCTGCACCGGTGCATCGCCGGTATTGGTGATCTTGACCGGCTTGCCCGCCATCTGCTCCGCCTTGTAGCTACGATAGGCCGCCGTCTTGATCGGCGAACCATCGATGTCGAGCGCCATCGTCTCTTTCGACAACGCGCGCGAAGCCAGCACCAGCCAGGCGTTTTCCTGCGTCGAGGTGTAGGGCGTCAGTCCCCTCGCCACTTCGACCCGCTGCACGGCCTGCGTCAGCGTTGCCCGCGGCGCATTGCCTTCGCTGGCGAGCGAAACAAGTGCGGCGGCATCACGCAAGGCTGAGCCATAGTCGACCCGGCCGAACTCGATCACGGGTTTTGGTGCCAACGCGTCGAGCGCGGCACCATAGACGCGCTCTGCTCTGGCCTTGTCGCCAACCAGCGCCAGCGCCGCCGCCAACTGCGATTTTGCAATCGGCGTTGCGAGGTTATTCAGCTTGGTGTCGGCGAGATAACGCAGGTCGCCGATCGGGGCAGCACCGTTGCGGGCAAGCACGTAGAGGCCGTAGGCCAGATCACGGCCGCCGTCCTTTTCCGGCTCATTGGCGTTGACCACGGAGTTGCGGATGCGGTCGAGTGCGCTCTTGAAAAGCACATCCGGCACCGCAAAGCCCTTTTCACGGGCGCGGGTCAGGAAATCCACCACGTAAGCATCGAGCCAAGCGTCGTCGCCACCGGCCGACCACAGACCGAACGATCCGTTCGAGCCCTGGCGGGCCAGCAGCCGTTCGATGGCGTCGCGAATGCGCTGGTCGACCGCGGTGTCCATTGCCAGATGGGCTCCCGCCGCGAGGTCGTTAACGTAGAGCAGTGGCATCGCGCGGCTGGTGATCTGTTCGGAACAACCGTGAGGATAGCGATCGAGCGCCTTGAGGATCGTCGCCGCATCGAGCGCCGTCGAAAGACCAACGGAGAGCGACACGCTGCCCGTCCCCGACACCAGATCGGCAAACATGTCCGATGTCAGCGTCAGGCTCTCGCCCTTGGCCAGAGTCCGGATAGAGCGGCGCGCCAGGATCTGTGTCGCCGCCTTGACGTCGAGCGCGTAGTGCCGCGTCAGCGCCAGGCCGTTGGGGCCCTTGATGTCGACGTCGAAATTGGCGGTTCCGGCGCCGCCGGCGTCGATCGCCAGCGACATCGAGGTCCGCTGCTTGGCGGAGAGCTTGACGGTTGTGGTCGGATTGCCGGTCATCTTCACCGGCCCCGTCGTCTTGACGTTGATGGTGTAGTCGCCGGCCGCGCCCTCGACGTTGTCGAGGTCAAAGCTCATGGTGCCGCGATCGCCATTGAGCAGGAAGCGCGGCAACGTTGCGGTCAGTACCACGGGATCGCGCACGATGACGTCTGTCGTGGCGCGGCCGAGCCGTGTCGAGCTCCACGCCACAGCCATGACGCGCGCAGTACCGGCGAACTCCGGAATGTCGAAGCTGATCTCGGCAGACCCGTCAGGGCCGACCGTGACGATGCCGGAATAGAGCGCCAGCGGTTTTTGCGTGGGCGGACTGCCCTGCAGCTCGGCGCCGGCGGAATCGCCGCCGGTCTTGAGCTGACCGCGCGTTCCCTGCATGCCATCGATCAATTGCCCATAGAGGTCGCGGATTTCGGACGTCAGGCGGCGCTGGCCGAGATAATAGTCATCCGGCGCTGGCGGTTTGTAATTGGTCAGATTGAGAATGCCGACATCGACCGCGGCGACCACGATCTTGGCGTCTTCGCCGGGGTTGAGCCCGCCGAGCTTGACCGGAATCTTGAGCGCCGTTCCGGGACGGACCAACGGCGGAGGCGACAGCGCG
>Ga0307515_10026352_pt1 | contig 10013 bp, 5 predicted proteins | sample 17_EM_MG_FD_194513 | JGI IMG/M metagenome (GOLD analysis project Ga0307515, IMG submission 194513) | Populus trichocarpa ectomycorrhiza microbial communities from riparian zone in the Pacific Northwest, United States - 17_EM | ecosystem: Host-associated > Plants > Roots > Unclassified | place...
ACATTAAGGATTTTATTATATTGGTATTATTTATAGGAATAATATAGAGAACACGGTTGTAGATAAGTCGCCTACTAGTAACTATAGGTAAGTTACTAGCTAGTAACCTATAGGTAATACGTAGATAAGGAAGGTCTAGACTATTCTAAGTTGCTAGCACGTAAGATTTTCTTTATCTTATGTTTTAACGCTAAATATATGCTTAAATAAATAGCCCGCCCCCCTTAACTTTATTAATCCTTAGGTTGCAGCTCTCTGCCAATAATATAGGTGCTCTAGATCCAACTACGTATGCTATATAACCGATTTAAGCACCTCTATAGTTAATGGAGTTAAATAAACGCAAACGTAAGCCTACTCGTATAACTATAACTAAGGGTAGCCCTAATAACGAGGTTATATCTCTTAGAAAGAACGCAAAGGGCACGGCTATATTAACGAGCTTAAGTGATAAATATAAGTTGGGGGAGGGTAACCCGCAGAAGGTAAAGAAGATAAAGAAAAGTCTAAGAAATACCAATAAAGAGAAGCGCTTAAGAAAGTCAGTCTCCTAATAACCCGCGAGAGACACTAATTAATTTATATTTAGATGGCGAGCAAAATCCCCTTAGTTATTTACTATAACTAAAGAACGTGCCTTAACGCAGAAGATGTTTGTTATTACCCGTACCCGCGGCGGGACTAAAGACATTTTAGAGGAGGTAGTGGATATTACTAGCACTACCGGGAATATATACACCGTAACTATTAATAAGACGCCTAGTTACACTTATCCGTACGCGGAAAAAAGCCATTAGTGCAAATATATTGTCTATATAAGTCGTCTACTATTACTCCAAAATATAATCTGCTATTAATATTCCCTCTTATATTCTTAAAGCCCTAGAACAACTTGCCTACTAACTAGTTTTTATCTCCTCTAAATTGCGTTAGATATTCGCTAAAGCTCCTTCTATCTTCCTTACACTTTACTCCTAGCCTAAACTTACCGGCTAGCAACTTAGTTAAACAATCCTCTTAGATAATAACGTAGCCGTCGTTAATATTTAATTAAGTTATGGCTACGAACTCGGATCTATACCTTTTTATTAAATTTAAAGGCCGCTACCTGGCTTTTATAGAAACCTCCTACGCGGACCCGTATTCCTCGTTAAAGAAATAGCTACTAGGTTTCGTAACTAATTTTAGATACGAAAATAAAGAAGGCAGAGCACCCAGTTTAGAAAGCATCTTCCGCTTTATAAATCACCCAAAAAGTATTAGTTAAGACTATTTAGCAGCCAGACTCCCCGTTAATAAGGCTGTATTCCCACCCGGACACCTATATCGTGCGTATATTAGCTAGATAGTTTTAATATACGCCGTTATATGCTAAAGTCCTGCTATACTTCGTCTAGTCATTAGCAACCTTAACCGTAAAAGTAGGCAGTTCTTCCTCGGAGGTAAATATCTATATAAATGGCTCCTTGTATATAAGATACTTAGACTCTTTGCTTTAATATATAGACCTTACTTAATGTATAAGACTGATATTACTAATAAATTAACTCCAGCGAAGTTGCTAGCCGGTAACTTAACTGCATATAACTAAGCATTGGATTTAAACACGAGAAAAGACTGCACTATAATTACAAGCGAAAAACACAATCTAACTAACGAAAACCTAGACCTAGGTATTGACGATATAAATAAGTCTTTACTACTAATATCGGACGATAGGGATACTGGTCCTAAGTTAGAATATAATCCTAAGTTAAATAATATATGCTGTAATATGTGTATATATAGACTCTATCTATGCCGCTATAGCTTAGATATAGAGCTGTATGGATTGGACTAGCACTACTAATTACCGGCAGTTTTATAATTGGCGATTTAGGTATAGATAAAGGTGTAGATATCTTAAGACCTAGTTAGCTGTTAAGCGTGTAGCAGGGAGTTAAGTAAGGTTGGTGGCATTTTCTAGGCTTGGTTAGATTTGGAATTTTTTAACTAGTAAAAGGCCTAGCATAATTATAGGAGCTTATATTAGTGGCAGATCCTTAAGTAGTATAAGTCGCTAGTGGGTAATATTTAGGTATTACCTAAAAACAGGCTAGCGCTTTAGGATAGCTTAAATAAACCTTTTCGCCCTAGCTCCTCTATCTTTTTTATACTTTACTTTATTAAATCTTTTTTACCTGCTGGCAACTTAAGTAAAATTCTAATCTTAGGCTCTATTTGTCCTATTAGATAACCAATATCTATCTTATAATTTAATCGGTCCGTAACCTAGTATAGTTAAGAAATTGGTGCTATAGTAATTAATATTAAGCATAGAATTAGACGAATTATGCTATTATATACCGTTAACCTTGCCCCTCCGGAACCCGATTCTTTTTAGCCCGATTAAGACGAGATTAGAACTCTAAATAATAAAGACGCGTTTACTATTTATAGAACTGCCCTAGCTATGGGTATATCCCCACCTAAGCTAAATAGCTTTTGTGATTTTAAATTCTAAGACGAAACTTCGCCTATAAAGAAGTGGTTGGTTGCTTATAAGGGTAACTTTAGACAGCCGAATGAACTAGAAGTTGAAATAATTTGGAAATTAATGATCCGCCTTATCTATAAACCTAACTATATCTTAATCGCGTAAATAAATGCCGGTCTACTATTTATAATGCCGCAGAGAGTCGCTATAGACATTCCACCTGTATACTATATTACTGTAATTGCAATTATTGGGACTATAGACGAAGAGCTAGAACTGCTAGACACTAGCTATATTAACCTAAATCTAGCTAACTACTACTTAGCTGGGTAATTACCTTATAACTAGTTTAACGTCTTTAAACTGCTTAATATATTCTACTATTGTTACCTAAACTGGAAATAAATAGGCTAGGTTGCTAGCTGGTAACTTACAGATTCTTTAATAGCCGAATACACTAAAGGGTTATAACCGTTGGAAATGGGGGTAGGAAAGTTTAGTATGAACTTAAATAAGGGGTTGGCTTATATATAGGTTATAGGTAGCGTTAGTAGTGCGGATAGTAGGGATCTATATAGTAGGGTTTCTTAGAGATATAATCTCTTTAGTTACTGGCCGTCTTTTAACTACACCTCTATATTAAATGGTAGTATCTACTAGTAATATAAATATACTACCCTAGCTGCCAATTAATAACTAAATTCTACGCGAAAACTAAGGTAAAAGTAGGCTAAGTTGTTAGCGGGCAACCTCTCCGCCTTATAAACGGTATTAGATAAACCTTATACCGCAGCACGTACCCTAGACAGTAAAGAGTAGGAAAGTTGTTAGTTAGTAACTTGTAGGTGTTTTAAAGAGCCGGAATACTAAAAAAGGGGTTAGAAAGGGTTGGCGATAATTAGAATAGGCAGCTAGACGTCTTGGGTTTAGTTATATATAAAAGTAGCATAGTATTAGTTAGTAGATAACTAGGATTTATATATTGTAATTATATTATCAATGCTTTATACATTGTAACTACACTATTAATACTTTATATATTGTAGTTACATAATTAATGCTTTACATTATAACTACACTATTAATACTTTATATACTATTAATGCTTTATATTATAACTCTATAGTGGCTTTAGTTAGGGCTAGTCTTAATAATATAAAAATACCGTATAAGCTGCTAGCTGGTAACTAGAACAACTAAAACTACGTAGTGAAATGTTGCTGGTATATACTCTAGTGCCGGTCCTATGCGTAAGGGTAGGTAGTTTATATGCCGCTATAAAATTAAGGTTAAAATTAGAGTGTTATTTATTGTAAATCTATGCCCCGCTTATACTCGTAGCTATACCCGCTCGCTTATATTGCCCTAGTATCTTAAACTTTACACAGCTATATATATAACTAGCCTCCCCCTCTTTATAAAAGTAATTTCACTCGCGGACGATTTTGCTTAATTACTATTATCTATAGCAATTATAGCGAATGCCCGTGCTTAGCTAAGAACTTTAGTGATATAATATTTGTGAAATATTGTAAGGTTTTTACCTGTATAATTCGACCGGTTCTCTATAGAAACAGTATTGTTTTGGCTACGGTATGGGCAAAAATAGAGTAGGGGAGGAAGTTCTAAATTGCTTTAATTTAATTCACTAGGGTAACCAAATAGTTATTGCGTGCAGCTATAGCTATAATTACTATGTATAGTTAGTGGTAATTAGGTGAGATTAGATGCGTGTACTGAATTTGAAATCTTATAGCGCTCATTAAAGGGCTGGAAGCTAGTTGTGTAATTTACTATAAGTTGCCAGTAGGCAAGATTTAGTCGCCCTTAGTGCTATATTTTCCTACAACTTTTTACTATCTACTAGCAACCTTAGTGACTATATTCGTAATTTAAACGCGTACTTTACTTTTATAAATAGCCCTTTACCTTAGACTCTTTTCATTTATAGATATAAACGGCGCTAGCCACTAGCGTTAATCTATATATTTACTACCTTTAGCCCTTCTAATCCTTTATTTCTTTTACACTCTACTTATCTTGCCTAACCCTTACTAGCTAATAACTTAACTCTCTTTCTCTCTATACACATTTCTTGGATAAATTTCTCTATCTACCTTATTTATTAATGGTACTCGTACCGCATTCTAAAGCGCTCTTAACGGTAAATAATATAGCCTTAAAATAAAGATAGTCTATTTATTAACTGTGTATATATGTTTAGGGATCTTAACCACTGGTTACGTTTTTGCTTCCCGCCAGCCTATACTAGTTTAGATTGGATATATATTTAACTATACTTATTCTAGTGGCTGTAAGTTGCTAACTGGCAACCCTGCTCTCTTTTAGATACTATACGTTGCTTAGATATGTCTTTTTATCTACCTTACTTATTGGCGGTACTAGCACCTACACCGTATCCTAGAGCGCTCTTAACGGTAAGTTAGGTAACCTTAAAATAGAGACAGTCTATTTACTAACTATTTTTGCTAGCCTCTATTAATTCTAATTGGTTTATTTCCCTTTGCATTTACCCTATTGGCTATAAGTTGCCAACTAGCAACTTAGCCCGTTTTTATAGATTTAACAATAACTAAACCCCAAAAAAATACCGTAGCGGCGGCTGGACTATCTACTAACGTGTAGGATAACGCCGCTAATACTTAACTAAAGAAAAAAGCGAGAGAGATTAAAGCTGTTATATCTGCAGAGGCTATTAAGCAAAACCCTAAAGGAGTAAAGGTTATCCTAACTGGCTTAATTAATAGCTAGGCCCATATCGCTGGCTATTTTAGGCTATTAGATACACAGCAATTAAGAGATTATGTTAATGCATACGCCTTGGTTCCTAATTCAGCGTTATCTCTATAGCTTTAATACCGGAAAATAGGGTTTAGTGTTGCTGAATATACGGAAAAAACTACTTATAAGGCTGAGAACATTTTTCAAATAATTAATGACCTAGAATCTATCTCTATAGCATGCCTTAAAGTAGGCCTACCACTTTAGTATTATAAGTATAATAAAACGAACTATAACAGGGCCTTGGCCTAGTATGTCGTTACCCTCTATTAAATCATTAAGGATAATCCCAATCGGTTCCTAATAGCAGGAAACGATCCTAAGTACGATATATAGTTTATTAGAAGGAAGCCACCAGAAGAGTATTACCGCGCGTATGTCTTTCTGCGATGGTTCTACTGCGTAAGTACTAGAAAGGTAAAATTAAAGAAAAAGGGAGGGCGTGCTTAGAATATTTAAGCTATATAACTAATTTACTTAACGGACGATAATTTCTGGGGTGTAATAAGCGCAGAAGCAGCGCAGTTGTTAGCTGGTAACTCGCTCCTTACTGGGTTTCTGGCTAATAACGCCGCTAATTTTAGAGATGAAGAGATGTCGGACAAGGAGTATATTAGCGATAAGGAGGGACCCAACGGCAATATAATATACTCGGCGCCTTTAATGTTTCTTAACGCCTTAGCCGACAGCTTTTGTAATGTACTAGCTAGGGTATCCGGGACATTTTTAGACGGCAATCCCCTTTTTACCTTGTTAAGTTTAGAAGCTTAGATCCAGCTACTATAAAATATATTAGTATAGGCAAAAGTGCTATATTTACTAGCGACCCCTGCCGCTGCTAAGAATAATAATACCGTAGGTGTGGATTAAGTATTAGGGAATTTAATTACTACCTCAGATACTATAATTGTATATACTCTTTATGTATCTGAAGTAGAAGCCATACTTACGGCTATAGGAAAAGAGCTAGACCCTAATTACTAAGTAGCTTTTTAGGAACTGTAGAATAGTACTAACCAGGCTACGGCCTAATTGTTTAATTATCTTAGTTTATGTTCTATGTTGGATGTTAATCCCGTAACTCTATCTATTAGGTTTAAAATAACCCTAAAAGCATAGCAGGTAATAGGGGCCGTTTAGGCATAGTATATACTCAGCAGTCCTATTAGATTAGCAATTCTTGGCGACGATATTAGGCTCGGAAAGTCTATTACTTCTCTTTCCGTTATCTAGAATATCTTCCACTATAATATAGAAGTCTTGGCCTTAGGCAATTCACCTACTAGTTGGCGACTTAGGGCCGAGTTATTAGCTAGCAACTTAATAACTCTAGGCCCGTATAAGCCGACCCTTATCTTATTTCCTGCGTTAGCCGCTAGTATCTAGCGAGATAAACTTTGTTTATTCCCAGACCTAAAACTATACTGTTATTATAGTGTACCGAACAAAGCTACTATTATAACTTGGGCGAACGTTCTGCCTAGGTTAGTAGACGATTTAAAAAAGATAATTAAAGTACTGGACCAGAATGACCCTTTTACAAGTTGTTATGTGTTTATGTTAACTTATTTAACGTGGTATAAACGCACTTTAGACGGAGTCGCTATACCTAGACGGTCGAAATTAACCTATAAGCGTAGTCGTGTTCCTACTGATAAAGAAGAGGAAGAGGATGGGCCTGACGATGACGATAAAATGGACGAAGATTAGTTACTTAAACTAAAGTCTCGCATTCCTAACTACTTTAGTTTAGTTATCTGCGATAAGGCCTATAAGTTAAAGTCTACTTAAATATAAACGCACCGTTCCGTTTATCTAATGTGTCCGTAAAAATTGCTACTGGTAAGCGTAACAATTTGTAGTAACTAAGCCGCTGATATTAGGGGCATTATTAGTTTAATATATGGCGTCTTAAATTGTTATATGCCATTAAATATAAACTTCTCCAATATATTAAAATACTCTATAATGCAATAAAAGATATCTAAGTTGCTAGATGGCAACTTGCACCATCTAGATTTAGAGGAGTATTATATATTACTTGACCCTAAACGCTTCTAGGCGTTAAGTGGTCTAAATATAGATATTAACCTGTCGGCCGCACTAATTCGTCTAATTTTAATGCTCTGTTAAATACGTCGTTATAAGGGCCTAATGGTAGAACTTGAGCCCGGAAAATCAGTTACGGTTAGAGCAGACATCCCTCCCTACTGTGTCCTTACCGTTAAGCTCTAAATGTCGCGCGCGTAAGCCGAATTGTATGCCAAGTTATATAAGATCCTTGCTAATAATATAGGAATAGGTGCAGACGCCGTAACTAGAGAAGGTTATATTAATATAGGCCGATATTATTGGCTTTCGCATGCCTCTTTTAATATAAGCCTCAACAGGTTCTGCAGTAGAGCGCCGACTAGTGTTAAGTATATTAATAGCTGGTATAAGAAGGGTGTATACGGTTTGACCTTTTACTATCGGCTTACCTAAGGCGAAGACGTTGATGTTTGCTACTGTAATAGGGTTACGTTTGCTATATGGATGTATAAACAATTGGTAAAGCTTTAGTAGCTAGCAGGCTTTCTATTATATACCTATATTAATGCTAACTAAAAGGTCTTAATTTTCACCAAATGGCCGGTTATTTAGTAGAATATAGAACTTTTTCTTCTAATAGTAGGCATTAAATTCGTTAGCATTCGTTCCGCTTATACCTAATTACACCGTAATTAAGTTATTGCGGACTTTAATAATCTATTGCATTAGGTTAAAGTCTGCGTTACTAGCTACTAATGCTCCTTAATAAGCACGAATCTCCAAAAGGCTTATTATAACATTATTATAGTAGAGGTGCTAGGCTTGGGATTAACGGTAAACTAATTAATTAATAGAGTTTGGAGAATTGGTTAAACCTATTAAATTAATGCGTTTATTTTAACAACTGATTATATATATAATTAGGTTATTTAATCTCGCGCTGTAAAGAAATACTATATGCAGCTCGCCGCTATAGCTAACTTAGACTTTAAGATGCTAGCTAGCAACTTATTTAACTACGGCGACTCCGAAGATAAAGATAAACGATTTAGCGCTTTAAGAGACATAATTATTGGTTATTATACTAAGATATTTGGATAAAGAAGCCCGCGAGACGAATGGGGTAATATGTATAACCTTATAAGTAAAGACCAGCTTTCTAAAGAAGGTTTAGGGCTTACGTTAAAACAGATATTGGAAAGTCAGAAAAATAAAAAAAGTATGTAATTTTATTGGCGAAAGTTAACTGGTAAACTGCTAACGTTATATCTAGAACTTATTAATGTATAGAAGACTACTATAGTTACTAAAGTAGTAGTAGAGAAGGCAAAACGAGCTATAGAAAAAGCGATAAGAATTAAGGCAGTAAAGGATACTAGGGCTATTGCTAAATAGCAAGTAGGCGGTTCTAACGTGGAGGGCTCCACCGTAGCTATAGTTAAAGGTAAAGGAAAATAGAAAGTTGCAAACTCTCCACTAGCGCTAGAACTTTAGTTTAATATTTATAAATTTAATTAAGCTAATACTAGTATGTGGTTTAATAGAAGTCGCTAGCTAGTAACTTACTAATAATTTAGTAGGTACTTCTCCACTAGTGCCGGAACTTTAGTTTAATATTTATAAATTTAATTAAGCTAATACTAGTATGTGGTTTAATAGAAGTTGCTAGCTAGTAACTTACTAATAATTTAGTAGGTACTCCGCGACGTAAACTAGGCGCCAGTCGTTAAGGGGATTTACTAGATAAAGAAGATAGTTTTCTTACTCTAGCTGTGGCTTAAGCCACGGTTAACGAAGGCGATAAAGCGCTTACGCTACCCCCTAAGGAAAACGATGAAAACGCAGGCGATAAAGATATCGTTAAGTAATTGGTAGGTAAGCTATAGTGTTAAATACTATAGGATAATTACTAATATGGTGATTTGGAATAGATCTAGTATTAGTTAAGCCGCTAGCTAAGTATATAACTGGCAAGCGTAATAGGTTAACGTTAAAGATAACTGGGCTAAGTAATAAAGATAGCGAAGTGGATAATAGCGGTGAGGTTGTAGAAGGTAAATAGGTAGGTAAATAGGTAGGTGAATAGGTGAGTGAAAGTATTTTAAAGAGAAGAAAGATAGATTATAGGGCAGTAGTAACGAGGGCAAGAAGGGCTTTAGTGCTAAAGAGGACTTACGGAAAAAAAACTGGTGGTAAGTAGAGAGGCGTAGTAGGCATAGCTGGTAGGGGTTTAGTTAACTAAAATGCTAAGATAGGAGTAGGAGCGGAGGACTTAAGTTAGTAAGTTAATGGTGTAAGTTAAGGTTGGCGATTTACTTTAAGGGTAGTTAAAGTAAAGTTATTAGTTGGCAACCTTACTATTAGCTAAGTAATAGGCTACTAGGTCTAAAATATATAGTAGTTCCCTATGCCTTAACTGCCCCCTATTACACGCTATACCTGGTAGATTAGTAATAATAATAATTAGTGCTAATTATCCCTATATACTATCGCCAATTTTAATATCCCTTAATTAATTGCTTAACGCCCGATTTAACGTTCTTATAGTAATTATGCCCCAGAATAATACCCCTAAGCCTACTCCTAAATACTAACCCTAGATAGTGGTAGTAAGGTATAGTAATAGTAGTTAGGTCTAAAAATTATAAAAATCTATTCTATATATTTTATATAGTCTTACTAGTCCTAATTAGGTAGAAATTAA
>Ga0307515_10026353_pt1 | contig 10012 bp, 3 predicted proteins | sample 17_EM_MG_FD_194513 | JGI IMG/M metagenome (GOLD analysis project Ga0307515, IMG submission 194513) | Populus trichocarpa ectomycorrhiza microbial communities from riparian zone in the Pacific Northwest, United States - 17_EM | ecosystem: Host-associated > Plants > Roots > Unclassified | place...
ATTTTTCAAACAAAGTCTTCAAAGAGAGACTCTTTTCACTATCTTAAATCTTCAAACCAATCACGAAAAACATTCAAGTTGGGGTTCCAATTTGCTTCCTGTTTTGCAACTACCTGTTTTGCAGGACGTCTAATTAAAGACTGGCTATGGTATTATCCCAATGCAAATTTTGTTAATTAATTGATAATATATTTTTCATTCCATAAAACCTTATAAATAAACTCATATAATTTATAATATTTTACTCAGAGAGACCATCCTCTGTGATTAAACAATAAGGTCAACAAGGTTGGTGAGATATATAAATATTATTGTAGGGTTACGTAAGTATTTACAATTATTCCAAATAAAAGCCAAAGATTCTATTTTTAAAGGTGATGGTGATGGTGCTGGTGCGTGCACTTTTATTTAGTTTTTATTTGGTTTTTATAAAAATTATAATATTTTTATAATATGTGTAATCCTGTATAAATTATTTTTTTATATTTTATTTAATTATTTTTGTATATAAATTAATTTTTATTATTGTTTGATTAAATAGAATATTAAATCTAATAAATAAAGTTACCAAATATAACTAGGTATATGGTTCACGTTACTAGATCAAATATTTTGATTTATATCTATTTTTTAATTTTTTAAGTTTAATCTTTAGTTATAATTACTGATTTTTTTTATTAGTATAAATAATTCTCAATTTATTTAAATTAGATTCGTGTGATTATTACATCAGATAGCAATCCATTTTGGCTATTTATAGATGGAAAATAATTTATAAAAATAATCCTAATATAATATAAGATAGTTAACAGAACAGTAAACTCGAATCAGAACTCAGATTTTTGCCATGCTGATGAGTTGCTATTCAAGGCTGTTTCTGTCTCATATAAAGCTTTTTAATTCTGGACTTTTCTTCTCCTAATCCTTTTAGTATTTCTCCTCTTTCCTCTTTCCTCCAGTCCAGTTGCTGCTTGGAAATTGCCTCTTCTAGCTGACACACTGCGGCTTGGAAGTCCCGGATTGTTCCGCCGACTCTGCTTCTGCCCATTCTTTGTTGTTGTTTTGTTTACAATAAGTTTGTTGATTTTGTTTTCATAGATGTTTTATTTTTTCAATTGAAATAAAATGTTTTATTTTAAAGTATTTTGGCATGCTGGGGTTAATATATATATATATATATATATATATTCAACAAACATAATTTAAATTCAAGATAAATTAATTATAAATTATGTAATACAAATATAATGTCAAGCAAATATAATTTTAAAATTTAAAATATTTCTAAATAGTTAAGATTAAATAGATCTTTACTTAAAATAATTCAACTTAAACAAAATATCAAAATATTATGAAAGTAAAATGTTTTAACACAAATATTTTAAATATAAAGCTAGGTCAATGTTATCAAGGCTAAATGAGATCTAAGACATCTCTTGTTTTGCTCAAATTCTTACAAAGTATAAACATGAAAAAAACAATATGAATATAAACCAAATATATTAGTGATAAATCTAATTTTAAAAAATTAATATCATTGTTAATGAAAATAGTGATAATAATTTTCAATATTATTATTAATATCTTTGTTATTGAAAATAGTAATGAAAAAAAGCCTTTTATACTTGAGTGGTTTAATTAATTAAATTGAACGAGGTTCAATTGGATTCAGTGGCTTTTCAAGACCAAAACAGAACATGTGGAATGAAACCGGAACATTTTGGCTGAAATTTAGCTGAAAAATCCAGAACGGACCAAAATTTGAAATGAGATGAAAATTGTTCCATTTTGTTCAGTTTTTTGAATTGGTATCAAATATTTCGGTCATTCCAGACGAAATGGAATGAAATTGACAACCTTAGTTTACAAGTAAAAAAAACATTTATTTATAAATAATTGATTTATTGAAATCATTCTAACTTAGTCATATAGTACACGACATATAGTTGTTAATTCCTACTAATATACCTTGTATTATTTTAAAAAATAAAATCAAATGTAATAAATTATATATCTCGAATCTTTTCAAATTTCTTATTTAAATTCTAACCAAGCATATTAACAAAACACTAAAATAAGTGGTTAAATCATTATAGCACATACAAAAAATACAATTTTATCATTAAATATTAGATTGTTTTAAAAATTATATTTCATAAGTTTTTTTAATTTTATTTCTATTAGATTATATATCAGTCTCATAGATTTAGTTTTTTTTTTCTTTTTAATTTTAACCTTTAAAATTAATTGAACCTAATTATTGTGGGAAAAGTACTACTATATAATACACGTGATTCAACGTGGATTGGAAGAATAAATTTATGCTTTACCCTTTAAAAAATCACAAAGAACTAGCCTTCAGGGTAAAATGGTTCTCACATGATTCACTTGTCATTTTAGAATTTTTTTAGGGGCATCTCGGTCTTCTCATAATTTTGCATAATTAAATTACTTGATTGCCTTTAAAAACAAAACAAAAACACTTAACTATAGTCTAGGGGATTTTATTATGTTTTACTTTTTTAAGTACATTGTAATGACTCTATGACCCTTAAAATCAAAATTCTCAAAGTTTTATTGCAATGACTTATTAGTCATTTCACACAGGTATTTTCATAGTAATTATTTGGTCCTGGGCACAATGTGGTATTTTGATAAATAAAAAATTTGTTGATGCGTGTGTTGCATGTGTTATTTGCTCCACGGTTTTTTGATAGCGAGTGTAGCTGACTCTTGTGGATGAAACCATTTCTTCATTGTGTCATTCGATTGATCGTCTTGGATACCTATTCCTCGCTAAGCAGTGTGTGTGATCAATGAACCTAGGTTTGACGTCGAAAACCTTTTTTTTCCTTTCTCTCTTCTCCTATAAATTCATGTTTGACCCTCTAGATTTTTAGATTAGCCCTTCAAGTCTTTTTTTTTTTCTATGGAATTGGTCCCTGTTTGTTTTATTGTAATTAATTTTGAAAATTAAATTTTTTGCCAACTTTATCATTCTTCAATTTTTAGCCTGTTAAATTTGATTTTTATTCTTTTGATTGTTATTTTTTTTTTATTTGAGATAGTTTTGAATTTGATTTTTAAATTTCACCCCTATTCATTTTTTTCCCTTTTGATTTCATGTTCATTCTTTTTATTGCTATTTTTTCTTTGGTAAATTTTTAAGATTAATAACATATTTTTTTCAATTTCACTCTTAAATATTAAATTGGTTGAGAATTGAGATTCTTAATTGAACTCAAGTCTATAATTTCACATGTCGTGAATTTGAGATATTAACCTAAGTTTAAAATATTTGCACGAGATTGCTTGTTTTTTTTCATATTATTAAATTAACTGAATTTATTAAACTCAGTCGACTTAATGACTTGAGTCTTAATTTTTTTTTACATCTTTAGAAATTCTAGTGTTGCTTGAACTTTTTTCTTTTTCCATTAAGAAAAATTTGGTTAGACCTGCGGTATTGTGTAGACCATCGATGTAGGTTTACTCAAGTCACTTTCTCGGGTCCTTTTTGTAAAATTTAATTTTTTTTTCAACTTTTAGCCTTCAATATTTGGTTCATTATAATTGAGCTACCTAGTTTGTTTTAATATGGGTTTCATGGTTTTATCATAATCACATTACCCATATCGCAAGTTTTATTGGTTGGATCAGATTGATCTAATATGCCGCCGTTTTAATATTTTTTTAAAAAAATATATTTCATCCAATACGTAACAATTTAAATATTTTATAAGTGTTTCAGCATTGTGCATTGAGTTTATAACTTTCTTATGTATTTATATTTTTGAAAGTTGAAAAAAAATGAGCTGACTCTCAACAGCACGGCTAAAAAAACTAGTTAACAAAAACTCTAAAACAAATGGAAGTTTCACCATAGCCTAAGATATATTTTATTGTAGATTGTTATAATAAAATTATCATTTTTTTCTTGAGTGGAAAAAAAGATAGAGCCTTGAGGGTGGGGTGTCTTGGTCTTTTTCACTTGCTCATTGATGGGTGTTTAAATCGTTTTTAGTTTTTTTTCACAATAAAAATATTTTTTTACCCTCAAAGTTAAACAAAATTAAAATTATTGACCATGAACTTTTTTGACTTTTCACAATCTTTGTCGCACGTCACCTGAGCGCGGTGTCGGTTTACAATTTTCGTTCATTTGCTTAATTTGAAAGTAACCTTCTAGTATTTGATTGAAGATTACTAGAAAACAAACCTGATATACTAGTCTTGTCAGAATTTTATAAATAAAAAACTAATTACAACTAAAAAAGATATTAGCTCTCCTAGCACACTCCACCCGAGATAAGATAAGCTGCTTCGCAGTTTAATGTGGTTTAAAAATTTAAAATATTAAACAAATTCTTAATAATTTAATAAATCAATTATTAAATCCCAAAATATATAAAAACTTATACTTTCACAAAAAATACAACATAATTTTATTTATTTTTAAAATAGACCATATACAAATTAAAACACTTAATTCTTTTTTCTTCTTTTTATTATTTTTGTTTTTTTATAATTTCAACATAAAAAAATACAAACCCACACAACCCTTTTTATTATGTTTTTCTCATACAACCACATTTACATGTTAACAATTACCAAAATTCATCCCTTTTTATTATGTTTTTCCCATACACCCACATTTACATGTTAACAATTACCTAAATTCAAAATAAATCAAACAGTAATATAAATATACACATCAAAATCTGAAAATTACAAAAAAAAAAAGCCTTGGGAACAGTGCTGGAAGGCATCTGGATCGCGGAAACAGTGGCGGCGCGTGGAGAACAAACCGGGAAACAGGGGGTCTCTAACACCTTCCACTCTTCACTTTCCTGCCGGTGGTGAGGAATCCCGTCACCAGCAACAAAAAGAAAACGCACAAACAGCAATGGGTTTTAATCGTTTCCTTCTTTTAGATCTGACCATCCTCTGTCTTCTTTCTTCCTCCCGGTTCGTTTCCCTCTGCTGGTGGCAGATCCGGCCGTTGGTTCGCGGTCCAGATCTGCTCCGTGCGGTTGAACCGATGAAGAGTCAGTTGATGAGGAAGGGGACGATCTGTGAGTTCACCCGTGTGTGGGTTGCCGCTGTGTTCAGGCCGCTCCGGGTTGGTTTCGGTGGAGGCCGGTCTGCGCCGATTAGGGACTGCGGGCAACGGTGGAGCTAGCTGGAGGCGGTGGCTGGCTTCTGTGGAGGCTAATCTGCGGGGAGATGGAGAAGAGAACGGGGATTGCCGGGTCTTCACCAGCTGGCGGCTGGTTCAGGAGAATGGGCTGTTGGGTCTGGAAATGGCGATGAGTAAGAGAGAATGGCGCTGGGGAAGAGAGTGGAGCTGTGGAAGAGGGAAGGTGAGAGGTGGAGATGGAATGGCCGAGAGGTTTTTTTTCAAAGGAAAGGGGGGGAGGCGGCGGCTTCTGTGTATTTGTGTGGGTTCTCTGGTTTGCTTTGCCAAGGCAAAAACGGGGGGGAAGTGGCGGCTTGTGTGTAGATCAGCTTAGGTTAGGGTTTTTTCTTTTGTTTTCTCCGCCCCTGTGCCTCTAAATTTTTTTCCACCCCTTTTGTTTTTTTAACTGTAGACTGGTATTTACTGAAAAAGTGTGGCTCGGCCACAATCATATTAGTTCCTCAATTTTTTTTATATTTTAATTTATTTTACAACCAAATAATGTTAACATTAATTCAATAAAAAAAATCAGTGATTATAAAACTTACAGATTAAAAGTTAAAAGTGTTTAAAATATTTTTGAAAATTTAAATTCTTTTAAGATAATATTAAAAATGCTAAAAACAATACAAATATATATAAAATATATTTTTGCATTCAAGGGGGTTTTGTACTTTCACACGAGTATTTAATGTAATTGCCAAGGTCATTGGGGTCTTTTGAAATTTTTATATTATTTTTGAATTTTTAAATGAGAAAAGCTATTGGAGTGTGTGGTGTCCGTGATTTTTAGGCCGTATATGTGATGCAACCCGGTGGCCAAAATTAGTCTTCCATCATCTCCCTAGATACGTTATCGTGTCTTTTCCCTGTGGAGTAGCACATAGCAATTAACGATGGTCGAATTGTCGCTGGTGGTTATTTGATTTTTTTTCTTTTCTTTTCTATCTCCTGACAAGTAATGTACACCATTATCCTGTTTGTTCTTTACTTTTCAATCTTAGTCATCATTTTCTTTATTTCTTATTTCATTATTCTTCCATTTATAGAAGGTCTTTTCTTTTCAAATTAGTCCTTCAATTAATATTTCTCATATATATTTTTTAATTTCAATCATCATTTTCTTAATTTTTATTTCGTTTTTATTCCTTTTGTAAAAGTTTTTTTTTTCAATTTAGTCCTTTAATTGCAATTTCTTATATGTTTTGTTTTTCATTTCGGTCCCTTTTTTTCTTCTCCTTGGCACTTTTATTGAAGTTTCATTTGCTTTCAATTTCATCATTCAATTAATTGAAAGAATCAGTGCATTTGGACTTCTAGAACTTGAGATATGGGCTGAACACTGAACAGTGTCTGCACTGCAGGACAGATTCTGACTTCTCCGTTGTTGCTAAGATTTGAACTTCCAAACAGCAGAATTGAGTCTTGGACTTCTCATGAATGTTTTAGGCCTATGTTTTAGCTTTCTAGCCATGTAAACCAAATTGAAATCCAAGATCTACAACTCCAGATATGACCCAATGACTAAACAGTGTTCCAGTTTGGACTGAACCAACATCTCTTTTCTAAGCTTAACCCTCTCTTTGTCTTCTCAATTTCAGTAGTTAAACTCATCAATCAATCCTTTGATTTATGTGATAGGCCTGCATTTAAGATGAATATTTACCATAAATTAAAAGTATCTTATATTATTAGATATGTTATTATAAAATATGTTTTAGTTAATGAGTTATTGATACTTCAAGTGCAGAATGATGATATAAAACCTTGATAAAAATACACTTTTAAGTACTAATCATTCAGCTTCATAAAATTTTATCGTTCTACATTAGTTTTTTTTAATATTAATTTTGTGATTGTCTTCAAGTTTTTTATATGAGTTTATCTCAGTCTCATGATTTATGTTACAAGTTTTGCATGCCTTTTTTTAATATAAGTTTTTGTTTTTCTATTTTTGTTTGATTTTTCAAGATATTATTCTAATTCATCTATAATTTTTTTATTCAAATACAATTTATTTTTTAAAATAAAACGTATTCATTTTTAAATAATATTGCTGATGTGTTCGACCTTGCATAATATTTTTATTGTTTGGTTTTATTTAGTCAATTTTATTTGTATGAAAGTCTTATCTTATGTTATTGAATATATTGATCTACTTTCATCTCTTTTTTTTTTCTTGGTTATTGTTAACAATTTTTTTTATTTACATAAATAGCTATCAATTTATTTAATTAGATGCTTGCATATATTTTTCAATCTACATTTTGAATTTTTTATATAAAAAACATTTTGAAATAGCCTATATACCTAGTATTTGTTTTTCTTAAATTATAGCCCACGGAGAATCGCAAGTTAACCGGCTAATAATTACTGTTTGTGAATCTGATGGCGTGCTTATCGGGATAGATTATGTAATTGATTGTACCGGCTAATAATATTATTGATGTGTTCGGTCTTACATAATATTTTTTTATAGCTTGAGTTTATTCAGTCAATTTTATTTATGTTTATTTTTTAAGTCATTACTTTTTTAGGGTATGAATTTATCTTCTATTTATTTAAATAAATAAATTCGATAAACATAATTATGTTAAAGTCTCATTTTATATAATTGAATATATTAATTTATTTTTATCTCTCAGTTTTTTCTTGATTATTGTTAATGATATTATTTTTATTTACATAAATATTTATTTATTTAATTAATTAAATTTCTTTTTAATTTATATTTTGCTTTTTTAACGTAAAAAACAACTTGAAACAATCTATATATCTGATATTTTTAAAAAGAATTATAACCCAGCAAGTTAAACGGCTAGTAATTAATACTAGGTGACATGCCCGCGCGATGCCGCGGGCTTGTGGTATGCTTGTGCATTATTGTGGATTTGTAAAAAAAATCATATAAAAAAAACTGTTACCATCCACAATATTTTAAAGGAAAAAACTACAAAGTTATATTCTCAACCATCTCAATATTAAAAAAAAAATCAACAAAAAAAATTATGAAAAAAAAACACAAAAAAAAGAAAAAAAGAAGATGACAATTTTGGAAGAAAAAAAAGACAAATAACAAATATTAAAAAAATAGAAAAAAAAACATGTGGGGAAAGTTAAAGCTAATTTTCAACCAGCTCAATATTAAAATCATTTAAGAAAACACTGTAGTAATTTATAGTGTTTTGTGATGAAATATACAATTATAATTCTCAACCACCTCAATATAAAAAAAAATCAACAAAGATAATTTTGACAAATATAAAAAAAAACGAAAGGAAAAAAAACATGCAGGAAAACACTATAACAATCTATAGTGTTTCATGAGAAAATCTACAGTTGTAATTTTTAATCAGATCAATATTAAAAGCAATAAAAAGGGCAAAGACAATTTGAAAAAAAAACATAAAAAAAAATCATATGGAAAAACACTGTAGCAATTAACGATGTTTTAAGAAAAAAAAGCTAAATTGTCAACCGGCTCAGTATGAAAAAAATAAATTTGACAAAAACATATTTGGAAAAAATACATGTGGGGAAACACTATAGCAAGACAAAAATCACGTGGGAAAACACTGTAGCAATCTACAGTGTTTTAAATAACTACAAAGTTAAATTCTCAATCAATTTAACATGAAAAAAATAAAATCGACAAAGATAATTCTGAAAAAAAAATTATTTAATAAAAAACAATGTAGAGAAACACTGTACCAATCTAGTGTTTTAAAGAAAAAAATTAAAAAACTAAATTCTCAATCAGCTCGATAGTAAAAAAAAAATAAAATCAACAAAAATAATTATGAAAAAAAATATAAAGAAGAAAGACAATTTTGGGAAAACTTTAAAAAAATGAAAAAAAAAAGTGGGGAAACTAAAGCTAAAGCTAAATTCTCAACCAACTCAATATTAAAAAAATAAATTTGACAAAGATAATTTTAAAAAAAAACATGTGGGGGAAACACTGCAGCCAAACAAAAACCATATAAGGGAAACACTGTAGCAACCAATAGTGTTTTTTTTTTTTTTGAAAAAAGCTACAAAGCTAAGTTCTCAACTAGCTCAAAAAATAAAAAAAAAACAACAAAGACTATTTTTTTTAAAAAAAAGAAGTCAATTTTGGGTAAAAAAATGAAAAAAAAAACATGTAAAACAAAGAAAACAAAAGCGAACAAAAAAAACACGTGGGGAAAGCTATAATGTTTTAAAGAAAAAAACTAAAAAACTAAATTTTCAACCAGCTCATTATTAAAAAAATAAAATCAACAAAAATAATTATGAAAAAACAAAACAAAAAAAAATATGTAAAAAATGACAATTTTGGAAAAAAAGAAAAACAAATAAAAAAATAAAAAAACATGTGGGGAAAGCTAAAGCTAAATTATCAGCCATCTCAATATTGAAAAAATAAATTCGATAAAGATAATTTTTTAAAAAAATATGTGGGGAAATATTGCAGCAAAACAAAAACTATATAGGAGAAACACTGTAGCAATCCATATTAAAAAAACAACAAAGCTAAATTCTCAACCAACTTAATATAAAAAAAATAAATTCTACAAAGATCATTTTGAAAAAAAAAAGAATAAATAAATCATAAAAAGAAAAAAAAGCAATGTATGAGAATATTATAGCAATCCATAATGTTTTTTAAAAAAAGCTTAATATTTAAAAAAATTAGCAAGATAATTTAAAAAAAATTAAAAAAAGAAAAAAAAAAGTCAATTTTGGGTTAAAAAAAAGGGAAAAAAACATATAAAAAAAACAAAAACAAAAAATGAGCTGTGGCCCACCAATTAAGACACTTGACATGCGATTATTGATTGATTTTTTCCA
>Ga0307515_10026354_pt1 | contig 10012 bp, 6 predicted proteins | sample 17_EM_MG_FD_194513 | JGI IMG/M metagenome (GOLD analysis project Ga0307515, IMG submission 194513) | Populus trichocarpa ectomycorrhiza microbial communities from riparian zone in the Pacific Northwest, United States - 17_EM | ecosystem: Host-associated > Plants > Roots > Unclassified | place...
CAGAGCTTCGTGCAGAGCTTCGTGCAGAGCCTCTGTACGTAGAGCTTCGTGTAGAGCTTCGTGTAGAGCTTCGTGTAGAGCTTCGTGTAGAGCCTTATGCAGAGCCTTGTGCAGAGCCTCTAAGTAATAAAACTGTGTAAAAATTCATTTGCGTAATTAGCATATAACTTTACCTTAATTGTATGTCAAGGAATATACAGTTAGCTTTTAAAGTTGTTAAGTAGGCTAATTACGTGTTATTTAACTTTTAAATATGTTAAGTAGGTTAACTGCGTGTTAAGGAATATATAGTTAGCTTTTAAAGTTGTTAAGTAGGTCAACTGCGTGTTATTTAACTTTTGACTGTGTCAAGTTGGTCAATTGCGTGTCGAGTTAGTTAATTTGCATGTCAATTACGCGAAACGCGCTCAACAAAGTCTACTTGAATCTCATCCTGCGAATATTTTCCCGATGTAGCTTAGGTTAACTCTTTCTTGCCTCTACATTATACTATTCCTGTTCCTCTAGTATATATATAACTTCCTTAGCGTTATAAGATCTTTATTCCACCATCTTTTTATATATAGTAATAGCTTAGCCCGCTAGCAGTGTACTTTAAGGGCTTTATTAACCTATCTGTTAAGATAATTAACTATTTTATCTATATCTTTTATAGGGAATCCTATTTCTTTCTATTACTTTATATCTTCTTAAATCTTATCCTAGTTTATGTTTTTAATAAGCAGCCTCTTCTGGCTCTTTTATATATCTATATTAACCTAAAAGCTAGTATAGATAGCTCTATAGTCTAACCCGTACTTATACTCTTAGATAGCGCACTTTACTAGTTTACTTACTAGGCCTAGGATTATAAGTATAAGGTTAATTGTAGATATTCGCCCCGCGTTACTCTTAAATATAGGTACTCCTACTAGAAGTAGGCTCTAGAGTAACTAATCCGCTATAAAGTTAATAATTAGCGCGCTTTCCTCCTGCGTTAATATAGTACTAATATAGCTTCCTCCCTATAGCGGGTTATGCCAATTAAAGTCGCCTATAATTACCACCTCAGTATATAGGTCGCGCAATAGTTTACCCTAGATTAGACTATTAATTATCTCCAGCCTACTAAAGAGCTCCTTTAGGTTCTCTTTTTTAGTTCTCCTTAAGTATCTATTTAGAATATATACTAATATAATTATAAGTCTCCTATAGCCGACGTGCGCTACTACTACTATAATATCTACTAAATTTATTTATAGCTATATAGCTGCTAGCTCTCTAAATGCCTAGATATATAACCTAACTAAAAAATACCGCTACTTTTTGCCCCTTAGGACAAACCTTATCTACTAGGGATTTAAGCTAGCTAGCACTACTTCCCTATTTAAGAGAAAGTAGTAAGGCTCCTAGCCTAGAATAAAGTAGAAGTCTGCTAACGTTTTATCGTTATATAGCGCATGCTACGCTTCCCTATACTTCCTTATATTCGCCTAAATAATCTAAAATTCTCTATTTATAGCGCTATTGTATAAGAATTCTGTCTATCTCTTTCTTATATATTAGGTATTTACGGTATAAGGCTTAGTAAGGACCCTAATAGTTTACGTAGTATAGGTTAACCGTCTTATACTAAAGATAGCCTTCCCGTCTATATATTTCGCATATATTAGGTTATATATAGTTTTTAGCCCTATATCTAAACCTTTTATATTTATAGCATGCTATAGGGGTGCGTCTCTCCTTAAATAGTAATATAATAATCGCACTTCCCCTAAATAATACGTTGTCCGACATAAGCAGCTTTTCTACGTCCTCCTTTATTACCACTTTAATAATTACTAACACGTACTAGCCGCGTGGCCTTAGTTATCCAAGCTATCTTATTATATATACCTCTACGCCATTCTCTATCCTAAAGCGCTCCATAGCTAACTTACTTACTTTTTTTACTATTAATGTCTATTGCTAGAGGTACTTTAACCCAGCCCACCTTAATTATATACTACTTAGGTCTAATAAGCCTCGCCCTAGGGATATACGGTTTAAGCTATTAAGTAGTCATCTGCTTAAATGTAGCTTCTTAATTTTTTTCCACCAAAAATCTAATAATGCTTACGCTATCGCTTATTCGCTATACGTGGAAGTCCTTAAGTATAGCTCCTATAAGCCTATTGACAAGTCGACAGAATTCGTTACAATTAATACCTCCTCCTTTACATTTAGGTAAGGTAAAGACTCTTACTATAGGGAATAGAGGCAGTATATACTGCGTAGTTTGTAATCTAGTTTATAGTGCGGTTATCTACTATTTAAATTATGCTAATCTTTAAGCGGTTCGTGTCCTTAGCGACTATTAAACCCCTTAAACCTTTGCGCTCGGTTTCTTTATATGTTTTAATAAAGCTATAGGCGGGTTTAAAGGTAGTGTTGCTAATACGCGTTTAGGGGTCAAAGTAGCTATTGGGGCTTTAGGGCTTTGTTTAATAGGCTATAAAGGCCGCCTTATAGCGGGAACTAGCTAAATAAAAGACTAGGATTCGATTAAAAGAATATCTGAGATAAATATCCTCCTCTTTTAAAAGTTCTAGGCCTAGTAGATCCGCCCCTATTAGTAGGGAGGGTAGCTAAGCTATACTAACTAGACCCTTATTAAGGTGGCGTTTCCTAAACATTAGTAGTTAAAGCTCCGGCATATTTATTATATAGGTATTATTTATTTAACTAAAGCCTCTTTCCTTAGCTAAAGAAAGGTGGCGCTATAAAGTCGGCCGCTATAATTATAGGAGGTAGGTTTGTTTAGGATTTTAAATATACGACCTAGAGTGATCGTTATTAATAATAGTTATTAATAGAGCTGTTGCCCTACAAGGCTAGATCTGCCTTTTATTGCTTAAAATATTTAGGCGGTTAATAAGCTAAGACCTATAACCGTAAGACGAATTTCACCACAGTGCGAAATAGTCGCCTTCCCTAATTTTCTGTGACCGCCGCCACCACAATGGGCTATAAAACGCGATGGCGTTCCAGAGTTCATTAGCCTGGCTGGTATACCATCGCATCCTTTCTCTGTCCGTATCCACCATCACCTCCTGCAACCGCATTACTTTTCTGATCCTCTCGCAATAAAATTTCTCTTTCTTCTTGCACAAGCGCGCAATACGGACAGCACGCCGAGCGCATGCAGCCCCCGCGATTCGAGCCACCGATCCCGTACCTATAGCGGATTTCGCGGCGTGTAGACATAGTAAAGGCCCAGTAGCAGGGTATTAATGGAATGGTGAAGACGAAGCAACTGAAGCACTGTGCTTTGCGCAGAACCTGTTAGTTAGGGAGCGGTATGATGGAGGGTTCAGAGAGGGCAATGAGGGACTAACGTAGCCATTTGTGCTTGTGAGCTCGGTGGGTTTAGTATTCTTTATGCGAAGATGACGGCGGCCTGCGAGGATGCAGGGACATGCCGCTGCTTCCAAGCCTACGAAATCAACATATTGGCAAGCATCCAACAACCCGTTCTTACTAACACCCACATAGACTTCCTGTACTACAACAATCCCAGAAACCGATCTGCCAATCCTCTCCGTCATAATTCGCGCTTTGAATCCGCGCGCGTTGGTACTCCTCCGGTGGGCCAGGCTTGATGCTCCTACAGGTATTATAGTCTTGGGGAGGACTAAATTGCGATATCGAGTCCCCGTAGCCTCGTGAAACCTCTTCTGGGACATATTTCGGCGTCGTCCTGTCTTACTCTTCAACGGGGAATTTTGGCGTCGTCCTGTCTGGTTTAGGCGATTCTGCTTCAGACGAATACCCTTTCTTATCTGAAAAAGGGAAGCTTTTTGTCCGACGAAGGTGTAGAGCTGTTATTTTGTGTATAAGGTGGGCTCATAGACTCTTCGATCTCAGTTGGGGGGGGAACGACTTCAGGCGCATCTGCCATTATGCAAATTACCCAGAGTATTAAATAGAAAAGATTGTTATTTTAGAGGCTCAGTGAAATCTCAGGAGCTAGAGGGATATGGTTGTTTGGCAAGTGGATATAAATACGAAGAGAGGGGCAATTGGAATGAATTGGTTTCTGGATGGAGAAAACAGGTGCGGCTGAAGACCGAAGAATGCGATCCCTCGTCTAAGCTTCAACCAGTGGATGGCTTGGATCGTCGCTCGCGAGATTTCCCGGTACGCTATAGCTTCGGACGCAGTCTGCAGCCCTGCAGCCTCGTAATTAGCTGGCTCGCTTGTTTCACCTGGGCGGGGTTGGTGCTTGTATTGGATAGGATAAGTGCTTGGAGATCACCCCGCAGATGCACCGAACATCCTCCTTTTCTCCGCTCCCAGTTGCTTAGAGTACTTCTTTAGCGAAATTGTTAAAGCCACCCACGTAAGGCCTAGGGTTGCATATAGGCTTAGGATAATCGCAAGAACCAGCTCTATAATCGATCAACTTTTGGGCCTTACATATGCACCCGTTGCGACGTTATAGCTAAGTCTCGCATCGTCTAAATTTTGTATGGGGATATATATAATCTTTAACAAAATTATTAAAGCTACCTATATAAGGTCTAGGGCTATATATAGGCTTAAAACAATTGCATGAGCTAGGTCTATAAACGATTAATTTTTGGCTCTTACGCGTATACTCATTGCGACGTTATATGCAATATTACAATCTTTAATAACGCAATTTTTGACTCAATCGAAATTAATCTTAACTTTAGGCCATTATAGGCTGGTTTTAGCCCGATATCCATAAAATATCAGGTCGTCTCTCTAATTGATCAATTTATAGTAGTATTTTAAGTTGTCGTGGTTAAGCAATTCAACCGCGAGTATAAGGAAAACTGCAGATATTGTCGTGATTCCGGTGGTGCACCACGGAGGTGGTTAGTCATTCGCTCGCGGGCCGATTGACTCCGCACCAACGGAATCGCGTCTAAGCTTGTTAAGGTACTAAGGTAAAGCTTTCCTTTCTTTTGTAACTGCTAAGATTGTAAATTGCACCAAATATCGCTCCCTTATGGATTCGGGCGCGAGCGTGGATAAAGTTTTATCAAGTTTTACAGCTCACCAAATTCAGCTAGTGGAATGGGAAAACCGCCTCCTTCGGCGTCTTGGTTATCCCGCTGTCACATCTGTAGGCGTCTTTACCCATCTTACTACATTATATCTAACACCATCAACGGCTAGGATCTAGTTTATTTAGTTCCGGACAAGCAACTCTCAAAAGCATGTCAGATAGCTACTGATAACAAACTACAACCTATCAGTAGGGACCAGTACCTGCCATCATACGCATCCGACTTTGCAAAAGTAGGATTTTATTTCCTACTTAACGATTACGACCCACACAACTACCTCTCATGCCGACTTATCCTCCTTCCTTTGTCTTGGACTGGTCTTAACCTAAACGAACTTTATCCGATCCCAAAGACTCACAGCACGCCACAATCACCATATAATGTCCTGACACTGTCTCGTGCAACTGCATGTGCTACTTTTGTGCGCATGGCGGCTCGCGAACATAGAGGCAGCAGTCTACGCCGTACACTCATTTCGGATCTGGCAAAGGTTCTCATTTACGGTCTTTTTGACATGAGCTATGAGGGCGACTATATGGAATTTAAGGCCAATGACGAACCTGAAACGGAAGCGGAGCAGTTAGAGAGGGAAAGGGCAGTTGATGAAATCAAGCGGTGGAGCTGGAGAGATGATGAGTGCTGGATTGGGGATATGTTGGTGGCGATAGTTGCGGGACAAGCAAAGTATGAAGATCTACCTTATTGCGCGCTGCAAGAAATAAAGCCAAAAGATTCAAATGTGGGTAGAATAGTCTGAAACGGGCCTGGCTTTAAATGCGGCCCAGATTCCCGAGTTTTAAATTTCTTGGAACTAGAGCCGCGGTGGGCGAATGTGTCATTTAATACCTACCGTATTTCCACGTTCCTTAAGCTCCAACTATGTCCATGTGCCGTTCTAGGCGGCCGTGGGCCGTTACATGTACCTGCAGCCTGAAGCCATACTCATAACAGTTGCCATACATTCCACATGATCACAGAAGGCTGTGATCTCCTAATTTCAACAAAATTTCTGTCCTCACTAGTTCTTTCTTGCAAAACTTATGCAACCATGTCAGCGCAAGAACAAGTCAAGGCTGCGCAACTAGAGGCCGCTCATGCACTGTCCAAACTCCTTACGCAGCAAGGAATCCTCCATGCCTTTATTGGCGGCTTCGGGGTCAGGCTTCTGGGTGCTACTCGGCCCACAGAAGACATCGACGTGATGATCGATGTCGGCGACACACGGGAGATTTTCGATCGAATTCGTCCATTACTTCAAAAGCAAGACGCTCGCTTTTCGGTAGAGGGACTTAAACTATATTTCACTAGCGAAGCTAATCAGCAAGTCCGAGTTAATGTCGAAACTTTAGCTGCTGGGACACTCGGTCTTCCACCTCATATCACTGCGTTTTCACCTGAAAACCGTATGCAGCTGTCATCGGCCCCTATTACATAGTGAAAACTAATGTGACTTTGCAGAAGACCTCCCCGTACTGCAACCCAGCATCCTTATTTTGACCAAGATCAAACGATGGGCAATGTTATCCGAAAGTACTAGACCGCGTAGTATCATAAAAGCCCAGAGGGATCTAGAAGACATAGGATATTTGCTGTATTGGCTGGCACAGCATAAAGAAAATATTGATTTTGTTAGATATGAGTCTACTCATCCAGAGAGACTCTTTGACGCGGTTCGGCAATTGGTCCACATTGGAAAGAGGGATAGTTGGGTGGACCTTCTGGAGCTCCTGGTTTCTGTCTTGACGGAAGAAGATCTTGCAAAGGTCAAAGATGCTTAAGCACTCCCATATCATGTTATATAGGAGGCAGGCCCACCTAGGCACTTAACGGGCTTTGGCTAATATAGCCAGTATAAAGGTATAAATGCTTTACAATGCTTTACGGCCCTTTAACCAGACTATGACTTAACTATGTAGTTTATATTTATTATAGGCCCCAAATACCTATTACTTGTAACGAAGCCTTCGTCAGGAAAAAATTTACCAGCATTTTTGCAGCATTTGGCAGCATATTGCGGCCAAATGCGCAATCCGCGCTATAACGTGTAGCGTATGGTATCGACTAAGGAGCGGCATACTGCCGCATTTAATAGAAACCAACAACGCAGTGCAGCTAATTGCGCATTTATAGCCACCCGGGTAAGTAGTACCTTTATTCTATTAAGCTTTTTTTGCACTTAATACGCAATTAATATATAATGCCCTCCTCGCGCATTCTATATATTTTGCTTACTTTAAGCAATAAATGTCACGGAGTGAGTACAAGCGACGATAATATATAACGAGGTAGATATTATTAAGCTATATACATAAACTGTGTGATAAGGTTAAGACGTTGCGTAAGGAAAGAAGGTAGGAAAACGGGAAGAAAGGGTATATATCGTTAGCTTGGTTGCTTGGTCAACACGTACACGGGGCAGAATAGGATTTAGGAAGTGGTCCTGGCAGAACTTGGCAGAATTTAATGGAACTTAGCGGAATATGGCAGAATATGGCAGATTGCCGTTAGATTGCCGCAAATTGCCGTTAGATTGCCGTCTCGTGGTTAGTCTCTAGTTGCTGAGTTAGTAGAAACAGGTAGACGTGCATAAGGTATTACGGGGGTGTCCCGTAACAATAAATAAGCGTTACTCTTTCCGCGCACTTAATAGTATTTACTTAATCTACGCGGTTAGTAGTATATTTTAAATAAACAAAGGCTATTTTAAAGCTATTTATAAGGCTAGTAAAATAAATTATATAATTTTAGATAATTTAATATAATATAGCGACGGTTTTTTTTACCTACTTACCTATTAACTAATATATCTACCTATCTACCTACCTACCTACCTACTTACTTACTTACCTACCTACTTACTTACCTGCCTACCTATCTATCTATCTATTTACCTACCTATCTACTTACTTACCTATTTACCTACCTACCTACCTACCTACTTACCTATCTACCTACCTACCTACCTACCTACCTACCTACCTACCTACCTACCTACCTACCTACCTACCTACCTACCTACCTACCTACCTACTTACCTACCTATCTACCTACCTACTTACCTACCTACCTATTTACCTACCTACCTACCTACCTGCCTACCTATCTACCTATCTACCTATCTATTTGTCTATCTACCTACCTATTTATCTATCTATCTGCCTACCTATCTACCTATCTACTTATCTACCTACCTACTTACCTGCCTATATTAGTGTCTAATTTAATTTAGAAAAGAGGTCGGCCTAATTAAAGGCTCTAATTTATTTAAATCGTTCTCTATAGCCGTTTGCTGGCTATATATTTAAATAGTAGTTATTTAAGGTGCCCCCCTAAAAGGCCTTAATTTAATTTAGTAATAGGCTAATATTAAAGCTCTAGTTTAATTTAATTGATTAATTAATTAAATTGTTTGTAATGTTCGCTAGCTAATTATTTAAACGGTTATTATCTAGTTCTAGTAACGATTATCTAGTTTTAGCGATAGTTGTCTAGTTCTAGTAACGGTCCTTTACTAGCTACTATTCTGGTACCTCCCTAAGTAGGAAAGATATAAGAAAAAAAAAAGGTAAGAAATAAGGTAACTATATAGGGGGTATACTTGGCAAAGGTATATATAGAGGCTATTAGGAATATAGCGGGGACCTAATATAAAGCCTTTATACGTAGAGTTTTGCGCAGAGCCTTATACAGAGCCTCTATATATAGAGCTTTATATAAAGCTTTAAGGGTAGTAATTTTAATATTTATTAATAAAGTATATAGAGGCAGCGTTTAAAAGTTTTAATCGCCACCCTATTACGCTAGCCCTTAGTGGCTTAGTGTAGCGCAAGCGAGGCTTGGCGCGCATAGCGGCTAAGCCATTAAAGAAGCTATAGAGACGAGGTAGTAGGCGGAAGAAGTAGCTATATATATCCTATATATCTATACTACACTAGGTATTAATTATAATATTATCTATTTATACTTTCTCGTTATAAAGAGCAAAAATCCATCTACTACTCTAGCTTCCTTTTTAGTTAAAACGCTAAGGTATAGTAATATAGCGTTTTTAGGGGCGTTTTTGTGGCGTAGGGGCGATCGAAACTTTTAAACGCTGCCTCTGTATATAAAATAAGTTTTTATTAATAATATTAAATTTATAAAAATTATACTTTTATATATACTTACTAATATTAATAAAGTATATAATAAATTATTTATTGCTTAACGTCCGATTCGGATCCCTATTGGGCCTATATAGACTACTCCTTATTTACATATAGGGAGAAAACTCTACTAAGAAAACCCTGTAATCCATCTCCCCGCCTTTTAGGACTTACTTACTTAGCGCCTATAAGTCGCCTATAGTGCTCTACTACCTTACTTTTTAACCTTTTTAGGAACCACTGCTGCCGTAATAAGCCTACGGACGCGCTAGTATTATAAACTTTACTCTACTACTATAGAGTTATTAGGGGGCGCCTATTGCTCGCCCCTTTACCTTTTATTACTATTTCCTTTATAACCCAGAACTAGTTTAGGACATTTTAGCTAATAAGCCATTAGGTAACCGCCTTAAGACCTTTTTATATTAAGAGTAGTGTATTATAGTTCTCTATACCAGCTACTAAGAGTATTACTTCTTAGTTAGTGCGTAAGGGGTATAGTAGTATTACGTGTTTTAGTATCTGTCTTAGCTATCTATATTTATATCTCGGGCTACTTACTAGGACACCTACCTAGTAAAGCCAATCTTTTAGTCCTATTATTCCTATTCTTAAGAGTATTACCATTATATTTTCTGCCTTTATTAGGCCATCTTAGAGCCCTTAAGTATTTACCCCCTATGGCGTTAACTATGCTATAGCTTAGGTTCCTCTTGCCTAAGTTAGCCTTTATACCTTTAACTCCTATATACCTCTCTAGAGTTAGTCTAATTAATATTATATTACGGTAAATGGTTTCCTAGCATTCTT
>Ga0307515_10026355_pt1 | contig 10011 bp, 11 predicted proteins | sample 17_EM_MG_FD_194513 | JGI IMG/M metagenome (GOLD analysis project Ga0307515, IMG submission 194513) | Populus trichocarpa ectomycorrhiza microbial communities from riparian zone in the Pacific Northwest, United States - 17_EM | ecosystem: Host-associated > Plants > Roots > Unclassified | place...
TTTGCATGAGAGTTGTAGGCGTATCGCGTGTGTTTCAAAGATTTTATGATTAATACACCAAAGCACGGACGAACAGCCGCAATGGGCACAAATGAGGCAGGAACGTTGAGACAAGTGGGCGCGTGCACGCTTCAGTTCGCATGCGCGCAACACAGGCACAAGCAAAAGTTGAGTTGCACGCGATGCGCGAGCTACCAATGGAAACATAAATATCGTCTCTTTCCATGAGAGCTGTGAGCGTATTGTGTGTGTTTCAGTGTATTCACGCTAAATACAACGATGCACGGACGAGCAGACGCAATGGGCACAAATGAGGCTGGGAAATTGAGGCAGGTGCCTGCGTGCGCGCTTCAGTTCACATGCGCGCGACACAGGCACAAGCAAGAGTTGAGTTGTGCGTGATGCGCAAACTACCAATGTAAACATAAATACCGTCTCTTTCCATGAGAGCTGTGAGCGTATCGTGTGTGTTTCAATGTATTCCAGCTGAATACAGCAACGCACTGACAAGCAGACGCAATGGGCACAAATGAGGCAGGATCGTTGAGACAAGTGGGCATGTGCACACTCCAGTTCGCATGCACGCGACACAGGCACAAGCAATAGTTGAGCTGCGCGCGATGCGCAAACTACCAATGTAAACATAAATACTGTCCCTTTGCATGAGAGTTGTGAGCGTATCGTGTGTGTTTCAATGTATTCAAGCTAAATACAACTACGCACGGAATGAGGCAGGGAAGTTGAGGCGGTGCGTGCATGCGCACACAAGGAAAAGTTGAGTTGCACGCAATGCCTAAGCCACCAATGTAAACATAGAGTGAGCGTATCGCGTGTGTTTCAAAGATTTCAAGATAAATACAACAACGCTCGGACTAGCAATCGCAATGGGCACAAATGAGGCAGGGAAGTTGAGGCGAGTGGGCGCGCGCTCACTTGCGCGACACAGGCACAAGGGAGAGCTACCATGTGAAAAATGAAGGCGAAGACGAGGACATGGGATTGACCCAAATGAACTGAGTGTCTGCCACTCCACTCCGAAAATTCAGCTGGCAAGACAAGGGTATTTTAAACCTACCAGATATAGATGAATTTGCAGATAGATTTTCCTCCTATTTATTAGAGCTTTTTCCGGTGTATAACCACGGGAAGCATATCCCGGCAATCTGACTTGTGAGGTCGATTTCACCTTTGATGATTTACAACACATACTTGTATCCTATTCAATCATATTTCGCACTTATCATTGCGCTATACCAGCGCGGAAGCAATTGGCAGGCTCTCATGTCGTCACTTAATTCCGAGCCTCGATCCGTCCACTCATAGGATTCTGTCCTATTTATAGAAGCAATTTGTATTATATCTACCTTATCGAGTAAATTCCTGTTTGTCGCGAGTGGGCACGTGGTGTTGTCGTCAAGTGAACAGTGGCATGGACAATAACTGAAGTGCGTCATGATGAGGTGCATACAACCTGCATGCGAACACGAGTCGCTGCAACCTGCATGCGAACACGAGTCGCTACAACCTGCATGCGAACACGAGGTGCGTACAACCTGCATCCGACCGCCACGACATGCCCAATGCCACCAACGCCAACGACTCCTAAGCAGACCTCAACCCCCACGGCCATTCCAGAGGATGAGGTTATCGAGCCGGCAATCCGTCCACACGATACCTTGCGCCTACCAGAGCATTTGCTGTGTGCTGAAGTCCGTGAAGGGTCATCGGGCGATCGCGAGACACACCAGGGTGACACCCCCATGAGTGTTGAGCGTGAAGGAGCCGATGTGGCTCTACTGTCAAATGACGAGTACAACAAATTACTACAGGAGGTGACAGAGGAGATGGCCAGGACGACGTTGAGCTCGAACTGGATGAACGAGGTAGTTGAGAGGTCGATTGCTGTTGTTGGGGACGGTGTAAGCCGGGGAGAGGTGGAGGAGACGGTCATTAAGACCGCCATACCGAAGATCGAACTGTCACTACGACAGGTTTCAGAGTCTATCTTGAATGCTACTCAGAAGGTACAGTGAGCAAAAAAACCGATTTTCAAAAGGGCAAATTTTGCTTGTGAGTCAAATTGTAGCCCAGAAGACAAAGGTAAACCCGTGGGAATTTGTGGCAACAAAGCTAAATATTATGTCCTTTGTTGTGCCAAACAACAAACATTTGGCCCTGTTTGTTGATTTGATATTGGATTTTGAATACACCCCACTCAACCAATCAGTTTTTTTGCTCACATTGAAATCAGGCCTAGGCATGTCATATCATATGACTAAACCCTATATATTATCTAACCTGCCCTCAAGAGTATATATACCACCTCTGGGCATCATCTACCCCCCAGTGAACATGTCATCCAACACCCAGCAACTATTGGGACTTTACTCCAAAATGCCAAATCCTGTCACCAGGTGGCTGCCCAGATGCATGTCAGCTACTCTACAGTTCAAATGCTTTACTCCTCTGTCAAAGACAGCCTGCCCAAGCACCCTGGTGGGCATCCAAGGCAGCTTGTAGTTAATGATCAGCACCCCCTTGCCAGAAAGTCACCTCTGGAGCAGCTAATACTGGCTCACAACTCAAGAGACTTTCAGACCTCAATATCACTCTCCAAACAGTTATGAATACCCAAGAAAAGCAGGTCTCAAGACTGTCATAGAGCTGAAAAGGCCATTTCTTTCCAGGGCTCATTGGCGGAGGAGCTTTGGAGCACCACCACTGGACTCTGGAGGGCTGGGGCTGGGTGAATTGGTCACATGAGACTAATATCAATAGGATGGGGTCAAATGGGAGGGCCTAGGTATGGACAAAACCTGGGTTTGGCCTGAAGCACAACCACACCAGTGGATTGTCAAGTTTGGGGGCAGATTCTTGATGTTTTGGAGCTGCACACCTGCCTAAGGAGTGGACCATATATGCACAATAGATAGGAGAATGTATGCTGAGCTGCACACCAGCATTCTTCAAGTTGAATTCCTGGCTACTGTGGAGTTTTATGGGCTGGACAAGCCTTGGCTCACCTTTCAACAGGAAAATGACCCTAAATACACCTTTAAGAAGGCTCCAAAATGGTTCCAATAGATCAAGGTCATTGTCTTGAAGTGGCCTGCAGTCACCCAGCCTCAACCCATTTGAATATGGGTGGCAACACCTCAAGTGGCAGCCCAATGTCTATGAGCCCCTTCTGCTGGTGTGGATGAACTTTGGGGGCAAGTGCTGGTGGAATGGGATAGAATACCAAGTAAGGTTTGTAGAAATGTGGTTGACAGCAAGCCCAGAAGGATAGAGGCAGTGATAAAGGCCAAAGAGGCCCAAACCAGGTGCAAGCAAAAAAACTGATTGGTCGAGTCTGCCTGATTGTACAATTTATATTAAATGACTGACAGGCATTGAAGTTCTAAGGTTTGGCACAATAGAGGACCAGATATCTACCTTTGTGACCACAAATTTCCACGGGTTTACCTTTGTTCTCTGGGCCATAATTCTACTCACAAGCAAAATTTGCCCTTTTGAAAATCAGTTTTTTTGCTCACTGTAAGTGAGCTAATCTGATTTTGAGGAGGGCCACTGACGAGGGTGCTGTAGGAGTTGCAGTCCCGCAACGCCAGGCGTGTGGCCCAGGTAAACCAGCACCCGATCAGAGAGCTACCTGGCGTCGGGCGAGACGTTTCATCAGATCTCCAGGAAATCTGTCACCGCCTTTCGGCCCTTGAGCAAGAAAATGAGGAGCTTAGGGCGTCGATAGTCGTGGATATGAAAGATTTGGATCGTGATATGCGCGAATTTTATGATGAAGCCATGGGATGGACATTAGAAACGAACATCCATCCTGCCGCCTTCCAAATACAAGATAGATTCCTCTGTGAGTGACAAGCCACCATCGATGGCATAACCCAGAATTTCCAACACATATTTGGGGCTCTCTCGTCGCGCCGTGCAGACTAGGTTGTTGCTTTTGTTAAAATATTTTTCGTTTCTGTCATGTACGGCTAGCCCGCAATCATATACTAAATACAGCCACCATTTGACCACTCCACTGTTGTTCACATACATTGCACCTGTCGTTGGCATACATTGCACCCGCCGTTTTGGTCATCTATCGCTCAAAGAAATTTACTATTTTTATTAACGCTAATAGCTCGAGACGGCAAATATTTCTATTTCGGATTTATCCGAACGTATCTATGTGCGCGTCGGCCCAATACTATCGGCCACCGGGTGTCTGCCGCTCTAAGCGAGAGCCATCCCCGAGGCAAGATGAGGGTAATTTAAACCTACCAAACGTAGATAAATATGTAGGCAGAGCTTCGTCCTATGTGTGAGAATTTTTTCAAGTGTTCACGACCATGGGAAGACGTATCCCGACACTCCGACTTGTGAGGTCATTTCACTAGTGTCTGCCGATTTGCAAATAGAGGGTCTGGGCGAAACGGTAGCGCAAGGATGAGAACAAAATAAGATTACATAGGATACAAGTATGTGGGATAACCCTTTTATTGGGTTACATGCTCAAGTTTCCGGAATTTTGGCAAGGCTGCGATTGGCTGCGATTGGCTGGAATGGCAGGGGATAGCACAAAAACTAGTCTCGAAAGATCTAATCATATATTGGAGTAATATAAATGCCTTTAATATGCCAGATATTTGCTGTGGACGTTAGACCGTCATTTCGCCACGTCACGTTCGAACCTCCATTACTTGCGATCCCATCCACTGACAGGGCCATTTCTTTTTTATAGAGACAGTATGTATCATATCTACCGTACATAAAATTGGGAACCCCCCTTGCTTCCATCAAAGATTTCTAGAAAATAATTGGCAGACACTAGGTGAGGCCAATAGTATGGAAGGCTGAGGTGTGCCGGCCGACGATCAGGCCATTCATATTTTATATTGCGCTGGCATATCGATGAGGCAGGGAAGTTGAGGCAAGTGGACGCGTGCGCACCTCAATCCCGATGCGCGCAACACATGCACAAGCAAAAGTGGGGTTGCACGCAATGCGCAAGCTACCAATGTAAACACAAATACTGTCTCTTTGCAAGAGAGTTGTGAGTGTATCGTGTGTGTTTCAATGTATTCAAGCTAAATACAGCAACGCACTGACGAGCAGACGCAATGGGCACAAATGAGGCAGGATCGTTGAGACAAGTGGGCGCGTGCACGCTCCAGTTCGCATGCACGCGACACAGGCACAAGCAATAGTTGGGTTGCGCGTGATGCGTGAGCTACCAATGGAAACATAAATACTGTATCTTTGCATGAGAGCTGTGAGCGTTTCGCATGTGTTTCAAAGATTTCAAGATAAATACACCAATGCATGGACAAACAACCGCAATAGGCACAAATGAGGCAGGAACGTTGAGACAAGTGGGCGCGTGCACGCTTCAGTTCGCATGCGCGTGACACAGGCACAAGCAAAAGTTGAGTTGTGCGCGATGCGCGAGCTACCAGTGTAAACATAAATACCCTCTCTTCGCATGAGAGTTGTGAGCGTATCGTGTGTGTTTCAATGTATTCAAGCTAAATACAACGACGCACGGACGAGCAGGCGCAATGGGCACAAATGAGGCAGGCGGGTGCCTGCGTGCACGCTTCAGTTCGCATGCGTGTGACACAGGTACAAGCAAAAGTTGGGTTGCGCATGATGCGCAAGCTACCAATGTAAACATAAATATCCTCTCTTTGCATGAGAGCCGTGAGCGTATCGCGTGTGTTTCAAAGATTTTAAGATAAATACACCAAAGCACGGACAAACAGCCGCAATGGGCACAAATGAGGCGGGATCGTTGAGACAAGTGGGCGCGTGCATGCTTCAGTTCGCATGCGTGCGACACAGGCACAAGAAAGTTGGGCTGCGTGCCATGCGCAAGCTACTGATACAGCTCGATATACCTACCGTGAATTATGCGAGTGATTTTCGAAATAAGCATAAGACTACAAATGGCTACTAAACTGCTGAAGGAGAGCCTACTAGCCACTTCATCGGTGAGACGCGCGTGGCACAAAATCCTTTTTTTCTGTGTTCCTGGTGCGGCACCAAGCTGCGCGTTGCACGCACGCCATCCTGGAATATGCAAGTTGACCGTATATCCTTGGTATTTTGGCCCAGGTAGGCCCAAGGCCACACTAATGCAGCCGTACCTCCAAAGTGTTCATTGTTGTGCTGTTCTGCCTATTCCGAGACCATCGGAATGTCCCCGCAAGACACCGGGGCACCTGTCAATGGTACTTTTGTGGTGCGCGCACTTGTAATCGGTCGTAGTTTTCTCGATGCAGAGCGGGAAAGAGGCCCGCATCGGTCTTTCAGCAGCTACCACTGAGTCTTATATATTTTCTGGCAATTTACAGGGTGGCCCAGGCGGTCGTGCAGGACGAGCAACGCAATGCCCATGGATGGTATAGTTGAACGCGCGCAACCTAAGGCGGTTGCGCGCGTGTCAGTTGGATGAAGGGCAGCTGGCGTCAATTGTTGGGACGCGTGCAGCCGACCCCTCGGAGGGGTCTTATAGACAAAGAGAACGGCACCCCTCGGAGGGGTCCGAAAGTGGTGGCCCGAGGTGAGTGCTGGGCCGGGAATCCAGGTGGACCACACGTGCGCCGCTTGCAGTGAGTCTAGGTTATAGGTTACAATGTACCTTGGCCAAATAACGCTACCAGCGGTCTAGATTACTTTGTACTGGCCACCTGCACCTCTAAGAGCTGACAGGAGCACGCTGGAGACCAATTTATGGGCAGTGAATAGGCATAAATAGGTCGCCATCAGCAATCAGAAGCGCATGCAGAACTGTAGGGAGCATGTCAAAGTGGTCTGTAATCAATTTGGACGTCGTCTGGGGTTGTGTTGATTTGAGTGCAAGCTCGACAACAAAATGTTGGCAGGGCATATCAAACGCGAAGGTTTCCAGTCATATATCGCCTAATACAAAGTTAAAGCAGGAAATCACCGGGCGTATCGTACAATTTCTCAGTCACGATTCATTCGCAAACGTAATGAATGCATCAAGAGCAGTAGATCGCGACCAATTGAAATAAATGGAGCCCTTGAGACCCTCTCGGAAGGTGCGCTCAATCGTAGACCTTTCAGAGCTGTAGTCATGCCCTTTGACGTAAACCGATAAGTTGACCTCGCGCAGTGAGTCTAGTCTAATAAGATGACGGAGGACTATTTGCGATAACTAGAAAGGAGTGGTGAATAAAGGCTGAAAAATATAGAATGCTCCTGACCCTTGCCCGAAAGGAAAGCCACATTCTCTCGAGACGAGGAACCGCCTTCACAAGAACGTCTAGTATCTCATCTAAATGGGTACGATAATGATGGAGATGCAAATTGAGCTCGACTATCGGTGCTGCCGAACGGGGCAGAGCGCGCAATCCATCCACCATAATTTTGAACTTCGATGACTTGCGGATTTCAATCGCTGCAACTGGACGGCCTGGTAATAAATGCTGGATCATTTCAGCAGAAGCCCGGATTGTTCTCACATTCGGGAGTGTTGAGGGCGGGAGAACAGGAAGTTCATAGAAGGGCCAATCCAATGTGAATTCGACAATCTGTGGGTTTGCAGCCAACAATTTTCTCAGTCCCTGATCATTGCTGTCTAGCAGCAGCTGAATGTTGAGGCTCGCGAGTCGTGGCATTGTGCCGAAGTAAGCCAATACACCCAACCCTGATGACAGGCTAAGTCTTGATATCAGGAAAAGGCTCGAAATACTGGATAGAGACCTCTCAATGATCGCAACAAGTGCATTGGTCGTTGTAGTCAGTGGTGCGATGTCCATTGATTGGTGCTCCAGCGCCAGCCCAAGACCTTGAATCTTCAAGGCCGTCTGTTGGATCATGTAGTCTTCAGGATACGAGCAGCGCAATAGTTCGACATTGTAGAGTCGAGTGGAGAGTACTTCGCAGAGCCGATCAAGCACTGTCGTCGTGAATGGAATTCCGACAAGTTTGATGTCTCTGAGTGACGGCATTTGGTGGAGCACTGTGAATAGGGGCTCTATAGTATTCATCTCCTCGTAGTGGGAGGCTCCGCCCGTGGAGATAACGATGGTCTGTATATAGGACAAGAGCCTGTCGTTCTGCATCACTTCAGGGAGATGTCCCCCACCCTCGACGGCAAATCTTGGAACACTGGTTTCGAATTTGGGCCTTCGGATGTATACCGTTTTCAAAATGACACATTGAGAAGGATGGCGCAGTCTACGGGAGACGAGGGAGAGATTCTTGCGAGTGTTCTGGTCGCAGTACTCTACAATAGCAACCAGGAGCTCATTGGGGAGCAAGTAGAACATTTGGTGACAAATGAAGGAGAATTGGGTGATTGCAAGCGATTCCCTCCAGCCCTGCGTCTGGCGGTGAGGTCTAGGCTATACGTTCAAATGCAGACACAAAATTTGCACAGAAATGAATGACGATTTCAAGCTTCCCGATATTGGGTACATGATATATAGAATTCTGAATCATCCCTTCATTATTATATTATCCTCTCCGACGCATGCGATCTGGCGGATATCCACTACCCGTCTGCACGTGGCATCCACGAATGAAAGCGCAAGTATATCCACGGATGTACTACGGATGCACGAACTGATATGCACACTGCATCGTGCGTCATAAAAGGAGAGCAACCTGGACAGAACTCGAAGGACCAAGATGCGCCTGAAAGGTACGCCAAAAGTCACCATTGATAATCCCGGTCCTTTAGTTAACAGCTGGAAATTCGATGACAAATGCGTCAACCGCGCGCAATGAGAGAAACCAAGTAAGGTGACCCGACATCAAACATATGGCCTGAAATGGGTGAGACCAAATTTGAAAACGTCAATGAAAAGTGGCTTACTCTATCCAGATAATGTGGCCATAGGAGAGAGGCCTGTCATTTGAGTTGGTTCAAAGAGGCGTCGCAGTTTTCGGTTGTCGGCGGGCAAGGATGGATGTAGAATTTGCGGAGCAGTTTGAATATAATCCTTTGAGGTGGATCACGGAGACTGGGTAGTATTCCCATATTGGCGCATCCAAAGGGAGGTCAGTAGTGCTCCCTAAACGCAGGCAGGCATCTGCATACTCACGTGCTATCGGAGGTGACGATGCCCTCTTGTCTGTACGTCCTGGGTCTTGTTCCCCATCCAGCCACTCTGTCTCGCCGTCGAAGACCAGCACCACCGACTGGACCTCCCGCTACTCCAGTAGCCTTTTCCACTAATCCGTCACTCACACAGCACCATGAAGCACCTATTCCGTCAGTCTCGCTACCTGGGATTGACATTGTGCGACCTACTTTGTACAATCGCAGCGCATCCATCGTCCGGTCCCGTGTCGTAAGCAAGCATACGTCCACCGTCAATGGTGTGGGTGCCACCTAGCAATACATGACGAAATTTGGCTATGTATTCATGATCAGGCCATCAGTGCAGCGGCTAGAAGAGAAGAGAATACTGATCACTCACCGCGGACATCCAGGAGTGCGAGGGGATCGAAGGTATTGTCAACCCATCCCTGTGCCCTTCTTGGTCGTGCAAGGTGGTGTTAGTGGTGATATTGGCCTTCCCGTGCAAAGGTCTTGGAGAGTAGTGAAGACGGGGTCCTGGATGCCAACGGCGGGAGAAATACGATTGGATATACTTGCACAAACCACAGGTATTGATTACAGGGTAGATCGAGCGAAATCATTAGTAGGCGGGGAGAGCAACAGTTTGTCGTCATCAAGCGAATGCGAAAGGACATTTAAACAGTGGAACGGGCGACGACAGCGGAGTGGAGTATACTGGTGCCAGCTATCTCGTTTCCATGTGTGCGTGGTCATCCTCTCGTAATGTCGGGATGCCTGAATTGACACTGTCATGCGCGAAAAGGGAGAGATCGTTGGAAGGGATCGAGGGATGTTGGGTGACTCTGAAGGGACATGCGTGAGTGAGGATCATATTGTGCCTCAACAAACCAAGTATGTCGAGTACTATACTCCAGCGTAATTTGGAGCGGCAGGGAAAAGCTTCGAGATTTTCAGGA
>Ga0307515_10026356_pt1 | contig 10011 bp, 7 predicted proteins | sample 17_EM_MG_FD_194513 | JGI IMG/M metagenome (GOLD analysis project Ga0307515, IMG submission 194513) | Populus trichocarpa ectomycorrhiza microbial communities from riparian zone in the Pacific Northwest, United States - 17_EM | ecosystem: Host-associated > Plants > Roots > Unclassified | place...
CTGCAACAGCAGGATCAGAAGGATGCTGAATGCGATGATCTCGAACTGCGCCGGGTTCTTCGTCACCAGCGGCAGCACATCCTGCAACCAGTTCTTGAGCAGCGTAATCAGCGCGGAGCCGGCAACCGCACCCGCGATATGACCGGCGCCGCCCGCCATCGCCATCAGCAGATATTCGATACCGGGCTTGACGTCGAACGGGGCCGGGCTGATGAACCGGTTCATGTGCGCATAGAGCCAGCCGGCCAGCCCGGCGAGCAGGGCAGCGATCACGAAGGTGACAAGCCGAATGCGAAAGATGTTGACGCCGAGGCTTGCGAGCAGCACGCCGCCGCCACGCAGGCTTCTGATCGCACGGCCCTCACGGGAATTGAGCAGGTTGGCGCTTGCCAACATCGCGAGGGCGACCATCAGCCAGATCAGATAGTAGATCGTCTGCGAAGAGATCAGCGACTTGGATCCGATCGAGACCGGCGGGATTCCGGCCATGCCGGTGTTCTGCCCGAGGCCCGGGACATTGCCGAACAGGAAATAGATCGAGATGCCCCAGGCGATCGTGCTCAGCGAGAGAAAGTGCCCGTCGAGCCGCAGCGTCAGCGCGCCGATCGCCAGCGCAGCAAGCCCGGTCATTGCCAGCGCCAGCAGCAATCCGACCCACGGCGACAAACCGAGCGTCACGGTCACCCAGGCCGTCGCATAGGCGGCGATGCCGACAAAGGCGGCCTGCCCAAAAGACGTCATGCCGCCGATGCCGGTCAGCAACACCAGTCCAAGCGCGACCAGCGCGGAGATGCCGATATAGTTGAGGAGCGTAATGGCGAAGCCGCCGAGCAGTGCAGGCGCGATCAGCAGGGCGATGACGATGGTGCCCATCAGGCCGATGCGAAGCGGCGCGCTCAGCACGATCGCGTCGGGCATTTCCATTTCCTCGGCGGCCTCATCGGCATGCCCGGCCGACTTCCAGGATTGCCAGAGCAGCACCGGGATCAGCAGGCCGAACACGATCACTTCCTTGTAGGAGCTGCTCCAGAACGAAGCGAAGCTTTCCATGATGCCGACGAACACTGCGCCGAGCGCTGCGATCGGATAGCTGGTGAAGCCGCCGAAGATGGCGCCGATAAAGGCCTTCAGCCCGATCATGAAACCGGAATCGTAATAGATCGTGGTGGTCGGGCCGACCAGGATGGCGGAGATGCCGGCGAGCAGCGAGGCAATGAAGTAGGCGATCGTGCCGGTACGCGCGGGCCGGATGCCGACCAGCCGCGCGCCGATGCGGTTGACCGCGGTGGCGCGAAGCGCGCGGCCCGACATTGAGCGTTCGAAGAACAGGAAGAACAGCAGGCTGAGCAGGGCGGCAGTGACCAGCATCAGCAGCACCTGTGCGGAGACGATAACGCCGCCGCCGAGGACATAGATGCCATCGACCAGCGGGCGAATACGAAACCCTTCGGCGCCGAAGAACATCAGACCGAGACCGCTCAGCGCGAAATGAAGCGCAAGCGCGATGATCAGCAGCACCAGTACCGAAGCGTCGGCGGCAGGCCGGAACGCGATACGGTCGAGCAAGGGTGCGATCGGCAGCACCAGCACCAGCGCCAGGATGATCTGCACGGCCTGGGGCAGGGCATGCGACGCGGCGAGCCAGGCCAGCACGCAGGGAATCAGCGGCAGCAGGCCATACATCAAAATCGAACGTGGAATCCGCGCGTGTTCGCCGGAACGGATATGGCTGGCTGTATCGACTGAGGTCGCGATGGCGGCGAGGATCGCGACCATCCAGACCGTGCCCGGTACACGGCCAAGTTCGAACGCGGCAATCGAGAGCACGCAGAACGCCGTGATGTCGCCGAATGGCACGAACACGACGCGCGTGACCGAAAAGATCAGCACGAGGCCGAGCCCCGCCAGGAGATAGATGGCTCCATTGGCGATGCCATCGAGCAGCAGAATGATGGCGATTTCAGTCGTCATGCGATCCAGCACCTTGATTAGTTAGATCAATACAGTAAATTACTGTTTGAAAATAGCATCTGAGGAGACGTTCTGTGGCCAAAAAACAAGCGATTTCGGCTCAAATAGTGGCAGCGGTCGCCGAGCCGACCGTCGACATCACGCCGATCGAGCAGACGGTGAACGCGTTCGAATACGCGGCCTGGCATTTCGGTTCGGCGTTTGCGCGGTGGCGGCGCGATTGCCTGAGCGCCATGCCGACGACCGCGCTTGGCGGCACCGAGGCCTCGATCCTGCACGTGCTTCATCTGAACGGCACTCCGAAAGGCCTCAGCGACGTGGCACGTCTTCTGCATCGCGACGACCTGGCCAACCTGCAATATGGGCTGAAGAAGCTGCTTTCCCTGGGTTTTATCGAGAAGGCGAGTGATGGAGCCTCGCGCCGCAACACCACTTACGTGCCCACCGAGCCCGGCCGCGCGATCGTCGACGCTTATCTGCAGCACCGGCGCGACACCCTGGTCCGTCTCGTCGGCAGCATGTCCGGCACCCAGGATGCGCTGCAGCAGGCAACTTCGATCCTGCACGTCATGACCGGACTCTACGATCAGGCCAGCACGATCCTTTCCAGCCAGATCGGCGACACCCTCGGCCTCCGGCCGTAAGGCATGAATTGCAACTTTAATCGGTAAGTTGATCATGTGAATTGCCTCTTGACTGAGGCCATACTGCACGCTTTTATGTTTTATGTCTAAAACAATTTTTATCCGGAATGGCGGATGGCGCGGCTGTGAACAACAAATCAAGCCACGAAGCAGGGACGGAGCGGCGGCCATGCCGCCGTCGGCCTGCCATCGCTCCGGTCTCCCACTTCTTCAGTAGCCAAATCTTCAGTAGCCATGCCCCGATCGACTGACCGGTGGCCCAACAGGAGGTAGCGACGATGGACAGACAGATGATTTCGCGCCGAAAAGTTCTCGTCGGCGGTGCAGCACTCTCCACTTTCGTCGCGGCTCCCGCGCTTCTTCGGGCGCAGGCCGCTCCCATCTCCGTCGGTTTCGTAACCGGTCAGACCGGACCGGGCGCCTCGATCGGCATTCCCTACTCAAGGGGAATTGCTGCGGCCATGGCTTACCTCGACACGATCGAAGGCCATAAGATCAGGTTGATCCAGATGGACGATGGCGGCGATCCGTCATCATCCACCCGAAACGCCCGCAAGCTTGTCGAAGAAGAAAAGGTCGACCTGTTGATCGGGACCTCGGGCCTGCCGGGATCGGTCGCGATGGCGGCGGTCGCCGGCGAGCAGAAGGTGCCGTTCGTTTCGATCTCGCCGCTTCCGCCGACAGCGGGCAAGGGTGACGGCGGCTTCTGGGCCATTTCCATTCCTCAACCGCCACCGCTGATGGTGGCGGCGGTGGTCGCGCAAATGCAGAAAGCCGGCATCAAGAGTGTCGGCTATATCGGCTTCAGCGACGCTTGGGGCGATCTTGTCTACAACGCTCTGACCAAGGCGGCCGCGCCTATCGGCATCAAGATCCTGACGGACGAACGCTATGCGCGCCCCGATACCACGGTGACCGCACAAACGCTCAAGATCATCGCGGCCCAGCCTGATGCCGTCTTGACCGGCGGTTCGGGAACGCCGGGCGCGTTGCCCTTCCTGGCACTGCGCGAGCGCGGTTTTCGCGGCCCGATCTATGGCACGCATGCCCTGATCAACCCCGATTTCATCCGCGTCGGCGGCGCAGCCGTCGAGGGGGTTCTGGCGCCAACCGGGCCGGTGATCGTCGCCGAGCAGTTGCCTGACAGCAATCCTTTGAAGAAGGTCGGGCTCGAATTTCGCGCGGCTCACCTGAAGGCCAACAACGTGGCCTCGACCGACGCCTTCTCGGCCTATTCCTTCGATGGCTGGCTGGTGTTCGCCGCGGCGGCCAAGCGCGCGCTGGCATCGACACCGCCCGGTACACCGGCTTTCCGGGCGGCGTTGCGCGATGAGCTCTACCGCACCAAGGACGTGGTGGGCTCGCATGCCGTCTACAATTACGGTCCAAACGATAATTCCGGCGTTGACGAGCGCGCACGCGTCATCGTCACGCTCGAGAAGGGGCAGTGGAAACTTCAGGCCTGAGCCGCGGCTTCGACGATCGCGCCGTATTCATCACATGCCGCGCCGTCCGTGGGGACGCGCGGGGAAGGGGATGCTGCCATGAAGCCGATCCGCATCTGGTATCAGAGCTACGTCGATTACGAGAACGGCAAGACCTATTGGGATCGCTTGCGCAAGCATCTCGATGAGATCGTCGAGCCGGGTACGACGGTCGACATCAAGGGCATTACGCCGCACGATTCCTATGCCCACGCCATCGTCGAATTTCGGTGCGCGCGGGAAGTGATCTGTAATGCGGTGCGGGCCGAACGCGAAGGCTACGATGCTTTCGTGATCGGCCACTTTCAGGACGCCGGTCTCTACGAAGCCCGCTCGGTGGTCGATATTCCGGTTCTGGCGCTCGGTGAATCCTCGATGCTCCATGGCTGCCAGCTCGGCCAGCGCAGCGGCATCATCACGATCAATCCCCGCTATATTCCCTGGTTCCGCCACCAGATCAGCAAATACGGGCTGGAAGAGCGGGTTGCCGGCACCCATGCCATGACCTTCGAGCCGGGGCAGATTTTGAAGGCCTATGAATCGGAAGCGCTGGCGCGCGAGGTCGAGGAGCTGTTCGCCGAGCAGGCCCGGCCGCTGGTGGCCAAGGGCGTCGAGGTGCTGATTCCCGGCGGCGGCATCCCGATGCTGCTGTTTTCTGCGCTTCGCAATCACGCGATCGACGGCGCGCCCGTTATCAACGGCATCCCGATTGTGGTGAAGATGGCTGAAATGGCCGTAAAGCTTCGCCGCCTTACGGGTCTTGGCGTCAGCCGTGCAGGCGAATTCGTCAAGCCGCCGACCGAGATCATCGAAGAGTTCATGGCGCATCCGAAGATCGGCTAGCGATCACAACTCAGCAGGCGTAGCCCGGATGAGCGCAGCGATATCCGGGGTTTGTTGGTCCCGCATATCGCTACGCTCATGCGGGCTACTTGCTAAAGCTCCGTTCTTACGTTCCAGAGTTCTGGAAAAAGTTCGACCTCAAGCATCCTGCGCAAATAGGAGACGCCTGACGTGCCGCCGGTGCCGCGCTTCAGGCCGATAATGCGCTCGACCGTTGTGACGTGGTTGAAGCGCCAACGGCGGAAGTAGTCCTCGAAATCGACCAGCTTTTCGGCCAGTTCGTACAGCATCCAGTGTTTTTCGGGCGAGGCGTAGACGGTCTTCCAGGCATCCAGCACCTTGTCATTCGCGGTTCGCGTCTCGCGCCAATCCGATCGATGCATGTCTTCGCCAATATCGAAGCCGTTGCGCGCGAGCAGAAGCAGGGCTTCGTCGTAGAGACTGGGCTGGCTTAGAATATCCTCCAGCTTCGCGACCACGTCGCTGCGGTGCGCATGAGGACCGAGCATCGCAAGGTTGCGGTTACCGGCCAGGAACTCGATCGCCCGATACTGGTACGATTGGAAGCCTGAGGATTGGCCGAGTTGGTCGCGAAATTCGGTGTACTCGCTCGGCGTCATCGTCCGCAAGACATCCCAGGCGCCAGTGAGCTGCTCGAAGATGCGGGCGACGCGCGACAGCATCTTGAAGGCGGGTTGAAGCCGGTCGTTGTGGATGGCCTTGATGGTGGCGCGAATTTCATGGATCGCCAGCTTCATCCAGAGTTCGGAGGTCTGATGCTGGATGATGAACAGAAGTTCGTCATGCGCATTCGAGAGCGGCTCCTGCGCGTCCAACACGCGTTCCAGATGCAGATAGTCGCTGTAGGACATCCGCCCGTCGAACGACATCTGGGCTCCCTCGCTGGACGGGTCGTACGGTTTTTCGGTCATGTCACGACAGCCATTTGCGATACTCCGCGGCGTCCCAGCGGCGATTTGTTCACGACATCCTCGATACTCGCATGGCGACGAAATGTTGCAAGCGCAGAAGCTATATATCTAAAATGCTTTTTGACTTGTCCTGCAGGCGGATGATGTGAGCAGATATCGTCGAAGTGAATCCTGATCGCAGGCGCCTGCTCAGGCTACCCGAGACCAAACGGAAACCGACACGCATGATCTTTCATCAGATTTCCGACTGGAACGATGCCTACGCCAATGGCCCCAACATCCCCGGCGGCGAGCGCTGGCCGGCGGCCTGGGTGCAACCCGCACAGACCTATCGCGATGAACTAGCGGGCAGTGGCCGCGCGACGCTCGACATCGGCTATGGCGAGCGGCCGCGAAACCGTTTCGATCTGTTCCGTCCAGAGGGGCAACCCAAGGGTCTGGTCGTTTTCGTTCATGGCGGATTCTGGCGGGCCCTCGACAAGAGCTATTGGTCGAATCTCGCGCGCGGCTCCGTCGAAAGCGGCTATGCGGTGGCGATGCCTTCCTACACGCTATGCCCGGAGGTTCACATCGCCGACATCACGCGCGAAATTGGCGCCGCGATCGTGCAGGCGGCCTCGATGATCGAAGGACCGCTTTTGCTGGCGGGCCACTCCGCGGGCGGACATCTGGTCACGCGCATGATTTCGGCAACCTCGCCGCTACCGGAGGCCGCCCGCGCGCGCATCCGCAATACCGTCTCCATCGCCGGCGTCCATGACCTTCGTCCGATACGGAAGACCGCGATGAATGCCGACTTGCGGATCGACGAGGCTGAAGCGCAAACCGAAAGTCCTGTGTTGCTGCAGCCTTTGCCTGGTGTCCGGGTGACCTGCTGGGTGGGCAGCGCGGAGCGCCCGGAATTCGTCCGTCAGAATGCCTTGCTTGCCAACATCTGGACCGGGCTCGGCGCCCAAACCTGTACGGTCGAAGAACCCGGCCGCCACCATTTCAACGTTGTCGACGGTCTGGCCGACCGGAATCATCCGATCGTCCGGACTCTCTTGGCCGATATGTGAAGCGCTTATTTGGTTCCGTACGCGCGGTCGCCGGCATCGCCGAGGCCGGGTACGATGTAGGCGTTGTCGTCCAGGCCCTCGTCGATCGCCGCGAGCCAGATCGGAACGTCCGGGTGAATGCCGCGCATACGCTCGACGCCTTCCGGCGCGCCGATAAGGCACACCAGACGGATGTCGTTGGCGCCGCGCTCTTTCAGCCGGTCAACCGCGGCGACGGCGGAGTTCGCCGTCGCCAGCACCGGCGAGATCACGATCACCAGCCGCTCGTGCAGATCGCTCGGTGCCTTGAAGAAATATTCGACGGCAACAAACGTTTCCGGTTCACGATAAAGACCGATGTGCGCGATCCGGGCGGTCGGCACCAGATCGAGCATGCCTTCCGCAAAGGTGACGCCGGCCCGCAGCACCGGCGCGAAAACCAGCTTCTTGCCCGCGATCTGCGGCGACTTCATGTGCGCCAGCGGCGTTTCGATTTCGACGTCGGCCAGCGGCAGATCACGCGTGACCTCGTAACACAGCAGCATCCCGATCTCCTTGAGGAGTTCGCGAAACGACTTGGTCGAAATGTCTTTTCTCCGCAACAGCGTCAGCTTGTGCTGCACCAGCGGGTGATTAACGATCGTAACGCCATCCATATTGCTGACCTCGGATCTAGAAAACTGTACCGTCGCTAATAACTTTCACCGGAGGCGACGCGTCGGCGCGGCGTTCGCGTGCCAGCACTCGGCCCGCCGCCCACGTTCCACCTTCGAGAATTTTTGCCAGCGGCATCGAGGTCGCGTCGAGCCCAAGCCGCTGTCGCAGACCATCGGCGACGCGGTCCAGCAGCGCCACCGTCAGCGCGCGCCATTCCACGACGAGTGAGGAGGCGACCTCGTGCTCTTGTTCGGCAGCTTCCGGATTCCGGAACGCGAGCACGCCGCCATCTACGAACAGTCCGCCATTGCGATATTCCGCAAGGCCCGTGAGGCCATCGATATCGGTCACGTCGATGCCGGCCGTTTGCAGCGGCTCGATCAGGGAATATGCGAGCCATTGCGATAGCTTGTGCAGCGGCACGAGGCCGCTCGTCGCATCCGCTGTCGTCAACGACGGATGTTTCCAGCAATCGCCGAGCGCTATTCCGCCCAGTGTCAGTCGAGATGGCCAGATGGGGCCAAGTTGCTGCAAGAGCTCCGCAAGGATAGTGGGGGCGGGAAGCTTGCCACCGTCAGCCAGCTTTGCCAGTCGATCGAACAGGCCGCCGGGCCGCGGCGTGTCGTGGCTGCCGAACACATGCGGTTTCGAGGCCACCAGCCCGCCCAGACGGCGCAACAACTCGGCGCGACCGTCCATTCCGACCAGTGGATTGACGTCCGAGACCTGCATGCCGCGTTCGAGATTTGCGACGGCCAGGTTTGCAAGTGCGCCGGCATCGGCGCGCAACGGCTGCAGCGGATCAGCCGAGAATGCGCCGGCCGCGAACATCGCAAGGCTAGCAAGCCCCAAGCCTTCCGAGCGGCCGATGGCCGATCCGGTCTTCGGATCGTGGTAGCGCCACGCCGGACCGGCGCCGGCATCGAGGAAGACGCTGACGATCGCCAGATCGAATTCGGCGCGAGCGCGGGCCGCGCGATCGGGCCATTGGGTCCGGCCGGCGATATCCGCCCAACGATTATCTCCATTGGTGACGAAGTGCCGCCAGCGCGAATGAAAGGGGATGTCGAGCGAGGGGTAGGCCTTGCGCGTGGTCTCCAGCACCAGATCGATGACACCATCCATGCGATCGAGGTGGATGCGGAAATTCGGCAGCTTGTCGTCAAGGCCGATCGCCAGCATGCGATGCGCGCGCTCGCGGACTGCGCTGGCGTTCAGCAATGACAAAGCGGCCGACGTCTCCAGACTTGCGAGCGACACGGTCGCCTCTCAATATTTTTCGAGCGAACGGCCGACCGGGTTGCTCGGATCTTGCTCCGGCTCCGGCGTGTAGTAACCGGCGGCCTTCTTTGCCGCCATCTCGACATGTGCGTCGGCCGGGATCATGTCGTCGGGGATCGGCACCCGCTCGACGATTTCGATGCCCTGGCTGGTCAGCGCATCGTGCTTCATATCGCTCATGGAGACGAAGCGGTCGATCCGCTTCAGGCCGAGCCAATGCACCACGTCCGGCATCAATTGCTGGAAGCGGGCGTCCTGCACGCCGGCGACGCATTCGGTGCGCTCGAAATACTGGGATGCGGCATCGCCGCCTTCCTGACGCTTGCGCGCGTTGTAGACGAGGAATTTCGTAACTTCGCCGAGCGCGCGGCCTTCCTTGCGATTGTAGATGATGATGCCAAGGCCGCCGGTTTGTCCGGCGCGCGCGCATTCCTCGATGCCGTGAATCAAATAAGGCCGGCAGGTGCAGATATCAGAACCGAACACGTCGGAGCCGTTGCATTCGTCATGCACGCGGCAGGTGATCTTGGTCGTGTGGTCCGGCAGTTTGCTGACGTCGCCGAACAGATAGGCCGTGGTACCGCCGATCGGCGGCAGAAAGACCTGCAGATCGGGCCGTGTCACCAGCTCCGGAAACATGCCGGCGGTCTGCTCGAACAACTGCCGCCGCAAATTGTTTTCGGTGGTTGCGAAGCGTTCCGCCAGGCCCGGCAGATACCAGACCGGGTCGATCGCGATCTTGACCACGGAGACGCTGCCGTTTTTATGTACGAACTCGCCGTCGTGCTTGAGCCGTCCGGCTTCGATCGCCGCCTGCAGCTCGGGCAGATCGAGGCGTGCGCGCGTGATCGCAATGCTGGGGCGGATGTCGATGCCCTCGGCGATTTCGCCGGCGAAATTTTCCGCGGCGAGATGTCCCCACGGATCCAGCGAAACAATTCGCTGCGGATCGGTCCATTGCGGAAACGGCCCGATGGTTTCGGCGGGATGGGTATTGGTGAGATCCGGACGCCGGATCGGATCGAGCGCACCGGACGAGACCGCGAGCGCGCGATACACCGAATAGGAGCCGCCATGGGTGCCGATGACGTTGCGGTCCTGCGGACGCGACACCGTGCCGATCACCGGTCCGCGCTCGCGCGCGCTGGCCGCACCCCAGGCG
>Ga0307515_10026357_pt1 | contig 10010 bp, 2 predicted proteins | sample 17_EM_MG_FD_194513 | JGI IMG/M metagenome (GOLD analysis project Ga0307515, IMG submission 194513) | Populus trichocarpa ectomycorrhiza microbial communities from riparian zone in the Pacific Northwest, United States - 17_EM | ecosystem: Host-associated > Plants > Roots > Unclassified | place...
AGCTTAGAAAATAGCAATGAATATCTGCTAATAGATACAGTTTGTGCTCTTCCTTTGCAGCTCGTCTGATGGGAAGTGTACGTTTCTGGGGACTTCTACCACTCGTCCTCGTCTTCTATAAAACTCCATGCCAACAAAAGGCATTAATGCAACCCTTGATACAGATTTTTGCTGGATATTTCCACGCAAGGAGAGCTCCCTTAACTAGTTGATGACTAAACAAGAGTATTGGACAGATGGAAACAGAATCGTTCTCAGGTATCATTAGGAATTGTTTCAAGGAGGAAAAAGTATAAGGTTAGGTTTCTTAATGCCAGAGGCAGTTTGACAGAGATGGATAAGGAGGTTAGTGACAACTCTATGGACTCTACTCTTGCCAATGTCAATGGAAGGTTGGAAAATTTGGCAACTTGTACTGAACCCACAATAGTCTATAGCTCTGAACGAGAGGTGGCAGCTACACATCACCTTGGCAAGGTTTTAGGGATTCATAGAGATACTAATGATGGTTTGGTTGCTGAACATATTCGGAGGCAGATTGATACGAAATAGAAGGAATGGTTGGACTCCCTCTAAGTTCTTGCTCTGGTGCCCAGTTTATGAGTTTTGTTCTAATCTTAAGCAGATGCTACCATAGAATTATAGAGATTTAGACAGTCTTTGTAGAAGGGGGGCTGCGCAAAAGTATGTTAGTTCCAATGATATTGAAGCTTTTTGTTTCTTGGAAACTAAAATTTCTAATTATACGAACACCTTAGTCATAAGTATTTGGAGTGGGTCTAAACTAAAATTTCTAAGTATTTGGAGTGGGTCTAATGTTAATTAGAATGGTATAATTTCTAAGCAATTTTAACTATGTTATTGTATGTGTGTTAAGCATTATTGCATGCATCACTTATAAAGTATTTTTATTTTTGAACAGGATGTCATAGCATGTGATGTTATAAATCCTGATCACATAGATGTGGAATTTGAATTAATTGGAGGATTGGAATCTATCAAGCAAGCTTTGTATGAACTGGTGATTCTTCATCTGCGGAAACCTGAGCTCTTCTCACATGGGAAACTTCTTGGTCTACAAAAGGGGGTATTGTTATATGAACCTCTCTGATAATTGAAGCAAGGTAGTACTTTGTGAACATTCTTAACTAGATTGAACATTCCTAACTTGTCCTTATTGAAGATCTTTATTAGCAACAAGATTTTGTTGGATGCTCTATTAACTTTAAGAAACAGGGCACTGTAGCTTGCTTACTTAATGGATCTTACTCCGATGAATGAGATTGTGAAATGATCACAATATTGGTATTTTTGTTGCTGTGTGGTATTTCTATGTATCCTGCATCAGGGATATAACAAAAGCAACTGAATGGCAATTGTGAAAGTGGTCATTACTGTATTTTGCAACTACATCTTTGTTTTGAAACCATCCCTCATTACATTTTTTTCTGCATCTGAATTCATGCAAATCTTGTTGGTTCTGTGCTAACTAGAAACAGTTTTAGAAGTAATTAACTAAGTTTGGATAGTTGCTTTTTTGCTCCTATCGAAGTTTTCATAATCTGACTGCTGTTGATTCTCTTCTATGCTGTTGCAGTTGCTGCTGTTTTTAGCCAGACTTATAAACTCCAGCCTGCTATTATATTTATGGATGCGGTTGATAGTTTTCTAGGGCAGCTTCGTACAGATCGTGAGTTCTTACTCTTGAAACATATGCTGCATTTGTGCAGTCTTCTTATACAGTGACTTGTTAGAATGTGTTTAATGTAAGATTTGTGAAAGTGTGATAATATCTTACAAAAAATTATTTTAATGTTTTCCCTATTAAGCATTGTTTGCATAAACCTATGTTGATTTTTTTTTTTGCTTTAGATATAAACGATGCATTAGAACATTGTTTGTACCTGTTGAGATGATTATATTACACTTTTTAATAGTCATTTATGTCTTATAAGTTACCGGAATTACTCTATTTTACATGCAAATATTGCTGCTGGTGTGATAACAGAATCTGTCAGTCCAAGTGTTCTTTCAAATTTACAAGAATTGCTTCAATCTGTTCATAACTCTATAACTTTCAAAATACTCCCAGAAACAGAGATTGATTTAAGTGATCACGAATAAGAAAATGGACACATAAAAAAAGGTCCCAAAACATAAATGATTTTATAGTTAACACAAACCTGTTACATACATGGATTCTTTTTCATAGAAGTAATGCCCAATTAACCTCGAGATTCCATTTATCTTCAACCATCCTAAGAAACCATAAATATTTTTTTGTTCTAAACACAAAGTATCCCGTTGCAACTCCAAACACAAACCCACATCCATACCCCATTGTCACAGCTTTCCATCCACATCCATCTCCAAACAATGTCGAATCATCTCCTTCATTAAAGCTTGATGGCGGCAATGATGGCGGCAATGATGGCGGCAATGATGGTGCCTCATCACCGTAGCATTCTTTTAGTACTTGAAATCCACATAAACCCAAGTTTCCTTCAAATGAGCTTGCATTAAAGGTGTTGAATTGCTCTCCACTTGGTATTGGCCCCTCGAGTTGGTTATGTGAAAGGTTTAGGATTGCAAGAAATGTTAGACCCTCCAGCTGCATTGGAATCCTTCCGGTAAGCAAATTTGAAGATAGATCTAATGATTCCAAATTGGCCAAAATTCCCAATGATGATTGGATATGACCTGTAAGGGAATTATGAGAGAGGTTGAGTTGTTGGAGTGCTTTAAGCTTTCCGATCACCTTTGGAATTTCTCCCGTGAAATTGTTATTTGACAAATCAAGTACTCTGATGGTACTTTGTATCTTGAGAAGCTCAATTTCTACACCTTTCCATGTTATTTCTATGGAATAGACATAGCTAGAGTAATTTCTTGCTCTCATGTAAATCATGTTTTGATCCGAGGCCATCATTGCTTCAAGACTATTGAAATATTCAGTTGGCAATGGCCCACTAAAATTGTTGTCAGAGATGTCAAGAATCCGTAATTTAGAGAAGGAATTATATGCAGTCGGACCCTTCACAAAGCCTTGGAGTTTATTGGATTTTAGGACAAGAATTTGCAGCCGTGGAAGCGTTTCTAGAAAGCAGGGAAATGTATCCTCAATCTTATTGTTGCCAAGATCAAGAACTTCCAACATTGTGCAGTTGATGATAGACGGTGATATTTTGCCTTCTAATTCATTTCCATTGAGGTTGAGATATTCCAAGCTATTATCCTTTGAAAATGTTGAAGGGATGGTGCCTTGAAGATTGTTCATGCCTAGATGCAATACCGAGAGCATGTTGCTGAAGTTCCCCAAACATAGTGGCATAGAACCACTAAAGCTGCTGTTGGACAAGTCCAGGACCCGAAGGAATCTCAGCTTGCAAATAAAAGAAGAAATCTCACCTGTCAATCCACTATTGGACGCAAGAATAAGGACTTCCAAGTTCTGTTGTTTGAAAACCGAACTTGGGATTGTACCGTGCAAGTGGTTATTGCTCAAATCAAGGTATACCAATGAATAGTGTTGGAGTTCACTTATATTGCCTATGAGATTATTGTTATGAAGATCAAGATGCTGTAAAGAAGGAAGAGCTAACAAAAAGGATGGTATTGTTCCATTGAACAAGTTACCATATAAAAATAGATATTCTAGATTTGAAAGGGTATTTAATTGAGAATGGATAGAGCCTATTAATTGATTATTTGATAAATCTAAATATAAAAGATTGACAAGGCTATTCAAAGAATCTGGAACTTGACCCATAAAATTATTAGAACCGAGAAGCAAGGAATGGAGGTGTACAAGGTTTCCAAGTGACGATGGAATCTCACCGCTTAAATTATTAACTGAGAGATCTAAATAAATGAGATGTGTAAGATTACCAAGCGGGGCTAAATCTGACCTTATAATATTACTATTACTAAGATACATATATTCTAATGACTTTAGATTACTGATTAAGTCGTTTTCTAAATAAACTGAAATTCTTGTATTAGAAAGACCCAACCGAGAGAGGACATTACTCAAATTGAACGAAGGAAAAGAGCCAGTGAGGCCCTTGTTGTCTGACAGATCCAGTGATTCAAGGTTTGGGAGGAGAAAGATGTTACCCGGGAATTTCCCCTGCAATCCACAACCCCAAAGGGAAAGAGATGACAAAGAAGAGGACAGATTCGTCAAGGAATTAGGTGCAACCAAAGACATATTTACAGAACCCAGAGCGAGATCTCTTAGCTTGGTTAGGTTTTGAACAATCTTGTCAAAAGAAATTGGTTCTAGACTTAGATAATTGTTGGAAGAGAGATGAAGGGAAACCAACTCACTGAGTTGCTCAAAATCATATGGAATTGGACCAGTAAGATTGTTCTCTCCAAGATCCAAGTACTGCAGGTGCTTAAATTTCCCCATTGAGGATGGGAGTTTTCCTTGCAATCTACAGTCATTGAGTTTGAGTGATGACAGAGAAGAAGACAGATTCATCAAGGAACTGGGTACAACCAGTGACATGTCTACGGAACTCAAATCGAGTTCTCTAAGCTTGGTTAGGTTTCGAACAAGCTTGTCAAAACAAATTGGTTCTAGACTTAGATCGTAGTTCCAAGAGAGATCAAGTGAAACCAATTTGGAGAGGTGAGAGACTTCTAATGGAACTTGGCCTGCAAGATCTGAAGAACTTAGGTTAAGATGTGTTAGATTGGAGAACTGGCCAAATCGAGAAGAAATATGGGAGGAGTTGAAATCATTGAAAGAGAGGTCGAGCTGTTGAAGATGATGGAGAGAGAAGAGAGAATTATTGGGAAGGAGGGTGCCGTAAAGCATGCTGCAGGAGAGGTCCAGTCCAGTGACATGCCCGGTTTTCAGGTCACAAGAGACCCCATCCCACAAGCAGCAGTCTGTACCCTCTTTCCATGACTCTGTTTTTGGAAAGGGATATTGACAATAGTACTCCGATGAAGCAGATCTACTAATGGAGAAGGATTGTTTGAATTGAAGGAGAGAAAGAGATTGGTAATTTGAGGAGAGTGGAGCTGAAATTGTTGAATGGAAATGGAAGAGAAACAGAATGAAAGAGAGAGATTGAGAGAGGCACAGTGGTGAAAACCCCATGTTTTGCCTTGCAGGATTCAAAGTATAACTGGGAAAGATGAGAAGTAAAGAAAGGCATTATTAGTAGAACTTATAGACAAGCCAGTTTTAGATTGTATCAAAGAAACATTTAGTTAGAGAATCGGAGCAAAGGACGACTACTTTGATCATGAGCACATAATTGTTAGTATTAAAAAAGCTACAGAAAGATAATATGAATAATACCTTTTCCAGGATTTAAAAATTAAAAAAAAATAAAGTAAGAATAAAAACCGATGGAAATAATGTATACATCTTGATTAATAATATTTTGTTTTTTTTTTAAATTCTTTCCATTCCTTCAATTGATATACTTTGATTTTTTCCTTTTCTATTTTAAATAAAAAATAATTTAAACTATGGGATTATGTATACATAATTGAAATAAAAATTTGATAAACAAAGTCATCTTCACCTTCTTATGTCCAATCCATTCCACCGTTGTAAATCATGTGTATTTAGCAATGAAATTTATGCGAAGATTGCTTTGCCCACTAAAATGTAATTTCCAAGAAAACATCGGAAGAAAACTTCTTAATAATTTACGATCGTATATAGTTTACATCACAGCTTAAGCAAGTGGGGATGCAGAGTTAAAGAGTCATCCTCACCTTCTTATGTCCACTTCAATCCAGTCTCCAGTCAACACGTTCTGGCAATAGCTTTATTGAACAGTTGCTAGAAAACTGACAAACAATGGAGAATTAATGGAGTTTGAAGGTTCTTGCACTCAATTAGATGCTGTGGGATTGGTCGTCCTAAAAGGTCTTTCTCTTTCAGCATCAACGAGGGAGAACCAATCTTCATTTGGTCTGTCCTTTACCTCCAAGTCTTCGATCGGAACTTGGATGGAAACCAGGGCAAAGTAATAATTACGCCAAGCAATGGAGCAGCACTAATGACTTTGCACACATATATAATTGTTTTTCACGACCCAAAAAGTTTTTTTTAATTATCCAAGAGTTCCTATCAACTTTTCCTGTGTACTTGGTTGAAATGATATTATTTTTTTACATTTACACATCACAATTATAAAAAATCATTTAAAAAAATTAATTTAATATTTTTTTTAATGAAAAAAACAAGATTAAGTAACCAATAAATTCGTTCGGTGAATATATTGCAATGACATTACTACTGGAAATTAAACAGACAAATTAAGAAGATTGGAGTTTCTTTCTCAGCATCAACCAATCTTCACTGGGTCTTTACTTTTCCAGCATGTGGACATGCAGAGTTTTAAGCACCAAAACCCAGATAAAAATAAACAAATTAATGACTTTCTGAGGACTATAATTTGTATAGCAGTAAGTAAAATGACAACGTGCAGGATATATATATATATATACACTTGGACTCTGTTCTTAACCACGTTCAAAGGCATTATTGAGCCTGTAAACATAAGCCTCATCCATCTATCATTTGATTATCGTCTAACCTTTAAACCTTTTTAAAAAAATACTTAATCTCAAAATTAAATTTTCAAAACGCGCATAAGCATGTGAACTCGCTAGGCTGTTTGAAAGACATCATTTGAGTGGAAACTAAAATTAGCTCCCGATGTATTACCTAATAATCAATTGAATTCCAAGACAATACTTTCATCAATTAGATCCTAAGGGTTTATAAACCGGACCCCTTTAACCATTTCTGCCAAGTTTTGTATTAAATTTGCTGTGAAATTATGCCTTTTTCTTATTAAAATAGGCATAGTAGATGGAAAATATTAAGGAACTTGATAAAAGAATCCAATTAAGAAATGTTTGAAATATTTAGGACCTAATTAATTAATAAAAGTTATTGTATCGAGCTTAATTGAGTATTGAGATATAAGTTGAACCACAATGGTTAATTTGCATACGTCTAGAAGTTAACCTTTATTTTGGAAAGCTTATTAGAAGATATCCTGACTCATAAATAAAAAAATTACAATGAATTATTTCTAAATCTTGCTTTAGGGGCTAATTAAATGGATAAAATAAAAAGATCGTTGCTGTCTCTTTTGGGATGCTAAGGAATCGTGTTGGGGTGCTTGAAAGTGGAAACGATGAACGAAGTTTATGCTCGGAACGAAACTTTAATAAATATGTTTATAACTTTGAATGTTTAGACATGCTCCTTCATGGTATGACTACTCTTCCAGAATAACTTGTTTAGAATTAATAGCTTGAGAAATCTTTTTGAAAAAAATTAAATTTTTTATTTGTTTATTTACTTCAAATTAATTTTTTTAGTGTTTTTAGATTATTTTGATGTGTTAATATTAAAAATAAATCTTGAAATATTGTGACATAATTGATTTAAGTTTTGTTATACATGGATTTATACTCCTGTCTTGTAATTGATTCTAAGATTCGTCGACGTTTGAATTGGAGCCGAGAACGACCGATGATTAAATTGTTGGATTAAAATGGAAACATAATGGAAATGAGAAATTGAGTGAACAAAAAATAAAGTAGTTCGTAGACTTGGCTTTCTTGACTCAAAACTCAGCAAGACCACAAATTATATGTACGCAAAATAATGCAGCCCTAATGACTTTGCCTATTATATCTATATTTTCATGGTCCAAAAGTCTTCATTGACGAGACTAGGAATTAATGGGAACACCACTGTATTGATTTACAACATATGAAGAAAATTAATTAATCATATTAAAAATAATTATATATATAGTCATTTGACAAGTGTTGATTAATTAATCAAATAATCGAGAATATATAATTAAGTCATGAACACAATTAAAATTATAGAGAAACAAAATATGAAGATTTTAGAAGAAAGAGTGAATTAAAAGAGAAGAATTAAATGCCAGTAACAGTTCAATCCTTGGAACTAGGAGAGGATAATGCATTAATTGAGATTAAGCCTCGTCCTTGGATGATCTGAGGATGCAAAACCCGTATTGGTCTGGTGTGTTTAGAGAAATTCAGACCGATAATGAATCTAATCAAATTAGAATTTGAAGATATAATTTACAAAAGGGTCTAAAACAAGAACTATAATCATATTTTATTACTAATAAGTTACTCTACATTGTTTAAAAAGGATTACAATCCTTTTTCTAGAATCTATTAGCAAAACTTGAGTGTTATCCAGCTATCAGATCAAAAAATATCTCCTTTTCCATCAGATAATCGGTTTGGCAAGAATATAAATATATTTATTAGGCCTTTTACATGATTTAGTTATAATAAATCAGTATCCCATTGATCATAATCACTATCTGATTTATCAGAATCTCCGGCATTAGAAATTTAACGAGTTCTCCTAGATGTTGACCCCAATATTTAAACCCTTAAAGTTAATATTGAAACATTGTGATATGAGCAGTAGAGTTCATTTCATCAAATTATAATGAACGGTGAAAATAATTGATTTAGGTTTTGTTATACATGGATTTATACTCCTAGATGTTGCCTTTTATTTTATGCTTATATGTCTGCAATGGTTTTACAGTCTCCAACTTAGTGAACTTCCTTGTCCGTTTATATCTCTGATTTACCTCTATCATTTCGAAATTTGTTCTATGTTTCTAGAGGCATATCATAAAGAAGAAATTTTAATTTTTTTCAATTTTTTTTTTATTTTCTAAACTTCAAAGCCTTATGTTCTGGAAAACCTTGATGGGGTGTGTATTTTCGGGCCTTTTCCTGATAGAACATGATCAACAAATACAATGATCTATTTGGCTTTCCTAATTAGTTGGCGTTTGCTGGCTGGCTACCTCTTTGTATTAATTTTGGAGCAATCATGTAGGTTAGATACATCCATTTATTGATAAATCTTTTCCAAAAGATGCAGACGCTAACACTCTTTCAGAAACTAGTTCCTCGCAGTACAGAGTTTCTCATGTGTGGAGTAAATCAGCGTAGGATCTTATAAATTATGATCTCTTATGAATGTAAATATCTGCCGACCTCTTGGTTCTTTTTACTGTAATAAGTGGTTATGGCATTTTAATAGTATCACACTGCCTTTGACCTCACCATTCTCCACTCAGTAGAGTAGCTCATTCAGTATTCTTTGTTCGACATTTTTATGGCTAAGTTAACATTGTAATCTGCATCTACTTGTCCAAAGACTGCAAGCAGATCGAAGTATCCTTTTTCTCTCTTCTTATTTGCTAACCTCTTAGTTGAGCATGTTACGACCATGCTTTTTGTCACGACCCGAATCCTGGATCCATGACCGGCACATAGGCAAGGTTCCCCTCCAAGGTTCCATACCTATGCGAACCCAAACTTACACACAAACTTATCCTAACTCAATCAAAGTTCAACACAGTATTAATAACAAAATTAACTTTATAACATAATTCGATTGTCTTAATACAAGAGTTCATATAAATTCATAGTTTTGGAGCACTAACTTGACATAAAAGGAATGTACAAATTACAACCAAAAAGCAGGTTCAGAAGGTTCAACAAAAGTAACCTGCTATCAAGCTATAAGCCTGAAAAGGATAAATAATGAGATGGTGAGTTCAACAACTCAGTGAGTAGATAACGTTCAATATACACACACGAGGTAATGCAGCAATGAGAAATATATATACAAGTATGGCTTTAGGTTCTTATGGAAGTGTTCTCAGATTGGCCATAACAAGAAAATCATATGGTAAAACTCGTCAGAAAATCAAAATGCAATGAGCATGAGGCTCTGTACTGTGGGATGATCAGTCCACACAGGTTGGTGACTCCCCCAACCAACTAGGGTTCAGATACGATGTGCACAAAGACTAACACTACCCTGTTAGCATGGGTATTCTGACTGACATATCATAGGTTCATAATCATAATCTAACAAACATATTCATATCTCAAAGCTCAACTCATGACATCAATCAAATGAGGAGCTATCAATTCAGAAGTCAATT
>Ga0307515_10026358_pt1 | contig 10010 bp, 10 predicted proteins | sample 17_EM_MG_FD_194513 | JGI IMG/M metagenome (GOLD analysis project Ga0307515, IMG submission 194513) | Populus trichocarpa ectomycorrhiza microbial communities from riparian zone in the Pacific Northwest, United States - 17_EM | ecosystem: Host-associated > Plants > Roots > Unclassified | place...
CCTCAGACCTCGTCTCTTCCAGCCTGAACTGTATGTACCAAACCCTGGCCTGCAGCCGCACCCCACAACCCAGGTTGTGGGCGTTATTGATCACTGTCGTGATGAATCAATTGCTCCGATATGTTAAGGAGAGCATGCAGAATTTGTCAAAGACGCCTTTTCCGTTGAGGATCGTGGGGAGCAGCCAGTCGAGGTTGTCCTCATTGACGCCTTGCGGGAAGAAGGCGACAACTTCGAGAAGCGCTCGGGCATCAGGGCCAAGCTCTTGGAACAAAAGAGAGGCAAGGGAAAGTTCGGTTGTGGCTGCTAGGCTCCTGTCATGCTCAGTATGCAGCACCCTCGTTCGCCGTGCCCCCCCACTCTTTGGTTGATCGACCCGCATCCCACTCGTTGTGATGTGCGACCGTAGCAAGTAAGGTGACCGAGAGTGTTCGTCCTCGTATGTCCTCACATTCAGGGGCAACAACGTCAATGGGCCCCAAGTTGGACGGTGGTAGGCCCTCAAGGCCACACGCACACCATGTAGATCGATAGGATAATATATAAACCACATTATACCTTTGTCCTCCGGGCTAGATAGCTAGCAATGTATCGGATAGTTTTTGTGTCTGAGAATGTACCTCACTCAGCCTTCTTGACTCGAACCCACAATCCACCCTAGGGACGAACTCAACAACGCAAAATATCGAACGAAACGGCACAACATACCCTGACGAATAACACGATATTGTGACCAGGCCAAATCTTCTCCAATGTCTTTCTCTTCGTGCCCGGCCAACCAGGTCCAAACATTCCACGCTTCGACGAGTCAGTCGGCGGTGGGTTTGTTCTCCAAGGTGGGGATAGCTGCTTATCCTCCGCGAGCGTAAAGCTTTCGAACCGTTGAACGAGCCGAATCATGAACAACGAGGCCTCATTGTGAGCGTAATTCTGACCAAGGCACTGTGCGGGCGGTATCTTAGCCCGACTCGAACCAAGAAGAACTACCGGATCCACTCACGTTCCTAGGACCAGCGCCAAATGGAATAAAAATCGCCGGGTTATTTGTGACTCTCTGCAACCTCTCGTCCAACCATCGATCGGGATCGTAGATGTGCGCGTCGGGGCCCCAAAGTACCTCATTCCTCTGAATTAAGATCGGAAGCGTGTATATAGGGGAGTTTGGCGGCAGGTACATCGGGCCCGTGTTATAAGTTACGTCGGAGGGTGGTAGAATAACCCCATGGTCGCGAGATTGGCGAATACTCCCGTGAAGAGGGCAGAACAGACGGAGGGTTTCATTAAGTACAGCTCGGACTAGAGTGCAGTCAGTTCAACAGTCGTTCCATTTGGCTCTCTGAAATCAACAGCTCACGGTATTTCAGCTTGCGAATATCTTCGAGAGTAGGCGTACCGTCCGGGCCGAGCGTTTCTATCACCTCCTCCCTGACACGAGCGAGGATCTCTGGGTGTTGGGTGAACATATAGACGGTGTAGGTCAGGAGCGTCGACGTCTGCACACCGCTATTAGTCCATTTTCCACGGCGACAGAGGAAGGTGAACGGACCGTGTCCCTGGCAGCCAACAGCAGATTAATGAGTTGGTCCCGAATGATGGTGGCGTCTGGGGAGGGGTAAGCAAAAGTACGGCATCGGGACTGCGAATTACCATCAAAGCTGTATGCGAGGTACTCCAATAGCGTGCTCTGGTCGTTCTGGATTTGGTGTCCTTGCTCAGACATCTTGCGCTTGTGTTCCAGCGCACGCTCGACCAGTGGAGTAACCCATTCTTTGATGATATCCCCGTACTTCTTGGATTTGTCACCAAGAATTTCAAAGAGAGGCCAGAGTCCACCCCGAATGCTCCTCTCGAGAGCAACATGTTGGATTTTCACAAATGCGTCCATGAAGTTATCGAATCCATCGGCACGAAAAGATAAAGTGTCAAGGTTGTCTCCGAAGAGAAACTCGGATGCGGTGTCGATAGTGAAGCGAGCGACTAGGTCTTCGAAGTCGATGGGTTGGTCGGGTTCGAAGTTGGAGATGTGGTTGAGGGCCTTATTGATGTATCTGTCGAAGAGGCCGAGGTCGGACGTTCTGTCGTTAGCAAAGAACGGGCGGGTGGTCACGCGGTGCTACGGGATGATAAGAAACATGAAGGAGATGGGGGATTTAGGGTTCATCGCTTACCGCCTTCCACATTTCGTCATCCCGGTTGAGGATTCCTGTCCCGAGGAAAGTCTCCCTGCCTCGCTTCACGATGTTGTCGCGGGAGAGGATTGGGATGCACTCACAACAGCTCTTTCTGGGTATCCCCACGGGTGAAATTTGTGTGGCCCGTCACCAGCAAGAATTTGATGTGTTCGGAGTCCATAGTGATAAACTGCACATGTCGTAAGCGGACCGCCCATGTCGGAAATAAGGAGGAGCGGACCAACCTTGTCGACGCCAAGAATTCGGAGATTTATGATTGTAGACTGGTACTCTTCAAACCACTCCAGGAGGATATCGTGGACATATCCACTTCGTTGGTTTGCAAATCCACGGATGATGAGGTCGATGTTTCCTGGTAGCCTTCCCTTCACCCTAGTGTGCAATGTGGGTTAAGTTGTCACGGCACGGGTTGACGTGGCGACGTAACTTACACCGGAATGGACTCTACTGGACCCTCCTTGCCTCCCAAGTGTTTGACGTCCCTCTCCAATCGAACGCTGCGGTATAATCCCCGGAGATACGAGCCGAGGAAGATACACACGCAATAACATGGAACAGTGTAGTAACCGAGCTGGACCTTGGTCACCCTCACTAATGACGCCAAGATCACAACAGGGACGACGACAGCCCTGCTGAGGTCACCAAGTGCCCGAAGCCGGGCACTTTCGTAGGAGAAGTCTTTACGGGCCGTGGAGGTCTGTCTCATAGTATAGAACACTGAACAGGCACTCACGCGTTAATGTCCCTACTCCCAAGGCCCGGCCCTTGCCGATTCTCCAATGAGCGCACACCACACTAGTTTCACCCTTTTTCTCGACTGGCCATTCCTCTAAGATGAACTCCTGTACTTTATTTACCCGGTCTGGGGGCCCATCCCTCTCATTGTGCCGATGAGTAGACAACTAGTCGAGCTGCCTCGTCACCCCATGTGTGCTGTAGCGGTTCCTAAAGAACTTCCTCCGGGATAGAAATGCGTTATTGCGGCTTTTTGCGAGGACCACGACTCAGTCGCTTCAATCTGGTCTCGGCGATCCTCACGCGTGGGGCCCGATGATGTAATCACGGGTTTGATACGGCGTAGTGATCGTCTCGTCTTATCCTTCACCTTTAAGTTTCATGTCCAGGCCACCTCCCCGAGATACCGTTCACCGGTTGCCACTACTATCTTTTCGAAAGGAAATCCCTTCAGTTCATTGAGTATTTTTCCTAATGGAAGACTGGCTAAAAAGTGTCGGATAGAGCCATTTGTGGTTCAGTACATTCGGGTAAAATGCTGAACGTAGTGTCTTTTCGTTCAAAAGTTTTATCTAATTTTCATTTGCGTTCTGGGTGTTTGTTTTTACGATATCAAATATGAAGTGGCGAGTAAACGGCTTCCATGGAACGGAGAACGCATTCATGAGTGCGTCACTTGTGAACCGACATGATCGACCCACGATGGGCCACCGGAATATTCTGAACAACCAATTGGGTTGCGGAGAACGTCGCGTTCCACGTTCGCGGAGTTCAAACCGCCTCCAGACAGGACAGCAAGCTTGGACAACCTTCAATGGTGCTTTGCGCGGAGAGTTAACGAAACGTTGCGAACGGCAAAGCTTGGAGGATTAGCCTACGATTTGTCCGGCGCCCACATAGTTTCGAATTTTCGCGGGTGTCATGGGTGTGCTGCTGCTTACCACCACAGTGAGTTCGGCCTCCGCTGCGAGAACATTTGTGACTGGTAGGCAGGTGCGTATCCGTCCGGGATCCCCAAGGTACTGCGTGCCGATGCGAAATGATGGAAGAAGATTGGCTTGTTAATAGCGTATGAGGCTCAACGAAAAATCAATGACATTTGTAGTCCTGCTCCAGCCCCGCCCGTGGTGTCCTTGATGCATGTTGCTTGATGGTCCCTGACCAAATATTCCTGCTTGGACACGTTGAGCATGTCTGCCCATATAAATATTGGGTGATGGTGGATAGGCGACAGCCGGAACCCTGGTGTTGGATGCAGGAGCGTCGTCAGGATGGAGTCATTGAGGCCACTTTCATCCTCAGCGTGCGCCAGGGCTAAACCAGAGAAATCAGAGGTTATGTTCAGCCACGCAAAAAGGACTAAAAGTCATACGATGGAACAAGTATGATGGTGGCTTGTGGTTGTCGGTGTTGTTTGAACGTGATTTGGAACTGTTCAAGGGTTGGCATTAGCGGAGAGCTGACGGCGAGGGTGTGGCACGAATTTTCCCGACTCCCAAAAGGGATGCTATGGCGCGTTCGCCGGGTCACAACCCATCCCATATCCCGAATACTAGGGACTGCCACAAAAGTCCCTTGACCAAGGCTCCTGGTACGAAGTGAAGGTCCATGTTGAAGGTCAATGGAAACCACAATTTGTTGATTGGAGAGAAGGTTGGACCACCGCGACTCGGGAATGTCCAGCCAGATCCACGGCCTTGGGGGCGGGGCGCCAGAGGAAGTTACATGTTCCGTACGGTTGTGCTATTGTTTGCTATCCAGTGCAAAATTAGACAGTTAGATCGTACAAGGGCACACCCGCAGGAAACTTGAAACGTACCACCCTTCGGAATGATTGACCAGTTTCACGGTTGTTCCGACAAGAGGGTACATGTGCCACACCTCCAGAACCATGCGTTAAGCATCGCTTCCCCGACTACGGCAACTGGCATGTTGGAATTGCGCAGGCGGTTTAGAAGACGGGGGGTATGAGGGGCAAGGTACGACGAGATCGGATACGCCATGCTGAAGTTTTGGTTGCGTGATGGAAGGAGAGGACAGGAAATATTTGATCAGCCTAAAGCGGTGAGAAACGTCCCGCCTGCCTTTCGTGAATTTACCTGCATGGCCAATTCCTATCCTCACTCACTCCACGTTCCCCGTCTGCTCTCTTCGCCGACAACTTGGATGATTTGCAATTCCAATCATGGCCTTCCGGAACTCGCTCGCCCGTCCAGTCGTTCAGCAGAGACTCGGTCTGACGAATCCTGTCGGCATCCAACCCTCTACCCAAGCGACCGAGACCCAATTAGCCTCGACGAGGAAATTCGCAAACATGGACCTTCACTTCGTACCAGGAGCCTTGGTCAAGGGACTTTTGTGGCAGTCCTAGTATCCCGGATATAGGATGCGTTGTGACCCGGCAAACGCGCAATGGTATCCCTTTTGGGAGTCAGGAAAATTCGTGCCACACCGCCGTCGGCTCTCCGGTAACGTCAACCCTCGAACGGTCCCAAATCACAGTCAGCCGGCATCGACAACCACAAACCACAGTCATACTCGTTCTATCGTATGAATTTTACTTCTCTTTGCGTGGCCGAACATAACCTCTGATTTCTCGACCTTCTCTGGTTTAGCCCTGGCGTACACTGAGGATGAAAGTGGCCTCAATGACTCCATCTTGACGACGCTCCCATCCAACACCATGGTTCCGGTTGCCGCCTACCCATCGCCACCCAATATTCATATGGGCAGACATACTCAACGTACCCAAGCAGTAATATTTGGTCAAGGACCATTAAGCAACGTGCATCAAGGACACTACGGGCGGGGCTGGGGCAAAACTACCAATGCCATTGGTTTTTCGTCGGGCCTCAGACGCTACTGACAAGCAAATCTTCCATCATTTCGCATCGACACGCAGTACCTTGGTGATTCCGGACGGATACACGCCTGCCTACCGGTCACAAATGTTTTCGCAGCGGAGGCTGAACTCACTGTGATGGTAAGCAGCAGCACACGCCTCACACCCGCGAAGATTCGAAACTCTCCACAAACGCCGAACAAATCGTACTACGAGGCCAATCCTCCACAGCGTTGCCGTTCGCAACGCTTCGCTAACTCTCTGCGCAAAGCACCATTGAAGGTTGTCCAACCTCGCTGTCCTGTTTGGAGGCGGTTTGAACTCCGCGAACGTGGAGCGCGACGTTCTCCACAACCCAATTGGTTGTTCGGAATATTCCGGTGGCCCATCGTGGGTCGATCATGTCGGTTCAATCACAAGTGGCGCACTCATGAATGTGTTCTCCGTTCCATGGAAGCCGTTCACCCGCTACTTCATATTCGATATCGTAAAAACAAACACCCAGAACGCAAATGAAAATTAGATAAAACTTTTGAACGAAAAGACACTACGTTCAGCATTTTACCCGAATGTACTGAACCACAAATGGCTCTATCCGACACTTTTTAGCCAGTCTTCCATTAGGAAAAATACTCAATGAACTGAAGGGATTTCCTTTCGAAAAGATAGTAATGGCAACCGGCGAACGGTATTCCGGGGAGGTAGCTTGGACATGATGCATGAAACTTGAAGGTGAAGGATAAGTCGAGACGATCACTCTGATCGAAGATCATCGGGCCCCACGGCGCGTCACGAGGTGGATTGCCGCGAGACCAGAAGCCACTGAGTCGTGGTTCTCGCAAACAGCCGCAATCACGCATTTCTATCCTGGAGAAAGTACTACAGGGACCACTACAGCACACGCGGGACATTAACGCGTGAGTGCCCGTTTAGTGCTCTATAGTGACTATGAGACAGACCTCCACGGTCCGTAAAGACTTCTCCTACGAAAGTGCCCGGCTTCGGGCACTTGGTGACCTCAGCAGGGCTGTCGTCGTCCCTGTTGTGATCTTGGCATCGTTGGTGAGGGCGACCAAGGTCCAGCTCGGTTACTACGCCGTTCCCTGTTACTGCGTGTGCATCTTCCTTGGCTCGTATCTCCAGGGGTTATACCGCAGTTTTCGGTTGGAGAGGGACGCCAAACACTTGGGAGGCAAGGAGGGCCTAGTAGAGTCCATTCCGGTGTAAGTCGCGCCGTGGTACGTCAACCCGTGCTGTGACAGCCTAACGACACATTGCACATTAGAGTGAAGGGAAAGTTACCAGGAAGCATCGACCTCATCATCCGTGGGTTTGCAAACGAGCGGAGTGGATATGTTCACGATATCCTCCTGGAGTGGTTTGAAGAGCACAAGTCTACAATCATAAATCTCCGAATTCTTGGTGTCGACAAGGTCGGTCCGCTCCTCTTTATTTCCGACATGGGCGGTTTGCTTATGACATGTGGAGTTTATCACTATGGACTCCGAACACATAAAATTCTTGCTGGTTACTGGCCACACAGATTTCTCCCGCGGGGATACCCAGAAAGAGCTGCTGTGAGTCCATCTCAATCCTCTCCTCTGACAACATAGTGAAGCAAGGCAGGGAGACTTTCCTTGGAACAGGGATCCTCAACCGAGATGACGAAATGTGGAAGGCGGTAAGCGAGGGCCCTAAATCACCCCTCTCCTGTTTCTGATCATCCCGTAGCACCGCGTGACCACCCGCCCGTTCTTTGCTAACGACAGAACGTCCGACCTCGGCCTCTTTGACAAATATACCAATAAGGCCCTCAACCACATCTCCAACCTCGAACCCGACCAACCCACCGACTTCGAAGACCTAGTCGCTCGGTTCACTATCGACACCGCATCCGAATTCCTCTTCGGAGACAACCTCGATACTTTGTCTTATCGTGCCGATGGATTCGATAGCTTCATGGACGCGTTTGGAAAAATCCAACAGGTTTCTCTCCAGAGGAACATTCGGGGTGGACTCTGGCCTCTCTTTGAACCTTTCGGTGACAAATCCAAGAAGTACGGGGATATTATCAAAGAATGGGTTACTCCACTGGTCGAGCGTGCACTGGAACACAAGCGCAAGATGTCTGAGCAAGGACACCAAATCCAGAACGACCAGAGCACGCTATTGGAGTACCTCGCATACAGTTTTGATGGTAATTCGCAGTCCCAATGCCATACTTTTGTTTACTCCCCCCCACAGATGCCACTATCATCCGGGACCAACTCATTAATCTGCTGTTGGCTGCCAGGGACACGGTCCGTTCACCTTCCTCTGTCGCTGCGGAACATGGACTAATAGGGGTGTGTAGACGTCGACGCTCCTGACCTACACCGTCTATATGTTCACCCAACACCCAGAGATCCTCGCTCGTGTCAGGGAGGAGGTGATAGAAACACTCGGCCCGGACGGTATGCCTACTCTTGAAGATATTCGCAAGCTGAAATACCGTGAGCTGTTAATTTGAGAGAGCAAAACGGAACGGCTGTTGAACTGACTCAACTCTAGTCCGAGCTGTACTCAATGAAACCCTCCGCCTGTTCTGCCCTCTCCACGGGAGTATTCGTCAATCTCGCGATCACGGGGTCATTCTACCACCCTCCGACGCGACTTATAACAGGGGCCCGATGTATCTGCCGCCCAACTCTCCTATATACACGCTTCCGATCTTAATTCAGAGGAATGAGGCGCTGTGGGGCCCCGACGCGCACATTTACGATCCCGATCGATGGTTGGACGAGAGGTTGCAGAGGGTCACAAACAACCCAGCGATTTTCATCCCATTCGGCGCTGGTCCTAGGAATGTGAGTGGATCCGGTAGTTCTTCTTGGTCCGAGTCGATCCGAGATATCGCCCGCACAGTGCCTTGGTCAGAATTACGCTCACAACGAGGCCTCGTTGTTTATGATTCGGCTCGTTCAACGGTTCGAAAGCTTTACGCTCGCGGAGGATAAGCAGTTATCCCCACCTTGGAGAACAAACCCACCGCCGACTGACCCGTCGAAGCGTGGAATGTTTGGACCTGGTTGGCCGGGCACGAAGAGAAAGGCATTGGAGAAGATTTGGCCTGGTCAAAAGATCGCGTTATTCGTCAAAGTATGTTGTGTCGATTCGTCCTGTGCCTTGCGTTGTTGAATTTGTTCCTAGGGAGGATTATGGGTTCGAGTCAAGAAGGCTGAGTGAGGTACATTCTCAGACACAAAACTATCCGATACATCGCTAGCTATCTAGCCCGGAGGACAAAGGTATAATGTGGTTTATATATTGTCCTATCGATCTACATGGCGTGCGTGTGGCCTTGAGGGCCTACCACCGTCCAACTTGGGACCCATTGACATTGTTGCCTCTGAATGTGAGCACATAATACGGGGACGAACTAGATGATCTCTTTCAGCGCGCACCTCTGACGCGATTGGACGGTAGATATCAGGGGCTTCGGGCCCAAGCACGAAACGGTAATCCGCAAACCGCACTACTAGTTCTGGATACTCTGCGAAAGGGTCGATACGCCCACGTCCATCAGTAATTAAAGGAGAGGGGACTCTTGTCGGTGATCATCCCTGCTGCCACAAAGGCGTGGGTACCTGTTCACCAAGGTGACGTAGCGATTCGAGGGACCGGAATTGGGCGTCCCTCCCTCTCGGCCCTTGACATTTGATCCCTTGCTTCCGCAATGATAGCTGGAATAAGAACTTTACACCTGGGTTCATGTCTTCTCAAGCGGTCGGACTCCCATCAACGGTGACCCACGGGTGTTTGGCGCTCTGCGGTCCGATGAAAACGGGCTTCTTGTACACGCAGAGAGCAGAAAAGATGGGGCGTGTGTTGAAACATTCTGTCGGCCCACTGAGTCCCCCATTCAACCGATATTTCACTGTGATGGTTCCCGGAAGGCACTCTGGGGCGCTGTTCGTGAGGTTCGCACCAAATTAGATTATTTCGACGTCGTCCTTCATGACGTGTCTTTAATGAGACCGCTTCTCACGATGATCCAGCATATATCGAGCTGCTCTGGGGTAAACCACTCATCTGTATAATTCTATAGGAAATCAGGGGATTAATACGTATATCTGTTCTTGCGTTGGGATTGATCAGTCCGTGAGGGGAAGGTTTTTCACCCATCTCGTGATCATGTCCTGAAAAGAAAAAACCGTTCCGTCAGAAACAAAAACCGATGAGACGGGGAGCGGGTATATAGA
>Ga0307515_10026359_pt1 | contig 10010 bp, 6 predicted proteins | sample 17_EM_MG_FD_194513 | JGI IMG/M metagenome (GOLD analysis project Ga0307515, IMG submission 194513) | Populus trichocarpa ectomycorrhiza microbial communities from riparian zone in the Pacific Northwest, United States - 17_EM | ecosystem: Host-associated > Plants > Roots > Unclassified | place...
TTATTCCTAAACACTTTGAATTTTGAAACATCATCATATTCTTCATTCAAACATGATGCATAATCAACCAAGTCTATATATATATATATATATATATATATGATAATAAGATAAATACGAGGAAATACACCAGAAATAAACTTGAAAAGAAATGCTCGAACCCAATTATGAAAGACCAAAATGCCAAGCAAGTTTGATAGGCCAAAATAACAATTCAAGGTTTAATTGGCAAAAACCTTTAGTAAAAATATTTATTTTGGTGTTTAAAGACTCAATTAGATTTTTAAAAGGGGTTTAATTATTTAATTGAGGGTTTAATCAAAAGGAAAATCAACTTTGGAAGTTAATTTCAAAATAATTGATGATAGGGACTCAATTTGAAGCTTGAAAAGTTTGATTTAGTCAAATAAAAAGCTTAATTGCATAAAAATCAAAGTTTGATGAGCAAATAAAGGCTTAATTGAACTTTATATGAGTCATTGATCAATTTACAAAACACGTGCAACTTCAGGGATTGAAATCAGTGAGGAATCAGGGGTTAACTCGAAAAAAATTTAAAAGTTTAGTGGTCATTTAAGGGGTAATTGAACAAATCAGAAATCAATGACCAACTTGTCAAATACGCTCAAAATTGAGGGTGACAAACGAAGTTTGACAAGGATACAGTTGCATGAAATTGGAAGAAAAAAAGAGAAATTAAGGATAAAATATAGCGAAATCAGAAGATTAGGGAATGAATTGAACTTTAACATATTCCAAATCAAAAGAAAACCCTCATCTATAGGAATTAGTCAAAACAACACCGTTCAAAGTACTGTACTTCTTTTTCTTTAATTTTTGGCTGAATAAGGAGGCACTTTCAAACGACTGAATACAATATTTTTTACCACCCCAAAGACTAAAACCACCATCATTCGACCAAAAAACACCCCCTCTCTACACTCCATGTCTGTAATATCAAACATTTACGTCCCATTTTCTTCATGGATCTCCACAACATCTTGTCCCTAGTCAGCCAAAACCACAGTTTCAGACATTGTGTTGTTTGAATGAACACTTTCAAACGATCGAATATAGAGATACAGACCTCCAAATCAAGCAAGAGTGGGTTCGATCGAAAGGCATACACTCTATTTACCAAGTCCAGGTAGTCTCATGTGATGTTGATATCGAAGATGCTCCGACGAAGTCTTGAAAGTGGCCAACCTAGTTAACTTTGACAGGAATATTCAGTTGCAGAAGTGTGCCCAGCTTTCTCGTTGGTTTCCATTTAAAAACCTCTAGAATGATCATATTAAAGGTTTAAACATTTCTCTTAGAATCCAAGGGCATGCAACGCTCACCTTGATCCCCAATGACCCTCTAAAACCACCTACACATAAAACCAGCACCCATATGGCAAAACCAGCTAGGTTTTAGTTGTTTGGAACCCTAGACAACCCATATAGAAGACCTAAACCTGCTTATAAAATAAGAGGTTGAAGAACATCACATGAGAGGAAAAACAAAAAAGAAAACTAGGGAGAAAACAGAGAAAAGCAAAGGGGGAAAAAAGAAGAGAAAAGAGAAAAGAAACTTAAGCTAAAGGGTAAGGGTTCTCCTAGAAAGTTTCCAAGGCTTCAACTCTAGTCTAGGGAGGTTTGAAAACAAGAAGAAATGGAGGCAGTACCAAGTACCAATCCAGATTTAGATTTTCAAAACCAAGAAGGTATACACTTTCTTACCTTGAAAGTGGAGTTCATAATGCATGCTAGATCTTTTTTTTGTTTTCAATATGAATTTTTTTATTGCCATTACATGTTTTTTATTGCTTTTCTGTCGTTTCCTTACATTAAACATAGATTTTAAGTTTGCTCAGGGTGGCAATAAAGAGGCAAGGGCACTTTCTGTTAATGAAAGGATAGCCCCTGCTTCTAAGCAACTAACATGGCCATTTGAAGTGAAAATGGTCAGATTTTGAAGCTTTTTTTTGTCAAAATCTATTTGTTGTTTTGAGTTGATAGTTATTTAGGTTTGGAATCAATGAATTTTTCAGTTTCTTTAGCCATAACCATGTTCCTTATTAATAGTTTGGTTTGCAGGGATAGGAAGGGCTCACTTTAGAGCCCAAAAATGGCCTTTCTGGGTGCATTCTTGTTTACTAGTTTTCTGGGTAAATTTTTTGCATTTTAAGGCAGATTCATCTGTTGAATCTTGTCTTAAATGCTAGTCTCAAACCTCTTTTGGTTTAATTTTTGTTTTAGATAGGTTCGTCCATCATTTTTTATAAGTAATTTGGGAGTTTCTAGCATCAATAACAGGTTTTAACCGGTTTAATTCTAGGGTTTCAATTTCAAATCGAAACCTTTTTTTTTTGGTAAAATCATGTGATTTTGCCAATCATCAAGAGTTTTGAACCCTTGATTCTTAATTTATGGAGGTTTATAAACAGAAGCATGCCCTTTTTTGTTCGAAATCCACTCTGGATTAAGAACCATGTTTTGAGGGAAGATGAAGAACATTCATTTGTTTTATTTTGTTTTTTATGTTTTGATCCATTTCTATCTGAAAATTTTTAGTTTTTATTTTTTTCACCTATTTTGATATGTTTTGTCCCTAATTTCTTTCCTTCAATTTGTTTCTAGGTTGACTCGGTCAAGTCAACCCAACAAAGATGTTTTTGTATGTTTGCATATGGCTAAATCTCTCAAAAATATATATAAAAAAATCATGTTGTTTAGTATTTTCAAACAAAAACAAAAATATATGTGTGTGTTTTGGCATGTATTTTAGGATTTAAAAATCAATTTATTAAATCCATGAGAATTTGGCTAATATTTCAAAAAAAAAAACATCTTATTTTAATTCACGAGAATTAATGGTTAAAAATCCTGGTATAGAATGTTGGACCTACAAGTGAGGCTGATATTTGAAATATCGGAATTAACCCGAAAATTCTCAGAGTTATTCTAAATATTCATTAATTTTAATTGAGAGTATTTTTCACTGTAATACACAAATTACGAAGAGCCTTTTCCTAAGAATTTATTTGGGTACACAAGTCTATAATAAATTCTTATACCCAAATAAATTCTTAAACACCAGATTTATTCATTCGAGTAAATCTCAAATTATAAATAAACCACCGACCAAAAAACTATCAAAATCTCTAAATCACATCAAACCACAAAGCAGATTATCTCAAATAGGATGCATTAGAGATGCTAATATTTTTTTTAATCACAATCAATCTTTTATCTATAACAAGATCTACCCCAATTTCCAAACAACCGTAAACAAAATAACTACATGGCGACTCCTTCAGCCCTTTAAAATCCTCCTTTAGCTACTACCGACAAATACTATCCTGAGCAATAAAGGTACAAGATTCATGGATCTCAAATGGAGGGCGATGGCATTGTCAAGATCATGATGCAGGAAGATGCTTGTTGCAACTTACACTATCTTGCTCATAGTATAGAGTTAGTTTGGAATAGATGGTTGTTTAGTGGTATGTCGAGATCATGCACGGATGATCCAGGACCACTAGGAAATTGCTTTCTCCTGTCCATCTTTTCTTTCTTTCTTTCCCATTTGGCTGCATTATCCATCGTGAAAAGCAATGGAAGAAAAATGGCCACAGAATGGGAGTGCTGGAAACAGTTTCGCGTTCACGCGGAGAAGTTAGATTTTTATTCAATTGATTGATGGATTGAGCATCCAAGCAACTCAAATGGATCAAGCATCAAGCTTTCTTAGCCTTGAAGAAGGAAAAGGATTGAGAATATTAGCTACCTGTCACCTTATTGGTGACAGTTTCTTTCCCATGGCCTTGGGAGTTGGGAGGGGCCGCCATGGCAATGGCACTCCGAAACTTTTATTATCTTTTAAATATTTGGACATTACATTTCAAGATCAGCTGATTCGGAGCATTTATACGGGCCAGTGATGATACTTGCTTGGATTTTCTACACGAAACCTTTTGGCGGCAAAAGGCGGCCTGTGGCCTGTGGGTTGAGGCAGAGGAACACAACAAAAAATTTAAACGGGGCCATTAATGAGATATATAATATTCAGAAGGACTTTGATGAAATAATATCAATTACGGGGGGCAAACAATAAACTTTTACAGCTAGGGGGGTCCTGCCTTTTCCTATTGGAACCGCCACTCACAACATTGAGCATTCTGCATAGAAATTGGTTTGTAAAGTGAAATGATAAAGGGTAGCAAAAGGACAGGAGCAATTATAGTTGATAGTTTATGCCCATATATTTCGACCATATGCGTTCACATGGTGTTTTTATTTTTAAATATTTTTTTAAAAAATATTTTTTATATATATTTTTAAATTATTTTGATGTGTTCATATTAAAATTAAATTTTAAAACATACAAAATATATTATTTTAATATATTTTCAAATAAAACAAACTTTAAAAAAGAACTACTGTTACCGTAATCACAAAAGCCGTCTCCTATTCATGGTTTGATCCAATCAAACCTTCATCCTGATTTTTAATTTTTCTCCCTTTAATCATTAAAGACTTGTTGTCATTATCTCAATCAAATCTCTATGCAATGGTGATCTATTATCTCAATCAAATCTCTATTATGCATCGTAACAAAGAGCATAGGGTCACTTTCTAATAAAGATAGTGCACCTCCATTTAATTTTGGATTCAAGATTTAAGTAACATCACCAAAATGATAAAAATATCCTAAATTAATATTTTTTTTGATATTTTTTAAATTATTTTAATGTGCTGATATCAAAAATATTTTTTTAAAATAAAAAAAATATTTTTTTAATGTGTTTTAAAATAAAAATCACTTTATGTGAAACACTCTTATATGGTTGGCAAGCAGATAGGTTGCACAATAATTATAGATGGCTGGACTCTTCATATATATATATATATATATATTCCTTGAAAAATAAAAATGTATTGGTTGATATTAGAAAGGTTACCATGGTGATTTCGGAGCGAAATTTATTGAATTCTGATGATGTATTGCTTTGTTCCTTTACATTTACATACGGCCTAAAATTCATTTATAGGAACACAGATTGAGAAGTGCTTTGCAAAGAGGTCTAGTTTAGTAGATTCTGATTTTCAATTGGGCATTGGATGCAAATACCGCCCTTTGAAAAGCTTGGCACAAACCGTCGTAGCCCACAAGCTTAGATTCAATTCTTTTGAAAGCCTGTTTAAATGTTTAAAAATGTGTAGATGTTACTTTTTAAAAATGTTTTTAATTCAGATATATATATATATATAACTCTTGATGAGTATTTAAGTTGTAAGAGGCTGGGAATTGATGCAATGAATAAATCCAGCAGCTGATTGAATATCTGAGTTGATATAACCAGCAGGGTGGGATACGCAGAAAACACAATATAAGCAAAAATCAGGTTTCATTGCCTCAGTAGAAGTGGTTACTGTCTGCAATCAAAGACCCTCAAAGAACCGAATATGGTCTTCGAATGTCTCCCCATGCCGAATTTTGGACACTGTTCCATCTTCAACCTACAAACACAAACACAAACTCAAGCTCTGAGAACCATGTTTCTAGCCAAATATCATTTAAACAGCATAAATCATTAATGCATTAGCAAACAAACAATGTGTTGGTGAGACAAACGTTCAATCATAATTTATAACACAAGGTGTTGTAAGATCAAAAGTTAATTCATACCCAGTACTCAGGAGGGCGCATCTTGAGATTGTATGTCGATGCCATGCTCATGCAGTAAGCACCTGCATCATGAACAACCAAACCAGCTCCCTGCAGAAAAACTCTTGATGAGAAAATGAAGATTCTTGTTGCAAACCACAACAAAAGAAAGAGGAGGAACAAAAAACCTTAGCTGGAGTTGGAAGTTCTCTATCCTTTCCCAGGAAATCTGCGGACTCACAGACAGGACCAACCACATCAAAAGTTGAAACTTCAGCCTTGGGTGATGCAGGAGAAACAAGCTCTATGTGCTGAAACCAAACAAAAAAACAAGTCAACTCCAAGCAAGAAAGAGAACAGCTTTTAGGAATATATGATCAGGTGGAAAAAAAGAAGGCACCCCTAGTAACTTGAAATTGTAGTCAACAGGGAGATAAAATTTCTATATATATAACAACATACATGTCTGAGGGAAGCCAAATTCCTTCACTTTAATAAAATATTATGTTTATCCATAGCAATAGATCCATAGCTACGTGTATAATAAGCAGGGGCCCTCCTAGAAATAGCCAACCATTGCCAACCCTAAAGAATGTCAAGCATATTTCAGACACCCAAATCATTTTGAAGGGCATCATTCAGTAGCCCCGACAATCACACTCATTTCACAAACAAAGATGTTACTGTATTATATAATATATGACAGTAAGACTGGATCAAAAGGGGATGCCTAAACCATTATGATTGCTAAGTGTTGCTATTGAGTAAAAGCACACTAAATGAAAAAGCACTTCCAGATGACAGTATTAAAAAAATGACATCATAATACCATAGAATAAATAGGTTATTCTACTGTTAAACATGACACTCAATATTGAAAAGGGTTTATCATGTTCTGATACTTACTTGATAAGCATCATAAAGACTAGGACGGATAAGTTCAGCCATGCTGCCATCTATCACAACAAAATTTTTTGTTCCATTAGTTTTAACCCCAGTGACCCTATTCACCAAGCAGCAAGTATTTGCAATGAGCGATCTCCCAGGTTCAATGATGAGATTGAGATCTCGTGAGAGAACCAGTTCACGAACCTAAACCAACAACCAATAGTGTCAATATTAAAAATTTCCATGTGTTGGAGTGTACTGAACATGATTTCGATATATGATCATTACAGTGTCAATGAGATCTCTTGGAGTAGGAAGGACTGCACCAGAATGATAATAATCTATACCCAAACCACCTCCAATGTTTAAGTAATCAACTTCAAAGCCCTGAGCTCTGATTTCATCAATGTAGTTAACCATGAGAACTGCAGCATCCCTGAATATGTCCACCTAAAAGACATAGCAAAGAGAGGTTCAACTTTGCGTTCAATGACTACTAGCAGTGTATGTATAGAGAAAGAAAATACATGAAAGTATATATGCCCCAGAAAAATGGAGAGTGGTGGTAATAGAGTTGAATAAAATAAGAAATGATAAGAATATTTCAATCATCATAGCCAATAATTAGTAGAAAGGAAAAAAAAAGCAAGAGTTTTCTGTTGGGATACCTTGGTGATGGTTGATCCTAGATGGCAATGGGCCCCCACGAGCTTCAGCTCATCACGGTGTGCCTTTACAGCATCCAGAAACCATTGCAGCTTCTCATTTCTAATACCAAATTTAGAGTTCTTGTTCCCTGTAGCAACATAAGGATGAACCTAAAGAATACAAGCACAAAGCATTTGATTATAAAAATGAATCAAACACAGTAACCTCCACAAAAATCTTTATCGTATACTTTTGGAAACTTAATCAGCACAAACTACAATGTCCAAGAATTTCTCATCTTGACTTTTCAGCATGAAAAAACCTGCTTGTCATGGGTTAAGGATTAAATATATTATGATGGAGCTGGATGAGGTGGTGATGGGAAGAGAGATAAATTGTCCAACAGTATTGATGCATGGACAAAAATAGCACTTGCCATGTTGTTAAGGCAGTAAGTTAGGCATTAAAAAGAGGAAGTGTTGAGGTGTGGCGTTAAAGGGATTCCATTATGGAGCAGCAGCAGATGGAAAAGGTGTTGACCATGACTGCTTGTTCTGATGATGCAGAGTGCCAAAGCAGAAGGAAGAGAGATATGACTTTGTTCTATGTGAATTACTTTAGAAAAGCTAAAGTACTTAGCATAAGTTGAACTTCTTTCTTTACTGAAACAAATCAATGCTGATCATATCAATTCCTAAATAGAAAAGATCAAACATCAATTCTGAATCCCGACCATCAAAACTACAATTTTAAACTAACTTTTTCAGTGGCCTTAAACAATTCAAGTGGCTGAAGTTCTTGTTCATGAAATTTCAAGGCTGAAAATAGAATGAGGCAACTTATGATTCCTCTAACTAAGGAGTGCCAAGGACTTTCTAAACATATATATTATTGACTCAAAAATATCCAGAGGTTCTTCTCTCCATCAAACAATTAGGCTGTTATACTCATTATGGAACTTGTTGAAGAGATATATTAAAATATCCAGAGGCTCCAGTTCCTATTTCAAATTTCTAACTAAGTTTACCTAGGCCATGAATTAACTGAGTCAACAAACTAGCTATAACTTTTCTGGTGCCAATTTCAAATAATATGACCAGATTAACAAACATTCTAGTATCTTTTTCTTTACCATCAAGTCACTTGCTCACATGATAGCTATTACATACCTGAGGGTCAACATCTGGGTTGATCCGGAGTAGAACATTAACCTTCTTGCCAGCAATTCTAGCAGCTGCCACAATATTTTCCAAATCAAATTCACTATCCACGTTAACAAAAACACCTTCTTGAGCAGCCAGAACCAAATCGTCCAGCAGCTTCCCATTTCCATTAAAAATACACCTGCTCATCCACACATTTAAACCACATCAGACAACACAAAAACTCCCACAAACACAACACTAATTTGCCCTTTATAATACAATGAGCAAATCCTAAACTAAATACCACAAAACCAAGCTCATTTAAATTTGGCACGCCACGGATAAAATTTCAAAACTCACACAAAACAAAAAAGAAGCAAAAACAACTCTCAACTCAACCTTCCAGCAACAAAAAAATACTCATAAGAAGACACGCTATACGTTTAAGTTAAAATACATGAGAGAAAACAAGGCCTAGTCTTCTAATAACCCAAAACACATAAAAAGACACAGTCTCTCCCCAGATGCACGATTAAATCATCATAAACATACCTTGTGGGATCGAAACCGGCCCGAAGAGCCAACCTAAGCTCGTTACCACTTACCAAAACAGCACCACAACCCAACCCTCTCAAATGCTCCAAAATCTTCAAATTATTATTAGCCTTAATAGCATAACCAATAATAGAATTCAGTCCTTGTAAGGCATCCTTATAAGCCTCAACATTTCTAGTAATCTGTGGCTTACTATACAAATAAAACGGTCTCTTCTCAACATTCTCCATAATCTCCTGAACCTTAAGGTTCTCACAGCAGAGAAACCCATCTTTGGATTTGGTGAAACAATGCTTAAACTGTGTGGTTTCCTGTGCTGTGGTTGTAGCGGGGTTTTGTTGGGAAATAACTGCCTTGAGAGAAAGGGGTTTGAGATAGTTTTTTTTTGTTAGTTTAAAGGGCAAAATTGATTTTTTGGAAAATAGGTTTTGATTTAGGGAGTGAGTTAGGGTTTTGGAAATGAAGCGTGACTGAGAGAGATCTGTAGCAGTCGCCATTGATGGAGAAGTGAGTGTCGGAAAAGAGTTTGTGTTTTTAGGGTTTTACAGAGTCAAGAGAAAGTCAAAAAAAGTGCCTGCCATTAAAAAAATTTTGGGTGGAAATTAATGGGATAAATTGGGCTGTGAAATGATAAAAAAAAAAACAAAAGTTGTGGTGAAATAATATATTTTTAGTAGGGGTGAGAAAAAAACTGAAAAACCAATTAAACTGAGAAAACTAGAAAAAAATAACCGAAAAAAACACCAATTAAACCGATTATAATTTTGAAAAAACCGGCCGGTTTGGTTCGGTTCGGTTTTATAAGCAGAAAATCGAAAAAACCGAACCGAACCGAAACCGGAAAAAAACCGAGCCAAAACCGGAAAAACCGAGCCAAACCGATTTGAATCGGTTTTTTCCCTAAAAAACCGAACCAAACCAAAACCGGTCGGTTTGACCCGGTTTTCTGTTCGTTTTCGGTTTTTTTTTAAAAAAAAAAATTCGGTTTAGTTACTTTTTTTGATAAAAACCGAATCGAACCAAAAATGATCACCTCTAATTTTTAGATGTCGGGGTTGAGAATAGTGACAAAATTTTAATTAATTTTGTGGTTGTAAATTGTGATATTTATTTAAATTT
>Ga0307515_10026360_pt1 | contig 10010 bp, 15 predicted proteins | sample 17_EM_MG_FD_194513 | JGI IMG/M metagenome (GOLD analysis project Ga0307515, IMG submission 194513) | Populus trichocarpa ectomycorrhiza microbial communities from riparian zone in the Pacific Northwest, United States - 17_EM | ecosystem: Host-associated > Plants > Roots > Unclassified | place...
CCTTATGTCGATGCGACATGTCTCGTTACACGATACAATAGACACCTTCGCATACGCCCGCGCACACTCGACTACTCGAGCACACGCCACCGTACAACATACATCAGTTGGAAGAGCGGAAGAGAAAGGTGGAATTGGAGGAGGAACTCTCAGAGGAACGCATGGAAATGGCAAAGAGAAGGTCTGTGAATGTTCAGCAGCAGGACGATAACACTCAACTCAGACCTGAGAGGAAGAACTATGGTCTTGTGCTGGGGCCTTACTAGGCTCTTTCATAGAGATTTATGCAAGGATTTACCAGCTGTATCTTTAGCACACTGGGAGTTTGTGTATTCTTAGTGGGCCATATACCATAAAATGACTTTGGAAATTATATGTCGAGTAACTGCCATTACTGTTCAATATTTGCTTGTATGGGATGGCTAGAAATCAACGAACCAGTGCAAAAAAAAACTAGCAGATACCATAAAATACAGGCAGATTCTAATGATGATTTGTCAGTACCAAGCTACAGGCTCGCGGTGGCACAATCTCTCTATTCAGTTCCGGATGCACGAGCCGCAAAATATTCTTTCCGCATCTCTACCTGACTCCGTAAGGAAGTAATCACAGATGAAAGTTACCACGACAGAATATAGTATAGCCATTTTTGACCAATCACATGATGGTGCAGGCAAACAATTGGTAATGCACAGCCTTCAATTCAAGCCCTCTCACGTGGTTTACTTATAGTCCCATGAATTTATGGAATAGTACAAGCATTGTTGGAGCAATGTGATTGGTAGAACTCCTTTGAGAAGCTGGAATCTTCAGGTAATATGTTTGAGTACGCAACTCTCCCTGTATTGGTCAACTTCCACCGGCAGGTGCTGTGCAAAGTCATTATATGTCACCCATATACTCGCATCAAGGTTATATGTTCATTTATGAACTGATGGCATCCTCCATTTCAATTTTTGGAGGCATGGCGACAAAAACATAACACCACGCAAGAAAGACAGACTCAGTCGATGAATTGTCTACATTTCGTACCCAAACACCTTGACCACATTGTTTATAACATCTGGGAGTTGATCTAGGTATTATTGCACCTCTAGTCTATGCTGCCATTCTCTGGGTACATTTAGCAAGATACTCACCAAGGCTTGAATTTGGTTGAAATCAGTCAAACTCTAAACAGAGGTCCGACATGGTGTGAGATCTATTAACCTCGAAAATAATGCTCAGCAGAGTATGTTCAGTGTTAAAGCAGGCAATTAGATTTTACGCAGCAAGCTAGTGATGGTATATCAGAGAGGTTATTCACGACAGGTGACAGCCATGCAATGTTGCCATCATTGCGACACGTGAGAGCTGCATGGCCATTCTATACTAGTAGTGGCTGGTACTGGCTGCCACGATCACATACTTCTTGCTATATGCCTAGTAACTAAGAAGGTTATACATCATTCATTCCCATGTGTCTTGTCCATTAAATCTATTCTTCAAGCTCCATTCTGTCATGCTCCTCCTCCTCCTCCTCCTCTTCCTCCTCCTCCTCCTCCTCCTCCTCCTCCTCCTCAACACCATCACCCTCTTTCTCATCCAACACCACTGCCCATTGACGCTCTAGATCTTCCATGATTTTTGCTGCCAGCTCATCATCTATATGGCCATTGTCACTTTCCCTGTCATGCTTATCTGCCAAACCACCATTGATGGCATCAATAACATCTGCTGACGCAGCACTCTGCATGGCAACAAATATTTGTAATTTGCGTCCTCTAGTAGGTAAACACTTGCAGAAATGATTATATTGTTGTGAAATACTTTCAAGGTTTCTCCATTGATTGAGTGGGAATAGGGAATCTTGCTTTAAAGCAAAACATTAGTGCATAATTCGGAAAGCAATAAAGGCTGAATTCTTTACGTTGATGGCGGTTCATCCTCATTTTGAAGTGGAGGAGGTTAAGAAGGACATTTCCTTGATGTTGGAGCCGTTGAATCAGCCTCTGCGCGTGCGACTGCAGCTTCCTTCTCTCCTCAATAACTTGTTGTTGCATGAAGTACCACCGGACACCATCCCTAACATAATGGTATTCTACACAAACAGAATTTTCCATAAGCCTTTTGATATCCCATATGTCATCATGTTCTATACCAGTCTCTCGGATATCGTTTGTTGATAATTGCCTCAAGTTCGCATCGCCGACTTTGGAAGTCTCTGGATTGTTATTCATCACCGAGTCGTGAAGCCGATGGGGCGAAACGGCTGAGCTAGAAGGCAGAGAGCCCATCATCAACACTCTGCCTCACCTCTTGTGGCATCCAAACGAAATTGGTCAGAATGAGCCTTTCTGGCCCGAGGAGTGTAGAAAGAGGGTGAGAAGTTATCATAGTACCCGGCCGTGAGGATCTATGAAGTCTCAGACACTGCGAGTCAGATCACATGATGGGAAAGATACAGTGTGTAATTCGTTGTATGGTAAGATGTGATATGGTACAAGATGATCTGAGACACTATCTACCCCGGGGTCTCCCATATATATACTCCATGTTGCTCCGTCCGTCTCCTCTACTCCTGTATTTTGGTCCGCCCACGAAGCCCAGTCCATCTCCGTTATCCCTGTATCTCCGTACACCCACAGTAGCTCAGTCCTCTGCCAAGCTGAGTCGCGGGGGTGGTGAGAAGTGGATTTTCCCACCACAACTCCTCCCTGGCCCTTTGTGCAAAGCACACCTCTCCTCTTCCATATAACCGTATACCCAGACCTGAAAGAACATAAGACTAACATCAACCCAAAGGAAAGACACAAACGTAGACCCAAAGGAAAATCATAAACTCAATGGAAAACCATACATCCAAAGGAAAACCATAAACCCAAAGGAAAACCATAAACTCAAAGGAAAAACATAAAGACTCTCACTCCTTGCACACCCACTTTCTCCAGCCACCATCCTTGACTGCATTCCTTTTTCCTTGACCACCTGCGATGTACGAGATGTTGGCAAATCGAGTCTCAAATCGCACCATCGCCTCACGCATTGTGCACCTGGCTGCTGTGACATGTGCGCAGGCCACTGTAATCAACTCTGGGTCTTCATTTACTACTTGTTGGAAGATAGGGATGGCTTTGTTCCCCATATTTCTCTCATTTTGTGCCAACATCTTCGTCTCATCGACCAACATTCTCTTGCTGTCGGGGTTGAGGCCAAGCCATTCCGAGAAGGAGCTCACGTATCCTTGATCCTCAGTGCCATCGTCGTCGTCGGAAGTGCTAATTTCGCTGCAGGGAGTGGCAGGCCGGTCGCGCTTTGGGGTGCCCTTCTGTGTAGGATTGGTACGCTGCAGCAGGGTCGTACCGGTCTCTTTCCTGGCGGGCACTGGTGGGGTTGTAACAGCCTCTGTCTCGGTGGAAGCAGGTGGGGTTGTACCGGTCACTCTCTTTGTGGGCTCTGGCGGTATGGTACTGGCGTCTTTCTCAGTGGGTGCTGGCGGAATCGTACAGGCCTCTTCCTCGGCGGGAGTTGTTTGGGTGGTATTGGTCTCTCCCTCTGTCCGCTCTGGCGTAATCGTACCAGCCTCTTCCTTAGCGGGACTGCTGGTTGCATCCTCAGATCCATCCTCGGCTAGGTCCATCAAAAGCCCTCCAATGTTACTCCCATCATTTGCATTTTCCTTTCCCTTGGTTGATAGGGTTGGGGGTCGAAGCATCTTGCTCTTATCGGGGGATGGAGGTGGTACAGGTAGCCATGGCCAACAGACAGTGTCCCATGGTCGGCTGGCAGTACTGATGGTCAGATTTTACGGTGTCGATTGCTGAGATCGCGGTCATCCGAGCCAGGGTAGTTAGTATCTGTCATTACTAACCCCCGGTACCATTTCAGGCCCATAGCTTTGTAGTGGATCCCTCTTTCCAGATCAGGGCAGCGATTATTTAACTACCTTTTAGAATCCTGAAAGTCGGTGGAAATATACCACTGGTTCGCATTCGAATACCAGTTTAGCGTCGCGAGACAGTGGATGTGTGCATGATTCAGACATCTCTTTGCTCACCCAGGATCTCTGGATGTTTGGTTGGCGATCTTGGTCGATAGCATCCAGTTCTCACTTCCGCTGGAATCGCGTAGGATTTCTGGGAGTTCGGGATAGTGTTTCCGGAGGTCTCCCAGCATCTTCGTTCCCCATGTCTTCCTGCTTCGCAGCTTGATGTTGCTCTATCATCATCCTTACCCTGCCAGAGCTGTCGAGAGCCTTAAGGAAGTCACTGTATTGCTTGTATTTCAATATCTTCCAGTCAAGATTCCGCTCCACAAAGTTCGACAGCCATTCAACCTGGGCGTTGGCAGCATCAATTTTCTCCACAAACAGATCATAGTGTTCATAACTGAGATTGGCTTGGCTTTGGGCGGGAAGCTCCCGAGTGGCAATATTCACAGCTTTTTCTAGTGAACCGACAGGCCTGTTAGAGGAAAAGTCCCTGCTGAGTTGTGACAGTGTTGCTAATGACAGTGATACTGGAGAAGGATTGCTAGTGATGGTAAAGATGTGTGACAACCAGGTATACGTAGTCATGGCAGTGGTGTTGGTTGCGGTGGTCGTGGCTGCATTGGTGGAAGCTTCGGTGGTGGAGTCGAGGCTCGTAGCGGCAGTGGATGAGTTCAGGGATGCTTCACAATCAATGGGGTCACTGAGTGCTGCCGTGATGTGATTGATTGATGTAACTGTCAAGTCGGTCGTTGGTCGTTGGTTAGGGTTGAGATAGCGATATTTGGCACAGTAGTTGGCATGCAGAACGAGATGAACAGTACAGTATGGTGGTTTTCTTTGCTTAGGAACTTAGGGGGGGGAAGCTCTTTATATACCTGGAGGGGTGCTTTGTGCCAGATCCTACTTTTTCCAGTCTCTATGTGGTTCCCGATTTCCCTGGTATGCTTTTCATGTTTTTTTCACAACTTCTTCACCTCTTGCGCTCCTGTTGCCCCACCTATACTCGGCTGATGGGCATATCTTGCTTGTCAATCCGGTGCTCGGTGGTAAATTATCTACCCACCGCTGCGACAGTCGTTGTCTCTCTTGTCTCGAGGTTACTAGAGGGTAAAGGGAGAATGGTATGAATTGTTCGTGTAACATGGGTGTAACTCAACCAATAGGAATATTTCTTCCTGCTCCATCTCGCGAATCCACTACATTGTGTGGATTTGGGGTATTGTCATCTCTTTTCGTTATGGTCCATGCAATGGATCTCCTAACTTCACCCCATCATCCCCCCTTCCTTCTCCCTCCCTCCGTCTTTCCCATCATTGTTTGGACAGGTGGTCTGCTGGCACCGGATGTGAGGCGTTCCATTTATTTACCAACTCCTTACAGCCAGCCATATTCTCTGCCCATACCCACGATCGTTTCTCCCAGTCTTTCCACTTGACTATATACATCCATCATCCTTCAATATATTTCCGGCCTGCTTCTTCTCCCACCTCTGATCCCTCAAATTCCTCCAGGTCCTCCTCTCGTGTGGTGTTAGTCGTGCTAATTTCTAGAGCACAGTGTATGCCTTCATAGTGTGTGAAGAACTTCTTGAGTAGACTACCATCTATCGAGCCTGTGAGCTCTGCTCCATCTAGATCTGCCAGTCGATACAACACCAGGCTCTGGTAAGTATCTCTGACTCGGTAGGGTCCTCGCCACCAAGCATCCAGTCTGGCGCCGTGACACGGCTAGATCTAGGTTTTGTGCACAAGAGCCAAGTCACCAATTCGGGGATCCTCAGTTCGGAGGTTGGCTGCTTGGTCAACATATGCTTTGTTGGAATCTCTTGACTCCTTTATGTTTTGTATCGCAGTATCGATATCATCTCACCGTCGTTCCAGCCGTGTTGCTGTAGCCGCAATCACTGATGCTGTATCGTCGATTCCTTGGATGCAGTTGGCCGTATTGCATGTGCAGTTCTCCAGCTCTATTGGAAGTACTGTGTCATGGCCGACCATAAGGTGGGATGGCGAACATCTGCTTGAACGGCTGATTGTGATCCTGTCGGCCAAAGCAACTTCCGCTGGGTGCTCCATGCACATCTCTTCCAGTTTGTTGGAGCAAGCAGTGAGTTTGGATTGTGCATCTGCAATCAGTCTGTGTCCTCATTTGATCACGCCATTACTGGCAGCATGGTACGCAGTTACAGTGATCATCAGGATATTGTAATGTTTCAGGAAGAGGTCAGTCCATTTCATCTTGTCTGCATGTCCGTCCACTACCACACTGTCCGGGGGCCCGAACCAGCCAATAACCTCCTCGTAAAGGAACCCGGCTACTTTCTCCGATGTGCCCTGTTTCAGTGGTCATGCCCCTGCCCACGCGCTGCAGTATTCCCTGGCGACAACATGTAGGTGATACCTGTTCTCCGTTTTTGGCATGTACAGAATATCCATCCTCACTTGCTGCCAGAGGTGAGTAACAGTTGGGCTTTTCAGGGGTTCGTCATACTGTAGAGGCGCTCTCATCTGGCACTGCTTGCATATTTTCACCCAGTTTTTGACATCGTCATACATTTCCAGCCACCAGCACCGCTCCACTTGCTTCCATGACAATCCTTCTCTTCCACAGTGCCCGCTCAGTCCTTGTGCAGCGTCCATTGATTACCTGTCCTGCTCCTTGCTCCCTGATGTGTTTGCCTGCAGTTCATTGGATTTCCGCCTGCGGTACAGTACTCCATCTGAACCAAGGTAATTTGTGGCCTCACGGCAAAATCGCTGCATTTCCTTCCAAGGTTTTTCTTCCGGCCGCTTCAGGTTCCCCAGAAATGCGCCTCCCTCATTCCATCTCTCTTTGTATTCCTCCGCCAGTCCTAACCCAACAAATAGTTTGTATGCTCGCTCCATTCATTTTCTTTGCGGTCCTCATCCCACCTGTATTCCTCGTAAGCTTTGCTCGATTGTTTCCTCTACATCATCCTGCTCTTCTGGCTCAGGCTCCCCTTCCCATTGCAGCCACCATGAGCGACCATTGAGACCTACATTCAGTCTCCCAGGATTGTGTTTCACGTCAAAGTTGAACAGTTGTATCTGAGCTATTCAGCGGGTGACTAGTGCTCCTGGCAGGTTGTTTCCAGGCAAGTTTAGTCGATGCACAAATGCGTTAGCGTCTGTCTCCACGAAGAATCTGACCCCATATACGGAGTTGCAAACTTTCTTCAGTGCCTGCATCACCCTACGACACTCATGTTTCCCTGTGTCATATCTCTTCCCTGCTGTGTTCCAGAGCCCGCATTCATAGCGACAAGGGTGCCGGTCTTCATTTCTGTCTTCCTGCTGAAAGATTACCCCCCACCACTCTATGCTGCAGTTGACTCCAACGACGATTTGCCCGGCGCAGTTGCTAACATCTAACGTCTTCAATGCAGCACCATAGCAGAGAGCCTCCTTCAAGAGTCCCATAGCATGCTTTTCCTCAGTCTCCCCATGAAACTCGACGTCCTTCCATAAGATTCACAATAGGGGGCCTACACTAATTGCATACTTGGGGATCTATATTGGGTAGTATGTGCAATGCCCTAGAAATGCCCTGCACTCAGTACAGTTCTCCCACCATCACCAATTCCACACCTTGTCGACCATTGATGCTTGCGGCCACCTTCCTGCTGCCCAACAGACATACCCAACAATTTTTACCCCGTTCTGGCATCAGTCAGATTTCTCTCTGGAAATAGTCGCCCCAGCACTTGCCACATTGGCAAGTACATTTTCCAGGTCCTGCAGGTGTTCTATAACAAACCATCAAATTCCAGGCAGCCCTTCCACCACCTCGTCTCCTTATGGACTGTTTGGGCTTTTCACACTGACATGTTCGATGAATGTTTCTGCGATTGATCCCATGTGAGCACTTAGTATTTTCTGAGATACCGTGACAAATGCTGATACAGACTCGGTAGCTCCCTGTACCAGTCTGGTCGGCCGATACATGCCTTGCTTAGTCTGGAAGGCCATATAGTCCAGGCTATCATCATGCAACATTTTTTGGTTGTACCCAGCGTGGAAGTCAGTACGTGAAGATATGGGCAGTCCAGCGAAGGCTTCAGAATACTCCTCGATGTTAGGTGTTATCCTAGTGTCTTCCAGTGTATGCCGATTCGCGCTCACAGCAGAGATGATGAACCCGCACTGCCCAGTCCTCTTTGGAACTAAGAAGTGAGCAGTTCTGTTGGGGCCCCAAGTCAGCTCGAATAGGCCCTGCTGAACCCTCTCTTCTATCATCGCGTTTTCCATGGGAATAACATTCTTCGGTATGCGGAATACATGATCTTTTCAGACCTTGTGACTGGACTCCAGCTGGATACAGTGGGGTGGCTCAACTGTGTCGCTGATACTTCCCAGTTCCTGGGATGTCCATGAGAGAGCATACTCTCCATTCGATAGCATACCCAGGAGGGCTTTCTTTTCCTACGGCCTTATTATATTTCCTATCCATAGCTCTCGTAATCTCTCGGGTGTCAACCTCCGGCCTCTTGCTCTGTGGGACGATCTGGGAATTAACCACTTGTCCCAGGGGCATGGTATTGGTATGGCCCTGGCAATAGCTGTTCCTCTCCAGTTGAGTCCGGCATCTGGTGTACTTTCATCTGACAAGGGAACAGGCTTCACTTTCTGGGCAACACATTGGTAGTGGGTGTGCACCAATGCTGCTTTGGTGTGTTCCGCTGAGTTGCACTTCGCTGAATGAAGGTACGAGGAATGGGTTTAATTTGAGTAAGTTCTGGAGCAATCCTATTATCAGAAACCCATGCCAAAGTTGTGGATTCTTTCCTGGGTACCCTCCTTTCGTTCACCAAAGCCTCTTCTCCAATTGACCACTGTTCTGTTACCATCCTCCTACCCAGCTCTTCTACTACCAGTCCTCCCTCCTCTTCCCACTCATCCTCCTGATTCACGCCTCTTCCCATCAGCTTCCTCACCGTCTTTGATGGCCCCCCATTTCTGACTGACTGTTTCCCTTCCTGAAATGTTTCCTTCTCTTTCCCATTGTGTAATCCTTCCACTTTCCCTGCAAGCCCCCTCTTCCTATCCACCAACCACTTCTCAATTCTTTTTCTACTATTTGAGCCCTTCTCATTCCTATCTTTCCTCCCAGAATTCTCCAATCTCTTTCCTGGGTAGTGCCTGGCCCGATCCTGCCTAGTCACCCATACTATAACTAGGAGTATAAGTTTTCCGAGCTGCTGGCAAATCATTCCCTCCTGTCTGCTGGAAAGGTGACGTCAACGTCACCTGCTCCAACCAATCAACAGCTGAGATGGAGGTCTCACCACTCCCATGAGGCAGGTTCATCCCACAGTTTCAAGCGTATGATTCCCAGGGACGACAGAAGATATCCTGTTCGGATCAGGATTATGCTAACACGATCGGCACGGGAATAACAATACCATGGATGCTGATGGGCACAGACTCGGCCACCTTTGTCACATCACTCTAATCACCATCGGCCGAGATCATCTTCTTGTTGGCAAGTATTGACCTGATGTTCAACTCTCTGGCAACCTGTTCACTCATCACGCAGAACTCAGATCAGCCATCGATGCGCATAGGAAGCTCGGGCGGGTGTAGCTTTCCGACAACGGCTGGGGATCCTATGGCGTACTGGTATTCGGTGTCTCCGGCATGCTCTTCCAAGCCCGAGCAGGCAGAAATACGGGCAATTCTGATTTTCTTTGGTGCAGCTGGGGTCATGGCATCAACTGGTTTGTCTTTGGGAACTGATACCGTTTTAGCATTTGGTTGCAGTTGAAAGGTCAACTTGCCTGTCTCCCTCTCCTGACGTGCGAACATAGTGCGATCAAGTTGGCTGCTTTCTGTTGTACGGTGGCGTGCGCTCGAGTAGTCGAGTGTGCGCGGGCGTATGCGAAGGTGTGTCTATTGTATCGTGTAACGAGACATGTCGCATCGACATATGGTCGATCGATGACTAATGGTGCTAACTACAGAAGAGGCAAGTTACATCATAGTCCTTGGCATAGTGATATCCGTACTCCCAATCAGCTCAA
>Ga0307515_10026361_pt1 | contig 10010 bp, 6 predicted proteins | sample 17_EM_MG_FD_194513 | JGI IMG/M metagenome (GOLD analysis project Ga0307515, IMG submission 194513) | Populus trichocarpa ectomycorrhiza microbial communities from riparian zone in the Pacific Northwest, United States - 17_EM | ecosystem: Host-associated > Plants > Roots > Unclassified | place...
AGTGCATGCCCGCAGTCATTTCGTATTCCATGCCTGGCCGGCCGGCTTTCTGTCAACCGATGCCCGGCCTAGACTGTAGGTAAACCTGCAGGTGACTGTAGGTCAGCCCGGCCGGTTGGGGACACTGCCCTCAGCTCGGGGTTCAAATCCACTGCAGGCAACTCATCGCCCTGGGCCGTAGTCGACAGCTCGGGACCCAGCGCAGGCACCAACGTAGCGTCGACTAACAGCAACCCATCGCATTCCGGAGCACAGACCTTCCGTACACGCTTCCAGGGTACCAACCCGCCCCAAACTGCCTTTATCACAATCGGTCAGACCTCACCCTCTGCCCGGGTACCACATACAACCTTTCCACCTAGACTAGGAGTCCCGTTGCGGGTAGCCAGTGTACCGCTCGATTTGTAATCGGCGGCCAGACCGTTGCGGTTTCGCCCTCGTCCACATCCAACACTTGGGTACAGAATACCGGGACGTATACGGCTACATCGGCTAGCGAGACGCTATATATCACTGTTAGATGCCCTGGCACTCCAACTCAGGCTGGTGCGCAGAGAGAGTTGTTTTTGGACGATATCACGCTTACGCCTGCGTAATATTGCCCGTAGTTTTCGTTCGAAGGGCAGTAATAGTAGTTAATATTTTAGTAACATTGTGATTCTGAGAATCTAAAGTAATATATCTTGTCTACCTCAGAGCGCATGAGCAGTGACTAAAGTTGTTTTGAATGCTCACAAGCTGCGACGGAATGCCGCGTTCAAATGATTTCGGCTCTATTCCTGGTCAAATCAAGGTTCGAGCCCCGTTGCCATGCACCCACCACCCACCTCTGTCTGCTGGCTCCCTCATAATTTCGCCCGGCGAATCAACTTCACCCAGAATGCCGATTCACAACGATTATCTTCTTCCAGGTCGTAGATCCTGCGAACCTCTTCTAGTATTGCGTGCACTGCCGGTGATTCAAGCTCAAGCTCCATAAACGTTATATAGCTCGAAACCGAGTATATCGCTCGAACCAAACGCCAGACTGTTTTTAGATAGCTTAATATTGGATTTGTTCCAAAGATTTGTTCCTAAGATCTTGTCTAAGAGCCTTCTAGAAATAGCTTGAGACTTGGGCACGCCAATAGCATGCAACTCTATGTAAAGGGGAGTCAACAGCTTGATTTATGCTGCAGATATTTTTTCGTAATGACCTCAATTGCTATATTTAATACTAACATTGATGAAGAGTTAGAAGAGTTGGTGAGGAGTCAGAAGAGCCGGTTTGGAAGGCTTGGAAGCTAGGAATTTGGATCCTCTGTTGCTCGGCAAGATTTGCTCTTCCCTTCAGACGCAACCTTTGACATTATGACTAACATCTGCTATCATAGCTAGCAGAGGACCAGGTGAAGAGTTAAGGGAGGCGCTCCTTTTTTGAAGTGTTGGGGATCCAGACATTGTACACGAGTATATAATGGTTACAACCCCCGAAGATCAGCGGAATAACGTCAAAGAGGTTTCTTGTTCCTGTTCCCGTTCCCGTTCCCGGGCCGTTCCCGAAGTTCTATATTACGATTGTGGTACCGTTATAGCTAAACACTAGAGTAGTAATAGTTGCAGTAGAGGTATACTGCATATTCATCGACACTTTGAAACGGTTGCAACGGTGGTGGGAGTGTAGAAGGAAGATAGAGCAATAGCGGGGGTATATTTTTAAGCTAATCTTGAGATTCATGAGTGAGATACTATGATCCAAACGCCAAACGCCAAACCTGTGTTGGAAGGAAGCAGCCTTTCAGCTGCTCTTGTTCCCAGTTTTTAGCGCTGATGCTTCCCTCTGCGGGGGTCTTCGTTATTACGTTCGCTCCTGTTGATTACTTTGAAGTGCTCGCAGCGGTCCCACAGGCCGTGACAGCTACTTAAGTAGCAAGAACCACGTGGCTGTGTTGTTTAGACATAAGAGGGAACCTCGTGCTCCACGTGCAAGGTTTCAGAGTGCAGCAAGTCACAAGTCACAAGTGCGAGTTGTAGGACCCTGATTGTGGCAGGAAAGGTGTAGAGATCTACCTGTTTGTACGCATGCGCGTAGGTCTCGGGGCACACGCTCGGGTTTAACAAGCCGCAAAAAGAACCGCCCTCCTATTCGTTCTCCGCCCCTCCCTTCCACTCCTCAGCCAACCATGATACCATCGCCAGCTTCTCCTCCCAACTGACAACCATCTCCAATCTCGCTACTGTCTCCTCTATTCCCTCCTCTCTCCTTTTAACGCCTTGTGCTCTCCCTCTTTGACGACACCACCATCGCAGCGACAAACATTGATGGTTCGGTAACACTGGCGGTTTGTATTGCGGCACTAGTTAGCAACAGTTCGCTCCAATCTACACTCATTCACTCCAGGAAAGGATCCATCACCTAGCCTGCTAGCATTGGCTTACGGTGGTAATTCTAGGCGTACCATAAGACTGCGGAGGTCGTTGACCACGCAATTCAAAGAATTGGAGCGAATTATCTTCGGGTGACGCCAAACACTACCCCGGGGGGTAATTTTGAGGTTCTGTTTGCACTGGTCAGCACGGATATCACCGTCGATGATAAACCCTTTTTGCATCATTGCGATCATGTTGAAGCTGTTGCGCCGGGGTATGTGTCGCGATTGTGCCTGCTTAATGGCCTTCTGAGACGACATTTACTCTCACAATTGCTCTAATTTTCAACTGAAACGCTTAACCTATTATTTTTGAATTGTGTTTTTTCCTCCCAAAATATAACATATGACCCCCGCCGCATACTGTTCCCGCTACACAAAAGAATCGTGCAGCCGCTGACATCTCATGGGCTATTAGAGGGGCTATCTACTTCATTCTGCGTTTCCAATGCTGGATCTCTATATTAGCTTTCCAATTGATGCGATGCATTGTGAATTGCGGCTTCCGAGTTATTTGCATGAAGTACTCATCGAGGAAATCTTCTCCACTGTAGGAGTTTCCGCCTACTCTGATGGATGGGAAAGTATCAATGTCCCTTCAATTTCTCTTAACCAGGCAGCATCCATTGAATTCTAATTGATATATAGGAGGCAGCCTCAAAATCCGTGTTCCATAAGTTTTCAATAGCGTTTGCTGAGCTGGACGTCTGGCACTGCTCAACCCGCTTGTGCTGCTACAACAAACAACCAGCTACTCCCGAACTCAGAACACCCTGACCAAAGTGTATCGTCACGCTGGGTCAACGCCATGGATCAAATCAAGATCCACAACATTTTGGCTGACCAAATACATCGGGGTAACTTTGTTTTCGAGCAATACAAGACAACATGAGCCGAGCCACTGACAAAATCAAATTTTTAAACCTTCTCTTGTCTGTACCCGATGAGGTAACTTCTATCCGGGAGAAGGTGGATGCGGTCCCGAAGACTTGTTGCAGCTGCTGTGTCGGCCAACCCCGCGGAAGACTTGTTCACCAGCAGCCGAATCCAAGCACCCCATTGCTTACAGAAGCATTGCAGAGACAAAGTAAACCCAGCACTGCATTCCAGGCAATTTTCATACCTTCAAACAAACAACAGTCGAAGAATCAAGCGTCGAACCAACTCAGCAACCAGTCAGTTCAACCAAGACCATGACAAAGGAAACAACCAAACAATCTAGCAAGATCGCGCCCACTATGGAGGGAATCATACCTTGAGATTGGGTAGTTGTTGGGATGGACAGGTTTGTTTGAACTTGTGCGTACAGCAAGAGCGGGTTACGAAGGTAATATACGTTTATAAAAGACTAGAAGAATATCTGATAATGGACCTTCTCGATAGAGTGCACTACCCAGGACATGTCTTTTTGGCAAACATATCTCTCCCCAAGACTTGGGGCAAGTCAAAGATCCTGCCCCCCCCCCCCCTGGAAACAGTCAAGCTAGCCTAGAAGTAGCTAAGATAAAGGATTTAAACTACTTCGATGGCTTCTTGGGACTGCTCAAGTCTTTGGCTGTCATACGTCTAGATAGAGTCCATCATGGCGGTCATTCTAAGTTTACATCCGCTTCAATCAATGAAAACTGGGTGAAAGTATCGGTGTGGGCCGGATCCGGAGGTTGTACGGCTGTACCTACTGCAGCGGCACGGTGTGGGAGATTGGAATGCTCACAGTGATAGATGGGACCCACAGTGCCCACCAAAGCGAGATGCGAACTTTGTGGAAAATCTTATGGATGAGTACGATTTGATCGACATTATGGATGGGGAAGAAACCCATACAAATACGAGAAACGGCAAAACTACGGGATCGCTTATTGACTTTTTTATTACTAAAGCCTCCATGGCTGATAGATTAGAAACGTCAACAGATTTGGCAACTACCTCAGATCACGCGATTGTGTGTGCCCAGTTAAGATGGGATGAAGGGGAAGGAGTCAAAGTGTCAGGAAAGATTACAGGATGGGATGTCGATGGGCTCAAGTCGAAGGAGGAGGAAGAAAATTATAAAAAAGCACAAAAAGAATGGAAGGATAAGAGCTCAAAGAGACCTGTTTTGAATGAGAATAGGAGTGAGGATGATTTACAGAAGGAAGCTGAGTGGATACAGCGAAATTTGGTTAATCATCTTAATAGGTGCTGCAAAAAGATTACGGTTTGCGCGAGATCAAAGAGGTGGTGGACAGTGGAGATCGTGGAAAATACAAAATTTTTGGGATCGATAAAAAGAGCCAGAAAGAAAGGGGAGGCGTCGCAGCAACAAGTTAAAAAGCGGCGAAGTAACCTGAGAAGAATGATTCGACAGTCGAAAACGGAGATGTGGAGGAAGTTTCTAACTTCGGCCACAAGAGATCAGGTCTTGCAGGCATTGAGATATACGAAACCAGGCGGACAACAAATGACAAAGGCTTTGAAATCCAGGACGGGGGAGGTGGCGGAATCCTGGGAGGAAAAGGCGGAGTTGATAAAAGAAGAAGCATTTCCGAAACCTTTGAAGGGCGTGGAGAGAAAGGCCCGGAAGGAGGGAGGAGAAATGTGGAAAATGATAACTGATGAAGACATCCGAGAGGCTCTGTTCAATCAGTCAGTTCAAAAGGCACCTAGCCGGGACAGGCTGGGGTTTAAGGCGATAAGATTATTGTGGGATTGGGATTCTCAAAGGATAATTAATATCGTTAAAGTATCGTTTAGGTTAGGGATACACCCACGAGTTTGGAAGGAAGCGAAGGGGGTGGTTATACCGAAACCGAATAAGCCAGATTACGGAGTCGCCAAAGCATATAGGGTGATAACGTTGTTGAATTGTCTGGGAAAAGTGGTCGAGAAGGTGGCAGCCAATGCAATAGCAGAGGAATGTGAGCGAAGGAGGCTACTTCACAACAGACAGTTTGGATGCAGAAAAAGAAGATCGGCAATAGACGCGGTTGGAAGGTTGATGAAGAGAGTTAAAGAAGCTTGGGGGAGGGGGAATACCACGGCTGTGTTGTTGATGGATGTTAAGGGAGCCTTTCCACATGTGGCAAAGGGGAACTTGATAAAAAGAATGGAAGAAATGGGGTTTGAAGCCGACCTGGTGAGGTGGGTGGAAAGTTTCATGGAAGATAGAAAAGTGATAATGTCGATGGACAGAAAGGAAGGAGACAGTATGGATGTGGAAACTGGGGTTCCGCAGGGGTCGCCAGTGTCGCCGGTACTTTTCGTTTTATATCTTTCGGGGTTGTTTGGCCAAGTTCAAAAGGAAGAAGAAGAATGTGGAAGTGAGGGTATATCTTCTGTTGATGATGTTGCATGGGTGGTGGAAGGTGAGGATGTGGGGGAATGCACACAACGATTAGAGAGATGCGCCGTGGAAACAACAGTTTGGGCAAAGAAGAATGCCTGTCAGTTCGACATCGAAAAAACGGAAGCTAGGTTGTTTACTCGACGAAGAAAGAATAGGGAACCAAAGATGATTGCCCGGGTGTGGGTAGGAGATTTTGAGGTTCCTTACAATAAAGAAGCGACAAGATGGCTGGGGGTATGGCTAGATGATATGCTTACCCTGAATGACCATACGAAAAAGACTCTAGCGAAAGCACAGAGAGCACAGAATAGGGTGAGATCCATGATGACGAAGAAAGGATTAAGCTCGGAAAGATGCAAACGAGTTCAAGTTGCGGCAGTTCAAGCAGTGGCGTTGTATGGTGCTGAATTGTGGTGGCGCAGACAAAAGAATAGAGCTCAAGAGGTTCAGATGTTGTTAAATGAACAGGGCAGAAGGGTAACCGGATGCTTTAGGACAACACCTCAGGGAGCGCTAGTGAATGACGCGGGTTTACGACCAGCGGTGCCTCTTTACAACAATCAAGTACGAAGGTATAAGTTGAGACAGATAATGATGCCCGATGCTCAAGGCGGAGGGAGAATGTTAGAACTACGAAGGAATGTCTTGCAAAGGGTGGAGGGGATTGATGAGTTAATCCTGGAGGATAACCCTTTCGAGAGGAGGAGTTATGAAAGGACGACATTACCGACGGAAAAAAGATGCCTTAAAGGCAAAGTGATAATTCAGGATGAGGAACAAGCGTTGAAAGAAGTGAAAGTTAAAAGGGAGGGACTTGTTCTTTGGACTGATGGATCGAGGAAGGAAGATGAGTGGGTGGGGTATGCAGTGGTATGGAACGAAGGTGATTTGTGGAGAAAGAGGAGGGTGCACCTAGGCCGACAGAAGGAAGCATTTGATGCGGAAATTTATGCAATGTCAGAAGCGATGAAGATCGCAGATGAGATGGCAGAAGAAAAAGAGTTGACCAGGGTTACAGTTTTTATGGATTCCCAGGCAACATTGAAAAGAATACAATCAGACGAGCCAGGACCAGGACAGGTGCTAGCGCTACGAACAATGAATTGGACCGATGCATTAGCCAGGAAAAATATTCCGGTAGAGTACCGGTGGGTACCTGCTCATAAAGGGATAGAAGGCAATGAAGAAGCGGACCAACAAGCAACAAAGGCGGCGTATAAGCATTGCGGAAGTTATACCGAAATGCAAAATCTGCTACCGTTTTTAGATTATGTTTCTTTCGCCCATATTAGCCGAAGGTTAACAGAAGTGAAATGGGAAGAACTCAAAAAAGAAATAAAAGAGATGGGGAGGAAGTCAAAGCACAGTTACTGGTATGATTCGGTGAAAAGGGGAGGTAACAGTGCGGTGATGGGAGCCAAAAAGACGATTGCGGCGAGGTTTTATCAGCTTAAGTCAGGACATGCACAGATACCGAAATACCTATTGTGGATCGGAAAAAGAAGAGATATGAAATGCTGGTGGTGTGGGCATGAATATCAGACAAGAGACCACCTTTTTAAGTGGTGCAAAAGATGGAAACAAGAACAAAAAAGGCTTTGGGTTGATGGGCAAGAGGGGGAGGATGGGTAAGAGGGCGTTGAAAAGGTTTTGAAGAAGCCGAAGATTTCATTGCCAATGTCTCTTGTTTTTGCAGAAGAAAAATGTTCGCGGGCGTTGATGGATTTTCTTGTTCATACTGATGTCGGCAGAATTAGCGGAGTGGTGGAGGAGGTGGATAACTCAGATCACGAGGAGTCGAGTGATGGGGGGGTGTAAAAGTTGATGTTGTTTTTGGCAGTTTTCTTTTGTTAATTGGGGAAGAGGACTCGCGACTTTGCTTTTGTTTCTTTATGTTACGGAAGAAGTGGGGAGGAAATATGTACGGGATATGCCATGGCCGCCAGCGGCCGAATGCAATATGATTACAAACAAACAAACAAAAGCGGCACGGTGTGAAAGCTGAGGATCTCCACCAATAAGAGTACCTTAAGGACTTCAACAGCAGGAAAGTCTCTGCTGGATGGGCAATGACGATAAAACCCAAGATACCACTTCGCAATCACCCAAAGGCGATCAGTTTGTTAGGGAATGCCCCCTCTCTCAGCCTTCTTACCTGCTAAGACCCAGTTCAAAGAAACGCGGCATACGTTTAAACTGGGGGTTTCTGGTGCATTCCAATAATACCAACCAGCAAATGGATCAGTACCCTATGCTAATTCCGCCCAAGCGCTGGTGCCTTTTCAGTTACGAGTCTCCCTACGCTCTTCTCCGTCCCTGACCACCTTCGGCGGTCTGAATAGATACCCATGGTAGCCGTTGCAACGTAGTCCCTAGTTCCATCCATTCAGCCAATAGAATTCTACGTTGTGCTCTAATCCCACCGTTGCGATCCATTTGTATCCAAAAGCCTCGCTAGCTCAATGGCTAGAGCGTGAGACTTTTACGGCATATGCATTGCCATCTCAAGGTTGCGGGTTCGACCCCCGCGTGAGGCTTACTTTTGCACTTCCCACTCCATTCGTACTAGAGTGACTATTTTGCACCGCCAGGTACAAAATGCCACGCCTCACGCTCTAGCCATTACCTAGCGAGGCCTTTAGATGCAAATGAATCACAACGGCAGGGTGAGAACACAGACTAGCGCAGAACCCAGTGAGAACATGAGCGAGTCTAACTTTGAGTGAGGTCCAGAGCACTCGAATGAATAAGGCGTAGAGATTTAACCGCAGAGTAGATTGTGGACACCCGCCTCGCAAACTGCTCTTGAAATCCCCAGAACGAGCTTGTACCTATGCTCCAAAGACAGACGAAAGGTCTTTGTGCTACAGGAATCTGAAGTCCAGAAAAACTAAGCACCAACATGAATGGTCACTTAAATGATCAAACGCCGACCAGATCTGTAGATCTGTCCGAACCATACTCGTGTCCAACACTACACTTCAACATGCTATTGTGGCTTAATACCTATGATAGTACTGCTCATATGACCAGAGGAGACGGGACTTGAAGTAATCCGGGATATTTCGTCCCGTATCTACTGTCCCGGGATTATACCATCGGGAACCGGGACTATTATATCTACTGGTATTAAGGCAAAGTATCTGAAAGTCTTCGGTTCTTTTTAGAGTGGTTCTAGAGATTGTCAACAATTTTAGAATGCGTCTGCTCGGAAAATGCCCCCCAAATCACATCATATCACTCGGGGTATCCTGGGCATATGGTGTTACGATATGGAAGTTGGAGAGAACCGTGTGCGTGTATTCTATGGTACAGATAAGAGAGAAGGAGAAAGACTCGAGATATATACAGGAGGCATCAGCCCCTGCAGCAGAACCGTGTATCAGACCTGTAACATGTCTCCGGCACATGTACACCAGTAACATATGGTGTTACGAATATAAAGCGGACGAAGTCTATTCTACTATCTAAGGAGAAGCTCTGTCTTTATATACATGAGAGCTTGGAACACCATGGAAGTCCATAGAAGCTCACGATTGCAAATACCAGTGGCGGTGGCGAGTGAAAACTCGTGGATGAGTCTACGATTTGTGAGTCCGCAGCCTGTGAGTCAATTCGGCGATCTCAGTGTATCGGCGACGTCCTTTCAGGTCATATAGTAATATATGGCAATATCCTTCCCGAGATATCTCGTCCCGTAGGCATATTAAGCTTCCCGAGACAAAGTTCCAAGACGTCCCAACCCATGGTCAACATTGTGCATGTGACATGTGTCTCCACTAAGTTACAATGAGAAGTTGGGTCCGTTTAAGACTACTTCTTTCGGGTTTCTCTCTCACGCCGCCACCAGCAACGCTGGCACAGATTCCAGGGAGAGTGAAGGAAAGTTCGACCGAAGAGTCCACCACTAGCCTTGCGTGATTTGCTATCAGATCAGCAGTGTCGGGGTGCCAGGGATTCAAGCTCCAACAACCGAGTTGGTCCAATCTTCCCACTACCTTACCCCAGAGGCCATTTTTTGTAAAGACTCCTGGCCGAGATGCTACGTGGATGTCCGTCTAAGTGCGTACTGTACAATTCTACACCTCCCCCCAAACTCTTCCCCCAACCATACTCCTTGCCCACCCACCCGCCTCATCCGCCCGCATCCCAGAGGCCACCAAGCACCTCTCCACCACCTCACCTCCAAACCTCGCCCCGACCATGCCCTCCACCTGCACTCCTTCAACATTCTCAACAACCCCCTTATCCACCGCCACCTCCACCCCTCCAGGTAG
>Ga0307515_10026362_pt1 | contig 10010 bp, 1 predicted proteins | sample 17_EM_MG_FD_194513 | JGI IMG/M metagenome (GOLD analysis project Ga0307515, IMG submission 194513) | Populus trichocarpa ectomycorrhiza microbial communities from riparian zone in the Pacific Northwest, United States - 17_EM | ecosystem: Host-associated > Plants > Roots > Unclassified | place...
CCCTATAGCCGCAATATTCTCGCTCTATAGTCGCAATATTTAACCTTTTACTAACTTCTTTATATTATGGAAGTAGGTATAAGCTATAATATAATGTACTAAACAGGGTAGTAATTAAAGAAGGCTACGTACGCGTAACTATACGTGGTTAATATAAAGACATTTAGATATAAAAATAAAATAGGTTAAGTTAATATAGTTAAAGAAATAGGGGTAGTTATAGGACGTATATGGGTGTTACGGGACGAACGTACGTGGGTAACTCCTATAATAGTACCTCCCTCTTACTTCCGAGCTCCTATAAGGCGTTATATTATATTATATATATAAAAAAACCTAATTACGGGAAAAAATTTTATTAGCCCTTTTCCGCCCTTTTATGTCCTCCGCTATATAGGCTTCTCCAGTTTAGTTCTTCTATATTTAATTATTAGGCTACTAACTTATTAGGCTTAAAGTATAGCCTAGCTTTTATTACTAGCTATACTTCTATCCTTACTACTTAAAGACGCATTACTAAAGCTTATATAGTCCCTTTCTTACTTTTAGCAGCTCTATAGTCTTCCTTTATATATCTATATATAGTTCCTCCTTACTAGGCCTCGTCTCACGGCTAATAGGGGCCCCCCTTCCCTTCCTTTCCCCCCCTTTATAGGGGGTGTGTTATATAGCGTATATAGGGGTAAGTAAGTAGGAAAAACGGATATTAGATTACAGTGCGGTACGGTATAGTATAGTGTTCGTAGTTATGGTAAGGTATCTTCTTAACAGGTTTTTGTTAATGCGGTATAGTATTTATAATTATAGGCAGGTACTTATTAGTAGCACTATAGTGCTAGCGTAGGTTCCGTAAGCATATCGGCACAAGATCTTATTAGATTTGGATAGCAGTATAGTACTAATAACGTATTTAAGTTCTATGGGCGAATCGGCACAGAGCTTATTAGTTTATATAGTAGTAATATAGTGCTAGTAACGGGGTCGTACGGCTTAGGACAGTCTGGGTATTGGATATAAATAGCTTTGGCAATGGTAGTACAATACTAGCGATAGGTTTAGGCGGCTTAAGATAATTTAGGTATTAGATACAGAGAGCTTTAGCGGTAGGTTTAAATAGTAGTAGTATAGTGCTAGCGACGGGTCGTCTTATAGGCGTATTAGCATGATGTCTTATTAGTATAGGTAGCAGTACAATACAAGTAATAGGGTTATAGGAGTATCGGTACAATGGGTTATCGTGGTCGTTTTGCAGGCGTATTGGCGCGAGGTCTTATTAGTACGTAGGGCAGTACGGTACAAGCTCTAGTAGAATAGTAGTAAGATACTAGCTTCCGTGTTCACATTTATATAATAATAGGATGCTAGCTATTAGGTTAAACCGAAGGGTAGTAACATGCCTGTTTGTAATTGGTAGTAGTAGGGTATAAGCTATTAAGGTCCGTATGCAAATTGGCGCGGAATCTTATTATACTAGTTTAAAACCCCAGCGTCCTAGTCTACCTATAGCTAGCAGCTCCTATTTTCACACTTTTATTAGGCGTAGAAAGGTATACTCCGCGACTAGTAGCCTTAGACCCGCTAGGTATAAAAAGGGATCTAAATATAATGTTATAGAAGTAGGCACGAGCTAGAATACAATACACTAAATGGGGTAGTAATTAAAGAAGCCTACGTACGCGTAACTATGCGTGGTTAATATAAAGACATTTAGATATAGAAATAGAATAGGTTGGGTTAACGTGGTTAAAGAAATAGGGGTAGTTATAGGACGTGCGTAGGTGTTACGGGACGGACCTACGCAGGTAACTCCCATAACACTCTACTAGCTTATTTAAAGTAATGCGACGTAATAGAATTTATATTTTAGCTCTATTATACAAGCTATTAATTATAGGCCCAATATATAACGATTCTGTAATAGCCATATACTAAAATGCGGCAAGGGTATTAAAAACGATTAACTTACTACCTACCACTAGTTTCTACTTAAAAAGCTCTCCTCTATCCTCCAACCGTTCTATAAAGCTACTATATATAGCTAGGACTATAAGTATATACTCTACCGCTGGTTTATTACTATAGATTAGCTTCTTAACTATACCTATAACGTATTACGGCTTATATAAATACCTCGAAACTAAAGCTTGTAGAATACTATATTATAAAGATATTAAGCTAAGGAGAAGGAAAAGGGGTCTCTAGTACTGAAGTAAATACATATATAGGGGCAGCTGCTAAGGCGCTAGTAATGGGCGAGCTAATCGTAGGTCGGTAGAATAAGTAAAATTGGGCAGGTAACGTACCATAGCGCTATTATATCACCTCCCCTTTTAAAAGAAAGCTTACCCTTAGGCTTAGTTAGGAACAAGATAGCACTAGGCTTATAAAATATAAAATAAGGAGGGGGAAAAACGCGAGTGCGTCTAGATTAAGCATAAAAAGGTAACTATAGGTTATATAGAAAGCAATAGGTTAGAAAAGCCGCTAAAAATCTTAGTAAGGATCTAACTAATTAGATAACTTTAACCGGCGGTCGAAGTTCCAATATATTTAAAGTTTTACAGTACTAGTAGAAAATAGCAGAATTTGGCAAACAGCTATATTAGGGCGTTTTATCCCTATATTCTTCTAGTGGCTTATTATCTTTATTATATTTGCATTCCATCTACTTATTTAGGTACTTTAGGGGTCTAGGTATATTAGGGTATTAGTTATAAAACTCTTTAGGCTTTTAGGGGCAGCCTATAAAGTTCTATATTGGGCACTAGGTTAGGTCCGGATTATAGCCCTTCTATTAGATATAGTATTTTAGCATTCCCTATACTATCTTATAGGCTAGTATTTTATTAACTTCCTATTCGTTATTACCGTTTACTTAAATTAGTAGGGGAGGCTGGTTTTTTTTATTCGGGTAATAGGTTATTCGCAGCTTTCTATAGCTTATTTAATAAGAAAATAGGGTAAACCCTAATTAAATTTAGAAGCTTTACCTTATATAAGCTACCTATCCTTTTAAAAACCTTATACGGTCCTACTATTTAATAGTCTAGCCTATAGCTAGGTTATTTAGTCTTCTAATTCCTTATTATAACCTAGACTATATTATCAGGGGCAAAGTTAGGCTCTTAACAGTGTTTATTCGCCTACTATTTTATTAACCTTTAGGCTTTTTCTAGGTTTTTATAGGCTACCGTCTAGGCTTCCTCTAAGCGTTTAGCGTACTATTAGGCCTTACTATAGAATAGCTTCTCTTATATAGTTTAGGGTTCTTTTAACCTTTTCTAGTTAAAGCTTATATAGGGTAAGTATCCTATTTTTAGCTAAATTGGGGCAAACCCTATAAAGTTATAGGGTAGGGTTACTTGGGCGTAGTCTATTAAAGGTAATAGTTTAGACTAGTTATCCTAGAAGTAGTTAATAAAGGGGTTAAGCCTCTAGTCTAGGTACTAATTTATAATCTCCGTCTAACTGTTTATTTAGGGGTAGTAAGCTATAAAAAGCTTTAGCTTAATGCCTAAGATCTAGGTAAACTTATTCTAGAAGGCCGATATAAACTATAGCCTATAATTAGATATAATAGTATCTACTAGTCTATAAATTTAATAGACGTAGTAGATATATAGCTAGGCTGCCTCTTTAGCATTAATATTTTTTATAATTGGGAATTAAAACCAGGCATTTACTAAAGCGGTTAACTATAACTATAACTATATTATATCCGTTACGGTCTATAGGTAGTTTATAAAAGTCTATAAAGATATACTACTAAAGGTGCTCTAGTATTAGGAGTGGCTTAAGTAGAAGAGGTCTAGTTCTTTACCATATCTTTAGCGTTTAGAACCGCTTATTTAAAATTAGTATATATAGTAATCCGCGATAGGGCTCCTACGCGCTTTATTTTATTATAAATTGCTAGCTTAATTCTAGCCTAGATAAATCTAATCTTCTTCTTCTTATAGATACTGCCGTCCTTATTTTTAAAGGGCTTTAAATCTATCTATTAAGTACGAGTTTTTATAAAGTTTATAAACTGGCGGAAGTCTTAATAGTCTAGCTATATACTATTCCAGAATTATTCTATATTATTATATTATATAACATATAGATCTTAGGTTTAACCCTTTAGAAAGGTCTATAGCTATAGCCATATTATAATTTACTCTTTATTAAGTTAATTAAACATAATCTGGTTTAGTAATTGGTCCTTAATCTTACTAATAATCTAGTATATACGCTCTCTGGTATTATCTTATATTATTAGTATCTTAAAAAAGTTATCTACTTTATAAACCTAATCGTCTAAATGCTAGGCATTAGGCTTATAACAGAGTTCTAGACTACTAGACGCCTTAACTAGTTAGTCTATATCCTTTTTCTATTTATTACGTAGGTGCCTCTCTAAGTCTTCTATACCTCCTTAGGTGAGTATTAGGTAACCCCTAAAAAGCCCTTAGCCTTAACTAAGTTATAAAAAAATTTACTTAGCTTAGATTAAACCCTACTAGATATAGATTTGGCCTTAAAGGGTTCTAATATATTTATTAATAGCTTCCTCTTCTATAGCTTCCGAGAGCCTTATAATAGCTTTCTAATATCTATTTTAAAGGAGATTAGTATAGGGCTCTTAACCTTCTAAACTTAGGCCTAGGGAAGCTCCTGCTATAGAGGTAGTATTAGCACTAGTAGCTAGTATAGGTTTCCTAATAAGCCTTAGGTCTTAAGTTAGTACTTAGGTTTAGTTTCCTAAAGGAGTAAGCCCGCTTAGCTTATAAGCAGTTTATATACCACTACTATACTAATTATAGGCTGCTGGTTTTCTAGGAGGGTTCTAGTTAGGTCCCTAGTTAGATATATTAGTATATTTCTCTAGCATTTCTAGCTTAGAGGAAGATCTTAGAGTTGCCTCTAGTACTTAATCTTCTAATTAGCCTAGGTGGGGCTAAAGGGGTTTTAGTTACTTTTTAGTAGCGTTATAACCGTTATAGAGGATATCTATGTTTTTTTTAGCGGTGACTATAGGTATATAAGAGTCTTTAAGCTTTTAGCGCATTTAGGTATTAAGGCTCGTTTAGCTATCTTACCTAGAGGTTTCTATTATTGCAATCTCTTGCTATTAAAAGGGCCTTCCTACTTTAGCGTAATGGCTCTCTATAAGGTGCCCATAGAGTTTCCGTTTAGGTTATTACGAGATTTTTAAAGGAGAATAGTAGTTATAAATAAAAGATGTAAATAAATAATCTAGTTTTTAAGCTAGCTACCCTTCTAAATAAAGTAGGAAGGATTTAAATATAAGGGGGCTTTATAGATAGGGGACTATAAGGTACGATTATAGAAATAGGATAGATTGGTAAGAGAGACGAATTTTTAAGGAGGTAATACCTTTAGGATTGTAGAGACTATATACTATGGGTACGTGCCTCCAATATATAACCGGCAACTATTTAAGGGGTGTTTAAGAGTTATCTTAATGGCAACCTAAGGTGACCGCAATAATATCCCTTATACTATGCCAATATATAATATACTAAGTACTTTAATTTAACTCTTAACTTATCTTTATCCTTAAGTTTAAACCTTTATTATACTAATCTAAATATTACTATTTTGTTTACAGGTATTAAGATATATTATTTGCTTCTTTAGTCCTCTAATTACTCTTTTAGATCTTTTAATATTATAATTAAGGCTCCCTTAATATAGTTTATACCTTTTTCCGTAATTAGTTAGTCTTAGATAACTTATTTATCTAACTATATATAAAAGTCTTCCTACTTATTATTATATTGTTACCTACACCACTTTTAGTATAGCTTCCTAAGTGTATATAGTCTGTCTATAAGGAAGTATCTTCTTATTACTATACTATAATAGCCCTTTATATATCTTTCCTTAAATCTAATTAGGATCCTAAGATTCTCTTCTTCTTCTAGTTTAGTTAGCTATTTTACTCTTAGTGTGCCTACCTTAGGCCTATTAGTAACTCTTTATATAGGTAATCTTTTCCTTAAATAGTCTATTGCTTTTAGTATCTACTTTTATTATATAAAGATTCTTTTCCTAAATTCTTTATTACTTTTATTTAGCTTTTTTCTTACTAATAGGTTAAAGCCTTCGTGCTTTTTAACCGAGGTATTAACTTTTTAATCCTGTTACGGAGTCTTACTCGCAATTTCTTTAATAGTCCTTATTCTAGCGTTAGAGTCTTAATCCTATAAGATTCTTAATCCTAAGCTTGCTTCTTTCTTAAGCTATACCCCTACCTTAGTTTAACTAGGCTTTAGTGGTATTCTTATCTCGTCTTAAAAGTCTTAAATCTCGCTTATCTTACTTTAAGAGTTTTACGCCGTATTTCCTACTCTAATGCATCCTCGTAGACAGCTAGATTATATCCTTATTTATTTATTAAAGTCTTAGATCTTACTTATCTCTTCCTAAGAATCTTATACCTTTAGCCTTTTACCTTTATTAAGTGCTAAAGTGGCTTATTATTCTACTTCTCTTACGTCTTGTAAACGTTATTATAATAAAACGCGAAACTATTAATTAAACACTCTTTTATTCCTCGCAATATATTATTATCCCTCTATACGTATATATCGTCTACTAGTCTTATTTCCTTTACTATATAGCTTCCTTAACTACTCTTATAGTTTCTAGTAAAATAACCCTATTTTCTATAGTTTATATAAGCTCCTTTTTTAAGCTATTTTTCTTATTATAGAGTCCGCCTAAACGTCTTCTACTACTAAGATCCCTAGTTTGGCCTCTACTCCTTAGTCCTATAATTACTTAATCCTTAACCTTTAGGTTTCTATAGTTTTTTATTCTATCTTTTAGATTCTTTAGTACTACTTAAGTCTATTAGCTGTGACGGTGCTAGTGCGCGTCACCTGCCACATTTAACCAATTAGGATTTTCCATGCCCGGCATGGAAAATCGCTATTGGCTCGCGTACCACTAGCGCCTTGGCGGCCCTCGCGACATATCTACCTACTGCCCCTAAACGATTCTCCTTCTTCTTCTTCTCCTTAGCTTAGTATCTTTACTAGATAGTAATCTATAAGCTTTGGTTTAGAGGCATTTATGCGAGCCGTTATATTATACTAAGCTCTCCTTACACTGCCTAGGAAGGCCTTAATAATATCCCACCCCTAAAAAAGAGAAGATCTTCATCTACAACGACGCGTTAACACGCTATACTTAGATATTAAAACAACTCTATACTGCCTGCGAAGGCCGTAATAATACCCTACTTTATAAGTTAGATAGGACTGGACCTATACCCCCCGGAATTAAAACCGAATTATATAATTCCGACAAACCCTAGGAAGCTAATAATGGCACCTAAAGCGAGCTTATCTAAAAAAGCTGCCCTAACCTAAGAAGAACATGAGATTTAATTGGGATCTAAAATTGAAGATAATAATGATATTATAGATATATATAAGCAGATTCGTGCCCTAACGGCCAATTAAAAAGCTAACTATCTCTAAGCTTAAAGCATATAGGAGACCCTATAAGAGATCCTAGACAGCCTTACAGCTCTTTAAAGTAGCTTAGCTCCCCCTTTTAGAAGTCCTAGTTAACCTATCTACTTAACCAAGGATAATATACTAGGGAGTACGGAAATAATAATAAAGCAATTAAAGTCCGTTAAGCTCCCTAACCCCTAACCACTATTTAACGGGATAGACCCTACCTTTAAGAATTAGAGGATTTAAATATGAGGAAAGCTCCGCGTTAACTATAACTATTTCCTTTCTAAAGAAGCTAAGATACTTTACCTCTTTGGTTAAACTACTAGGGACGCCTAAAAGCACCTCTAAGCTAAGTGTGAGGATAAATTACCTGTTTGGTTTATATCTGTTAATAAGATACTACAGCACCTAGCGGCTATTTACGTGAACCCAAATAAAGTACGCGACGCTAGGTATAATTATAATCGCCTAATAATAAGACTAAACTAATCCTTTGCTAAGTTCTAAACCTAATTCCTATACCTAGCAGGCGAAGGCTAGGTCCCCCTTAAAAACTACTAATTAGACCTATACAATAAACTAACGGTTTAATTATAAGAGAAGATTATGGTAGCCCTAGACGACCTACCAACCTACTAAAGACTTACAGCCCAATATCTATTATTGGATTTAGAACTATAGCGAATTAATACCCGCACCGATTGGTAGAAAAAATCCTATAGTGATTAAAAACCAATAATTACACCTGCTAGGGCTGGCACTAGAAAACTAGTGGAAAGTATCCCTATACCTAAGGTAGGTACAACTGCCCTTTAGCGGGCCTCTCCTAATTAACTACATACTACGCCCCTAACTAATACCTACCGTAACACCCTAATCAACCCTACTATAGCCACGTGCTTTAACTGCGGAAAAGATAGATATTTTATCTTGTCTTACCCAGAGCTAAAAGATATAGGCGATATTAAGGAGATGGAGGAAGGAGAAACGTCCGATGAGTTAGGAAAAGAAGAACCCTAGGGAAAGACTCCCCCCTAAGGTACCCTATTAATCTTAAAGAGATTAATCTAAGTTAGTTAATAGGTGGAAAACACTTTATAGTTCTATGTATAGTATCTTAAAATGTATATAGAGTTAATATAACCGCCCTTATTAACACTAAAGTAAATGGCTTTGCCTTTATAAATACTGCCTATATAACTAATGTTACTAGGTTCCTAAATATAAAAGCTACCTAGCTAAAGAAGCCTGTTTAAGTAAAAGGCTATAACGGCCAAGCCGGTAAGGCGGTTACCTATATATTAAAGTTATATATTTCTCTTAATAGACGACGCCTATATAGTATACCCTTCTGTATCCTAGACCTAGGTTCCTATAATATAATCCTTAGTTAGAAGTAGATATTCTATTTTAATATCTAGCTAAACGTATAATAAAGGCAGCTTATTTAGCTGAAGGATAGACCAAAATTACCCTCCTTTATTAAAGAGATCTAAACTAACTATAGGACATTAGCCGTAGAGGCAGATCCTACCTATAAGTAGGATATTAGGGACTAGGACCTAGCCTTTATATAAAAAGACGCCCGTTATAAAGCTAGTAAGAACCCTATACTAATAAAGATACTCTCCCGCAGTACTACGGTTAAAGAGGACTCTACGTACGGAAGCGGAATAGATAGTAATGTAGAAGTCGCCTAAGTTGCGGAGATCTGACCTATATAGAAGAGGACCTACTAATAGGATACGAGAGATAGCCTCTAAAAGATGCAGTAGGAGCTAAAGAGAGGAACGAGAAGGTTAATACCCTAGAAGCCTTAAAAATCATATACACCCCTACTATCGCGTAACCCCCCTACGTTGGATATCGCGGCTATTAGTGCTATAGGGTTCCACTTTAATATATACCAAAAGGACAATAAGGTTTTTATAACTAGCTTATACAAAATTAACTAAATTATTAATAAGAAGGAAGAAGGGCTAGCTAAGGAAAGTAACAAGGAGCTAGTTGGGCGCCTTCTTCCTACCTACCTCTTAGGCTATAGAGACGCGTTCTTAAAAGCAGCTTTAGATATACTACCCCCCTACTAAACGTATAATTATAAGATTTAATTAGAAGCCAATAACTTACTAGGATATAGCCCCCTCTACTAATAATTAATGGACAAGCTAAAGGTAATAAAGTAGTACTTAATTAATAACCTTAATAAAGGGTTTATCGAGCCTAGCTAAGCCCCTTTTACTTCCCCTATCCTGTTTATAAAAAAGCCTAATAGAGGCCTTCGTTTTTATATTAACTATTAAAAGCTAAACGCTATTACTTAAAAGGATCAGTATCCTATTCCTTTAATTAACAAGACCCTTATACGTCTAAGCTAGGTAAAGATCTTTACTAAACTTAATATCCGCTAAGCTTTCTACCAAATTAGGATAGACCCTATATCTAAAGATTTAACAACGTTCCGTACCTATTATAGGTCCTATAAATATAAAGTCCTTCCTTTTAGGTTAATAAATGGGCCGGCTATATACC
>Ga0307515_10026363_pt1 | contig 10010 bp, 1 predicted proteins | sample 17_EM_MG_FD_194513 | JGI IMG/M metagenome (GOLD analysis project Ga0307515, IMG submission 194513) | Populus trichocarpa ectomycorrhiza microbial communities from riparian zone in the Pacific Northwest, United States - 17_EM | ecosystem: Host-associated > Plants > Roots > Unclassified | place...
GCAGTAAAAAATAGGCAACCTCGTATACTGCCTATTTTTAAGTTATTTATTTAGTTTAGGGACTAAACTATCTAGGGGAGAGGAGTACTGTTATGGCACTAACCTAACGCATACTGTTTTATACTATCTTATACTATTTCCTATTATTAGCTAGCCTACTACTAGCGACTTAGCGGCTGGCCCTACTATTTATATACAATACCCCCTTTCTACCTTCTTCCCCTCTTTATACCATAACGTAGTTATTTAGTCTACTTTATTATAGCACTGTGATATTATAAGACAGTTTTTCGCGTACGGTTTATGGTCCTTTAAGTTTTTCCTAGTTAAAGCTAGTATAGGGTAAGTAGCCTATTTTTAGTTAAATAGGGGTAAATCTAGTAGAGTTGTGGGGTATAGTTGCCTAGGTATAGTCTATAAAGGGTAGCAGTTTAGCTTAGTTATTTTAAAAGTAGTTAATAAAGGGCCGGAGCCTCTAATCTAGGTATTAGTTTATAATCCCCGTCTAACCGTCTATTTAGGGGTAATATACTATAAAAAGCTTTAGCTTAATACCTAAAATCTAGGTAAACTTGTTCTAGAAGGCTAATATAAACTACGGCCTATAATTGGGGACGATAGTATCTGGTAGTCTATAAATTTAGTAGATGTAGTAGATATATAGTTAGGCCGCCTTTTTAGCATTAACATTCTTATAATAGGGAATTAAGAACGGGCGCTTGCTAAAGCGGTTAACTAAAATTATAACTGCATCGTATCCGTTACGGTTTAGAGGCAGTTTATAGAAATCTATAAAGATATACTACTAAGGGCGTTCTAGTATTAGAAGGGGTTTTAATAGTTCTAGGGTCTTATCTTATGGAATTATAAACCTATAGTAACCGTTATAGTTCTATATGTAACGGTTAATATCTCTAGCTATTCTAGGCTAGTAGTAACGGTTACTAATAATCTTATAGGTTTTGTTTTTTTCTAGGATAGGCTATAGAGACCTAGTTATATACTTTAGCGATAAGTTAAGTCCGTAAATTCTATTTCTTTACTACTACTAGCTATGCTTAATGCTTAAGTAGTCTATTTTCAAGGGACTATAGGCTAGTAGTATCCTTTACCTTTTTACAATACTCCTATAGGGAAGGGGCCGTACGGTTTGCCTGCAGTAGTTTATTAATAAGGTTAAGTTCTATAGAGTTTATAGGGTATATCTTGGCTTCTAAAGATCCTATACTTAATTCTACCGATATCTACGGGTTAAGGTGCTCTAGTTATAGTAGCGTCTAGTTCTATAATAAGGTCTTTACGGCTACCTATTTATTTAGGTCTTATTCGCGTCTTATAAGTGTATCTATACGGTTAATAGCGCCTGGCTTATATATAATTAGGAAGTTAAACTAAGATAGGGTATCTGCCTATCGCGCCTACTATATAGTAAGGGCCTTTATTATTATAAAATATTCTAAGGCCTTATAATTAAAAACTACCCAAATAGGCTTATGGGTCCCTTCTAACTGTGCTCGCTAGTACTAGAAGCTAGAGATAATAGCTAGTATTTCTTTATTATAAACTAGGTAGTTTAGCTTAGTATTTACTATAGTCTTTAAATAGTAAGCAATAGGGTGCTATTTTCTATCCATCTACGTCTAGGAATAAATGCTAGCTATAATACTATCTAAGGCGTTAGTTTCTAGTATTAAGGACCATTCTAGGTTAAAGTGGGCGAGTAAGGGAGCGGAGACTAGTTGTTTCTTAAGCTTGTTAAAAGCCTACCTATATACAGTATTAAAGTAGAAGGGCTGGTCTTTTTAGGTAAGGCGGTTAAAAGGCCTAGTAATCTTACTATAGTCTTTAATAAAACGCTAGTAGAAGTTATAGAAACCTAGAAATAATTATACCCCCCTTACGGTCCGTAGGTGTGCCTACTAGGTAATTACAGCCGGTTTTTCTAGATTGGTCTTAATTTCATCTGTACTAATAATAAACCCTAGGTACTTTATACGTTTAATACTAAACTCTAACTTCTTAATATTGGCCTAGAGGCTAGCTTTATAGAGATATTAGAGGACTTTATAGACGTGCTCCTTATATTCTAGCTTATTCTTAAAGTAGATTATAATATTATCTAGGTAGGCCGTATAGAAGTTATTAAGGTAGTTAAAAAGTATATCGTTTATATACCGCTAGTATATAGCTAGTCCGTTAGTTAGCCTAAAAGGTAGTACCTTATATTTATACGTTCCGTAATAGGTCTAAAATATAGTAAAATCCTTTAAGCTAGGGTTTATTTTAATTTAGTAGAAGGCCTAGCGGATATTAAGCTTTATAAAAACCTTAGCTCTACTTATTTAGGCTAGTGTCTTATTAAGTAGGGGTAGTAGATAGCGGTCCTTACGGGTTATATTATTTAGCTTATAGTAATTAATATAAAAACGGAGTCCTCTATTTAGCTTTTTAGTAAAGATAATAAGCAAATTAAAAGGGGCTTGGCTAGGCTTAATAAAACCCTTATTTATGTTATTAATAAGGTACTACTTTATAGCCTATAATTTAGCAGTAGACTACTAGTAAAGGGGGCTAAAGCTAAAGTTATTTTCCTTATCTGGCTTAATTTTAATCTTATAGTTATACAGTCGGTAAGGTAGAAGTCTATTAGACGCTACCTTAAAGAATATATTCTAAAACTTCCAATATTAATAGGGTAGTTTCTATTCTACTAGCTCCTTGTCTATAAGCTCGCCCTTTTATCTACTAAGTTTACTTTCCTTTTCCTTAAGTATTTAGTTAATTTTGTATAAGCTAGTTGTAAAAGTAATAGTATTAGGCTAAACTAAGTTTTAGTAAAATCCTACGGCGCTAATATAGTAAATATTAACTAGTAAGAGGTCTGTAGGTTTCCTTACAGCCGTTTACCGGACCGTATTTTACGGTCTAGGGTTTATAATCTTTCTTAGCTCCTATTCTATCTTCCGTAAGTTATCTCTCTAATCTATTAGTTTAGTATAGCGTTTAATATTCCTTGCTATTTTTTATAGCTATATAGGGCCTAAGCTCTCTATAGGGGGCTTTTTTAGATTACTACTAACTTTTTAGGTCTTTAATGCAGGTAGCGTAATATAGGTAGTCTAGGGGCGGTATAGTATATAGATCCGTTACGGATTAAGCTATATATTTTTCTTAAAGGCCTAGTCCCTACGCATAGCATTAGCCTAGTAAATAGTATTAATTTAGGGCCGTATAAGGTTTTCTATTATAATGCTAATTTCTTTTATAAAGAAAGAAGTTAGGAGTAGGGTTTTGCGCTAAATAAGCCGTCTACTTTATACGTCTAACTATAAGCCTAAATAGGCTAGCTATTTTCTCTTTAAGATTATATTATAGCTTCCTAGGTCTGTAATAAGGAAGGGGATATTATACTACCTTTGTCTATTAACACGAAGGTAAATCCGCAAAATAGTTATAATAGGTAGCCCTATTTATCCGTTATATCCATAAATAGGAATTAGTTTAGGCAGTTCTTTAAGGGGTATATTTAAAAGGTTAGCCAGCTTTATAGCGTACTAGGTATCTATTAAGGTAAAGGTATTTACTCTAGAGTTAGCTAAAGCAAAGGTTAAAACTTAATATTTATTACGGAATAAAGTATAAGGGATAGTGTAGCTTCTTCCGCTAATTAGCCGACCTAGATTAATATATAATATATTAATACCTTTTAACCCTAAAGAGGAGTCTTTCTTTAGGGTTCCTCTTTTTCTAACTCTATACTATCCTTCTAGATTAATAAAACTTTATCCCTTTTTATATTTATTAGGTAGGCTTTTATAATATAGCCTTTTTAGCCCTAAGAGAAGCAGGCGTTTTAATCGCTAAGGGCCTATATACGGGGGCTGCTATATATAGGCCGAGCATTTACTAGACCTATAGTAGGACTAGCCGTATAGCTAGCTGCTATATTAGTAGTAGGCTATATAGCTAGTGCTATAGGAGTTACTAATCGTGCTAAAACACTATAGGCCATTCTTACGTTGCCTATAGTCTAATTTAGAGGGTTTCTAACTTTATACCGTTTGGCGCATACCTTAATTTAATAAAGGCCTTAGTTAATAGCTAAGTACTAATCCGTAAGTTCCTTTAGCGTCTATATAGTAGTAAAGACTAGCAGTACGGCTCGTTGCAGGTCTAGGGTAAGCTTATTAAATAGGTCTAGTATTAAATCTTCTTAGGGAATTTGGGCCTAGCTAGCTAGGTATAAAAAGTAGGTCTAAAAAGCTAAGAAGGTCTCCATTATTTTTATATTTAGGCCTTTATAATTAAGTCGGGCGTTTTATACCTTAAAGGGGTCCTTATAAATAGAAGACAAGTAGTTAATTATTTTTTCTTTAAAGGCAAAAAAGTCTACTAAGTTCTTAGTGTATTGCGGGCGTAAGTACATTTAGACGTCCCTATTAGTACGGCTAAAGATATAGGCTATTTAGGTAGGATCTGTTTTGTTTATAAGTAATAGGGGGTCCGCAACCTTTATAGACCGCAATAGTGCTATATAGGGCTTAATAGGTCCACTGAGGCGCTAAGATAGGGCCTTAAGGACCATAGTAAGTCTCTAAATATTTAATAATTCGTTACTAAATACGGAAGTAGGGGTATCTCTAGCTTTAAGTAGCTCTTGTAGTTATTTAATCTTAGTATTAGCTACTACTAGCTCTACTTAGGGGTTTAAGATATTAAATATTTTATTATCTAAGGTATTTAAAGGTCCTATAGCTGCTTTGCTAGCTGCTGTGTTTCTTAGTATAGTAGTAGGGGTATTAAATAATTTTGGGTAAATTCTTTAGGGATTCTAGTTTATGCTTATCCTGTTCTTAGGGGTTGTATTCTTTTTATATTTTTTAGTTCCAGTTCTTATTCTAGTTCTTATTCTTATTCTAGTTCTTAGTCTACGGATATATTTAAGTTTCTTCTTAGGAAGAAAGGGTAGAGGAGCTTTAGATAATATTAGCGACTTAGTTAATTAAGGCATAAGCACGGTATAAGGGACGCGCAAGCCTATATAATTGGATTATCTATAAACAAGAATCTAAAGCTAGGGAAAGGAAAAAAGAAGAAGAGTAGCGTCGCTTAATATTTTATAAGACCTTTACGTCACATAACCGCAATATACGGCAATCTGTGGCAACTTGCCAGTGTAAAGTTCTACCAAGTTCTGCCAACTAAGTTCTGCTATTTTCTACCAGTGCCGTAATACTAAACGTACTAGTAGTGCACTAAATAAGGCACTTTTCCTATTTTACCCATTTAGTAGTAAGGCAGAATATATATAGGTCTTATAGTAGGTAAGCTATAGGACTTCTAACCGCGCTGCTAATAGGTAATTTAATAATATTAGGCTTTAGGGAATATTTACTAACCATTTTTCTTGCTAGCGTGCTAAAGATATTAAAGTAAAACTACTTTAGAAACGGATATAATCTAAAAGTAAGTAACCGCAGTAAATTAAAATAATTATAACTATAGAGGACTAGTAGCTACTAGTATATTACCGTAATGCTTTAAAGATTGTGTCCCTCCTTATTAGTTACGGCCCTTTCTAAGGAGATATAACTTTCTCGCTAGTAAGGTAGTACTTATTAGTAGAAATAAGAATATATAATAAGCTTAATACGATAAACTAGTAGTAGGAGACGCAAAAGTAGCTACTACTTAGCGTAACTATAGTGCTAATTATATTAGCTAGTAATAAGACCTAACTAATATAACACGCCGGTGGCAGGAAAGCATAGCCGCTCTATATTTTAATTAGATACATTAAACTATATATTTAACAATATATAAATTAACTAGCCCTATTACTACTTATATACCTCCTAGTCTATATACTTAGCAACTAAATAATATAACTAGCGGTGCAATATAAGACCCTCGCGGCTATCCTTAAATATATACTTCAGCGATAACCCTACTACTTATACGGTTATGCTAATAATGCCTATAGTATTAGAGAAAGCTAGTAGAAAAGGAGTATATCTTCTATACATAGATAGCTAGAATTAACACTACTTTCTACTTTTAGCTATATTTATAGCTAATTATAAAGCATAGGCTACGCTTATAGGTATTAAAAGTAGCTATAAATATTCGACTTATTATATATATATAAATAAGGAGTATAATTTAATAACTGCTATCTAGCGACTATAGCCGTTCTATATATCCTAATTAATAAAAGACCAAATATAAATATAGTAGGAAGGTTACGATACTAATAAGAAAAATAACTCGGATTATATTTAGCTGTTTTATAACTTTATATAGGGCTATAATTTATCTAATATCTATAAAATAATGGCGCCTAATTTCCTATACTAGGTGCTTAAAGGCCTTACTAGTAAACACCTTATATAATAGATTAAGGGGCTTATATAATGCGAAATATAGGCTAAAAAACATTTAGGCCTTAATATCCTACGCATAGATAGTTACGGCTAGGAGATATTAAATATTAATATACTTATAACTACCTGCTTTATATAGGTGGAACAATTTACTAATATAATAGTGTGGGATAGTGTAGGATAGCTTGGTAAATATCGGCTAGTAGATAGGAAAGATAGATAAATCTCTATTACAACAATTAGTCCCTACTATAGTACCCTTACTAAAATATAATAAAGGCGCTATATTATTTATCCGGGCGTTTATGGACTTTACTATACTATCTTAATATATATTATATAACGAATTAACTATCCAGTACCTAGTAGTAGCTATTTATAGAATGGATAAGATAAAGGATTTATTTATTTTATTTTTACTAAGCAAGATAAAACTACTACACTTTAATATTCTTAAGCTATATACTATTACCTACTATCTAAAAAGTATTTAGTAATTAGAAGTAATCGGAGGTATAGATATAGAGTATTTATAGCAAGAATATAAGCTATAAAAGGTATTCTACTACAAAACCAATAAATAGAACAACTATAAAGAGTAGATGCTACGATATATTACTATATATCTTAATATAATACTTTAAAACAAACTTAAGCTATAGGCGTTAACTAATATAGTCAATATAGTAGACCTAATAAGCGTAATATAAATAATATGGCTAGGTCCTACGGTTAATATATACGCATACCACTTATATATATAGAACTTTAACAACTATATAGCTTAGGCACTTTAAGACTAGAGAATTAATATATCTATCTGGTATATAGTTAAGGAGGTATAGCGCTAAATAGAAATTACTAACCTTATATCTAAACTAGCTCCCTTTATAAGGAAATATTATAAGTAGATTAATAGAATCCGGTAAATGGACTAGGACGTTAACTAACTAAAGGCCGATAATAATTAGGTATTAAAGATGCCCTTAAGTATCTATTATAGCATTATATACTATATTTACTTTAGAAAAGATACCGCTAACACTAATAAGCTTAATAAGGTATTTACTTAATATACCCTATTATAAGCTAATACTAAAGCCCCCGCTATAACACTATAATAGTATAAGAATATAAGCAGGTAAATAATAGCCTCTATAGCAATAAAGTAGGGAGGCTTTATCTACTACTTATAATTTAGGATACTAGGCGATTAAATAGCGAGGGCAAATACTTAAAATATGCTAGTGCGTTAGTAGAGACCCTCTAAGTTTATAATAGTGATAAGATTAACGTAAGAACCGGAATACTTAGAGTATAAAGTATAAAGCTATCTAATAGTAGAATGAAATATATGCTGGATTCCCTCTGGATATATAACATTAACTATATTATAAGGCTTATCTTACTTATACTAACGGATATTAACGTTACAGACCGTTTCTTTATAAATACCTATAGTAATTAGGATATATATAATATTATATATAATAAAGACTTTAAGTAAATAAATAGGGTATAGGTTAATATATATAAGGAAACAGGCTTATACTAGGTGGGAAATAAATATAACTTAGCTAAAATAGCGGTAAGTTATAACTAGCGGCGCTAGATTATAATAAAGGGGTAAATTGCCGCGACTATAATAAACTGGAATATAACACTACTATATATCGCCCTTTACGCACTAACTACCCTTTATATTCTATATACCGTACCCGCTACCTTAAGAGTAGGTAAATATCGCGAGGAACTAGGCTTCTGCGTAGTATAGAAAAATTATCATATAAAGTAGGACCCTACGCTATAGTAACGCAATCTAATTGCCCCGTTATAAAGCCTAATAAATAGTTAGGCCGCCCTCTTAACTTATTATTATAAATTAGTTAAAACTCCTTTCTATTTATACTTAGCAAGAAAAAACTAATTTATACTATAAAAGTTAACTAGGTTATTGTTTAAAGTATATTAAGTATAAAACTCTAGACTATCTAATATCTCTTAGGAAAGTAAGGTACGTATAAAAGCTAAGCAGTTTTACTAGACTAATATGCTTATCCTTTACCTACCCTATAAAAAAAGTAAATAAAGATGCTATAAGTTAAGTAGTAGCTCCTAAAATAATCTAGATCTTAAAGGGGATAATATTAAGCTCTATACCTTAACTATCTCCCTTAAAAGGTAAGGCTATTATTAATATTATTATATACCATAGTATAACCTATTATTATTGTTTTTAATAACGTTATCCTAATGGATAGTCCTGTTCTTATTAAGCGAAAGCCTATAAACCTTAAGTAACTCTAAAATATCTAAAACTTATACTTAAAAGAAACGTATATATTACTTAGAAGAATAACCGCTATAGGATAACTTTAGATAATATATAAAGTAGTAACTTAGCCTAGTTAATATAAAGATATATAGTATCGCTTAGACACGCCTTGTTATATAAGTAATAATAGGCTCTATGCCTAAAAAGCTCTATCTCTCTCTCTTTAGCCAGAAATAAATATAAGCGGCCCAAATATACTAATAAAGTAGATATAGAAAGAGGTAATTACTATTATAGACTATTATAAAGACCTAATAAATAGAGTATTAAGTATACTACTAGGGCTAGCGGCATACAAGGTTCGCGGTCCTTAAATTTAGTAGTATTATACTAACTAATTTTCTAGCTATATAACCAGCTTAGCGTATTTTAGCCTAGTATAATAAATATTGTATATAATACCGTTGCCGGGAGCTATAACTGTTTTAAACTAAATACTAAGGCTATAGCAAAGGAAGTAGAGGAACTACTTAAGAATAACCGCTTTACGCTTAGTGGCTTAATTAGTACTCTGCCCTTTACTATACCTAACTAACTAAGGCTAGGATAGAGAGATAAGATTAAAGGTGCCGATTATCGCACGCTATATTAAGCTCGTATTTTTTAATACTAGGCTAAGGTTACTCGCCCTTAATAAGAATAGTACTAACCTTTTCTCGCCTAATATAGCTAATATGATATAGCTTATATATATAGCGATTTAATATACGCTTAAGGACTATAGAAGTGGAATATAAGTTAGGCATAAGTTTAAAGCTAATACTATAGTTATAGGTAAAATTATAGAAAGCCTTTTATTCTACTTATTAAAGCATATTATAAATAGTTAGGAGCAACTATAAAATACCTAAAAGAGCTACTAACCTAAACGTAATAAAAGGCTATATAGGCTACTTTTATAATAAGTTAATAAGATATAACTAACTTAATAAGCAATTAGTAATCCTTTTAAGGATTTATAGAAGATTTAGAGGAACTAGATCCTAAGTATAATAATAGGTTTACTTAATAACCATATACTATAAGTATAAACACATAATATTATATTAATCGCATTGCAATATTATATCGCGATACTTGCTATATACTATATTACTTTACTACTATTTTAATTATTATACGCGGGCTAATAAAGATAATATAATAGGACAACGGTAGCTTAGTGTATTTATTGTAAAGAATAAACCCTAAAACTATATATAAGGTCTCCTTCTCGCAGTATACTAATAAGACGATTTTAATGCTATATAACTATAATATTATACCCATCTTCCTACCAAAAACAATCAATT
>Ga0307515_10026364_pt1 | contig 10009 bp, 8 predicted proteins | sample 17_EM_MG_FD_194513 | JGI IMG/M metagenome (GOLD analysis project Ga0307515, IMG submission 194513) | Populus trichocarpa ectomycorrhiza microbial communities from riparian zone in the Pacific Northwest, United States - 17_EM | ecosystem: Host-associated > Plants > Roots > Unclassified | place...
CTTTTGATTGTTACTTATTTTATTTGAAATAATTTATAAAATGTTAATTATTATTATTTTAATTTCTTCATCTTTTAATGTTTTTATTTTTTAGATTTGATCTCTATTATTTTGATTATTATTTATTTTATTTGAGATAATTTATGAAATTATATTTTTTTTTTCAATTACATTCTCATTCAACTTTTTAATTTGTAAGATGTGTTCCTCATTATTTTAATAAACTTGAAAAAAATAAAGCATTAATAAGTTATTTTCCAGTTCATTTTCCATGACATAACCAAACACTGGAAAGTATTTTCAAACTTATTTTTCATTACACTACCAAACATCGGAAAATAATTCACTTTTCCTAAATTTACTTTAAAAAAAAATTACTTTCCAACAAACAAACGAGGCGGATTCATTAATCATTGCGTGGCTATTTTTTTTTAATGATTTCTAAGGCTAATTAATAGATCTTTTCTTAGTCAGGTCGTTAATGGGTAATTACACTCGGATTGGAATCGTTGGGAGAAATTTCTTTTTTATATCCTCCTTTTGGAATTAAGATAATAACATGGGGAAGAATCTCTTTTAAATCAAACCTCAAGGGTTACCTATCAAATCTAAAATTAACAACTCATAATCTAGAACTTACTTTCACACCCTAGTCTAAGAGTATATTTGTAGAATATGTTGTCATATCAAAGAATGCTACGAGTAGTGATTTTTGCACACCAGATGAGTGAACCGATTCCAATAACAGCATCATGATCTACACAGCCGAATCATGGTAGAACACGATACATTTTGGAATGTTTTATTTTATATATATTATTTTTTATTTTAAATTAATTTTTTTATGTTTTTATATTGTTTTTATGTTAAAAATAAAAAAAATATTTTTTTAAATGGATTTTCAAGTTAAAAATACTTTGAAAAACAATTAAAATTTTAAAAATTGAACTGAGAAATTAACCCACCAAATCCAAATAGCTTAAAGCATAGTGTCAACAACATAAGCTCAGAGCAAAATATTGCTATTTAAGTTCATAATACTCATTACACGGTTGTTATGCATCTACCAAGAGAAAATCATAGTAGAGACCATGATCCGATATTCAGAAACACACACATTATAAACCACAAGGCCCCTAGATGATGATCAGCCTTCCATGATTTATAGCTTTGAAACAGGTAGACCTGTGGCAAAAGCAAGATAACAAGGTCAAGAGATGCCTCAAATGTGGAGACTGGAGATTCACTTGGCAAACAATTATCCAAGTCCTTTGCATTACCTAAGGCTTTTGCGTTCACAATACTTGGACTTGCAGCAGGTGGAGGAGCATTCTCATTCAAAAATGGTGCTACCCCATTCGGATCGCCCCACACTGGATACCCTTTAATCTTTCCCTGCAATACAGAGAGCAGCCAAAACATAGGGATTAAACATCAGCTAAATGAACTTGAAAATGGCTCTGGAGCTACTTGTTTGATTTTTTTCTAAATTTCAACGTACCAGGACATTCAGAGCAGCTAGTGTTGCCATTCCTTCACGAGTCCACTACAAAACCAACGAGGCGAAATATTTGTTAATGTCACTGATTGGCCATGGAAAGCCTTAATGACCTCGGTCAAATCATGTATCTATCAGTTTTACCTTGGAAGCAGAAGCAATGTGAGGTACAACAACAGCATTCTTCATGTCAGCAAGCCCGGGCTTCATGTAAGGTTCATCCTGATACAAAAGAATTGGAGAACAATCATGCATGACTTAATGGTGGTTTCGCTTTCATCGACAAAAATTGAGACAGAGAAGTCCAGTTCAGTTACCTCAAAGACATCAAGGCCAACACGAAACATAGGATTTTGTTTCAAATGCTCTACAAGGGCTACTTCATCAACCACTGGACCCCTACTGCAGTTTACAAGGATTGCTTCCTACAGATGCAGAAGGTAATTTGCTCAGTGCTAAGGTTTGCCTTCTCAAATAACTCTCGGTGTCTACAAGAACATTGCTTCAAATAGTTACCTTCTTCATTGTTGCAAGGCTTTCCTTGTTGATCAAATGGTAAGTGGTTTTGTCCAATATTGGGTGAAGACTTATCTACAATGAACACCGATGGCAATCCATATTATTTGAATAGACAAAAATCAAACTTAAGAGCATTGTAAGACACAAATTATCAGCAAAGGATTCCCACCACATCTGCCTCTCGAAGCACCTCATCCATGCTGGCTGCTCTTTTCCAAGTAACTGGCTGCTCGCCGTTAGCTTTTAGGAATTCACCATAAGCTGCAATCACAAAGCATACTATTATGACTACAAAGAGGAATTGAAAAGTAAATAATTTTGATAGATTCTCAGAAGCATGCCTGTAACAAACTTCTCTAAGCGTGTGGATTGGTAGAGATCATAGTAAATAAGATTCATTTTGAACCCTTCAACCTGTAATAAAGAAGGAAAGAGTATATTTAAACATGTGGTCTGCGATTTCAAAACCATAATTTCTGGCAAAGTACAAAAATCCTTAAACATTCATTCACAAAATGTTTTACGACATGAAATTGCGCTATGAACTAGCGTGGACTGCCTCGTGCCATCAAAGTTCTCTTTAACAGCAGATTAATGCTTATATATGTGTATCAACTCTAATTAAATTGATTTGCTAAGCTTGATATGTGAGTCCACTAAACAATCCAGTTGACTCGGAAATTCAGCTACTCCAAGCCAGGTCTTTAAAAGGAATTACATATGATATACCCAGAATCAAGAGATTACCATCATTCTGGCATAAGCGGATCCAATGCGACCAGCTCCAATGACACCAACAGTTTGTCCTTTGAGCAAGTTTCCAACAAACCTACAAAAAACATGACCAAATCAAATAGTCATACAACTGCATTTACACAATCACTTGGAATCTAACACATGTTAAGACAAGCGATGATTGGAGTCATACAGGTGAGGAAGCCATCCATCGTATAAGCCTGCCCTCATGAACTGGTCTGCTTCAACAATTCTTCTAGCAGCAGCTAAAGAAAGTGATGCTGCCAACTCTGCAGTTGTCTCTGTAAGCACTCCCTAACCAAATAACCAACCCGTCAATCAATTCACTTGCCCCCAGGAATTCCAGACTTGCTCAAAACATGTATAAAAGAGATTGAACTTACAGGAGTATTTCCAACAGCAACACCATGCTTGTTAGCAGCATTTACATCAACATTATTGTAACCAACAGCCATGTTACTAAATGCCTTTCCACCTGCCCTGCTTAATGCTGCAAATAATGTCTCCCCCCAATCTTCTGTCAACTGAATCACCAAATAGTACAAAACCACAGTTCTTAAACATGTAAACAGCAATTTCCAACATGAACCCACATAAGAAATTAATGAATTACCTGGCCTATTACACCATCACACTTATCACCAATTAGAGCAATAATATCCTCAACAGACAGTATTGTTTTCTGCTGGGTGCATATCTAGTAGACATTAAAGCCAACAAAAACAAAAGTCTGTCAAATTCACAAAATCGTTTTAAGAAATTGAAAAACAAAGATGGCCCTTTACAGACATCAAGTAAATTACCTCAACACGACAGTCTTGCTCAATCAAGAGATTGATCCAGCGAGTTCCAGGCATTGATTTGGTGCTAACAACCCTGTACTTGCCATTTGGATTGTAGACTTCAATTGAAATTGGTTTTGCCATTGAAGCTACCTAGCTAGAAGCACCAGAGCTCAATAAAGAATGTGAGGGGCACAGTACATTGCATTACAAGTGAGTGGCCTTTTTAAATTTCTGGTAGTCTAGTTAGTAAGACAAAATTGCTATAATGTGGTGGTGCACACACTATATCCAAAGTCTTGTCCAATGAGGTTAGGCTTTTCGCTTTGGCTGTTGACTTTGGAAACTTCTGATTTGCTATCTGTTAATGGGGTGCAAGATGATATGGGAGGTTGGTTAGTGATTGGGTGTGGTCTATTAGGATAGAGCCATGAAGGGTGTTTTGTGGTGGTGTTGTGTTGAGTCATTGTGGCTCGGAAGTTTTGGACCTTCCATTTGGTATAAAGATAATGGTGAGATGGCACTTGTGTAAGTTTGACACATAAGGTTGCTTTTATCACTTTTAGTAAATGACGGAAATAACCCAAGTTGTTTGGACAATGCTAGCTTAGAGGTCATCTGATATGGTCCTTGTGGAGAATTCTCTACAAGCCATGGCAAGAGTAAACCTTTCATTGGCTAACTACTATGAAAATAATTTCGGAGATACGACCAGAAAACCAGAAATCAATCCCATCAGATTAGCCTGGATCATGGAATGGCTCGAGCCTCAGTTGGACCAGGCTTAATCAATTCAGACTTGAGAGCCACCATATACAGACCACTTTTGTGTAGCAACAGTAAAGGGCCGTGGCTAGCCCTATTCGTGGATTGATTCAGCAGTCAAAGGGAACCATAAGTTCCATTTATCAATCATGAAAATAAATGGTAAACCAATTATTTGTCATCAAATTGCTTTGATCAACAACATGTTGTACGAATTGCTTTTAGAAAAATTAATGCGTGCTTCCGTTCTGACTCGGTCCACTGCAAAACAAGAAAAAAAATCGACCAACTTTTTGATAAAAACAAAATTTCCTCTGATTCCAAGTACTGGGCGTTTCTTTTACGAAGCACCCTAACTTTTTTTTCACTACAACCGAGCCAAAGAAATTGAGTTTTCTATCCTTTTTTCTTCTCCGATGTGAACAAAATGCCAGCACTGGATCAAATGCATCAGATTTAAAGGACCATCCCTGCAGCACTCGCCAAATATGGCAAAATCCAGTGTGGAACGGTGGCTCAACTAAATTACTGATTGGCACTCTGTTTTGCGTGTGCCGAGCGCATGCCAAAGCGAGGAGCCTATGTGCCAGCATGAGCCTGTCTGTATTTGAACTTTGATGTGCTCAATTGTGGACTACACACACTTAGAACAACTGATTAGAATTCAGAGATAACCTTACTTATCCTTTGTGATATCCAAAACTCCAGGTCTCACGATAGCAAGAACCCTAGCTTCTTTTAGTAGTAGCATGACCACTAACCATGGTTCAATTCCTAAGAATGGGTGGAACGGACATTTGCCACGAGCTAGCCGAAAATACCACCAAACTATTGAAAAACGAAGAAAAAAGCCAAGTCTTATTTGTCATGGCTCCCAACTTCACCTACTATGTTCCAAAAGGGAAAAGATCTTCACCTAAAACGTATCTCACTCTGAACGTGCATGGTTCCCATAGCCTGCTCAAACCCCACTGTTTTACTTTTAAGACTGGTCAGTTATGAATTATGATATCATCGGTGGTGGACTTGTATTCTCGAAGTTGAATTATTGAGTAAACCACGATCTGACTTGTCTCCAAGACACAATATCACTTGTCTCAGAGGACAATTTCTCATTTTTTAAACATTATCCTTTTTTTCTCTTTCGTGTTTAAGAACAGAAAAAATATGAGATACCATGTGATTTTTCTTGTATAATGAAAGAACTCGAATAAAATTGAACTAAGTCAAGGTTTTCTTAAACCAGATCAAAATGCATTGTCAAGCGTAGCAATTTTGTAAGTGAAATTACACTATTTTTTTTCCAAATAAATATTGAGTAGTGTAGTGCAATGGGGACAAATTTTGTTTTTTTTTTTTAATGAAACAAGAAATTTGGGTTTTTGAGCTTTAAGTGTACAAAGAGATTTGTTGTATATATGGTAGAAATTTAATTTTAGCCAACAAAGAAAAAACAAAACAATAGGGCTAAGATTTAAAATTTTGTCATATTTGGAAGCATATAACCCACTTCCCTGTATTGGGAAGATTGTACTGATAAATCGGTAAGATTTGAGCTGCATGGCAATTTAAATTCAGGGTTTGCCGTATGTTTAGCAATAAAACATGTTTTCCATGTAAAATCACAAAATTTCAATTTTCAGTTAAAGTTAAACTCTGTCAGCCATAACTTTATCCTCGCCAAACCCCGTACTCTCTCCTTCTCTCTGCAAAATATTTACCTCTCCGCACACAGAGAGAAGTCATGGAGAGGCTTCTGTATTCTCCTCCTTCTACTCCCTTAAAAACCCACCTCAAAAGGCCCACTCCTTTGCTCCCTAGACTCAGCAAACTTGAGTCACCAAAACTTGGTTTTCCCTCGTTGACAAGGCCTGGGTTCAGGAGAGTCAACTCGGTCTCTTGCAAATATGAGAATCCATCAACCCCACCTCTTCAGGTTGATTCTTCAACTGGGTCGACGCCAAAATCCAACCATGTCAAACAGATCGTTGGTGGAGTTTCTGTGAAGTCTAAGGTATTGAGTTTGTGTGGTTGTTTGGCTAAAGTTCTGTTTTTTATGCAGTGCAGAATTAATTTTTGTGCAATGTTGCAACTTAATTGGACAGTTGGTTGATTTACTATGTTTGTTATGATCATGAGACTTTAGATATCATAAGTTTGTGGTGTCGTTGAATGAACTGCCAACACAAATCATAATTGATTTTTACGAGGCAATGGTACTGTACAAAGACTGGTCTTTTCAAGGAGTCTTATGTTTTAGAGGTGATGGACTAATGCCTGCTGGGATTTTTAGTTGAACAGAGAGTTTTGTCTATAGTTAGCTACGTTTATTATGATAGGAAGGCTTTACATATGGCTAGCTTACGTTACACTTGAATAAGTTCACATTAGAAACCATAATATAATTATTTGAGGCGGTGTTGTGGTAAGAAGATTGGTCTTTTTTGTAGATTTGTAGTGATGATGGGCTAGTACATACTAGGATGTTCAATGCAAGGGAAATTATATTGATACTTTGATGGTTGGTTGTGATGGGAAGGTTTTAAATATCACTAGAATGAATTCCATGAGAAATCATAATTGAACAATTCAGGCCATGATATTGTGAAATAGTGGTCTTTTTTGTGGATTTTTAGATGATGGACTAATTCCTTCTAGATTTGAGGATTGTGGAACGGAAGTACAGGGGTGAAATATTTGGTTTCAATTGGACCGTGTTTGTAAAATAAAGAAGGGGAAGGAGAGGGGAATTGCTGAAAATGAATATTTTTGGCTCGTTTTATAAGAAATTGGACACGTTGGTGAGAAGCATGGTGTGAATGCTTCAACATGACCACAATGGGATTTGAATATGTAATTTATTATGCTTTTGTTCTTAAGGCAGCGTTGTGTTGTGAGTTCTGTTCTAGACACTGAAATGTGCAAATCCCCTGACTCGTGTATTTGAAGTTGCCATTGATGCAGAGAATTCCACTACACGATAGAGTTTGCTTTAGTTACAATTATTATAGAAAACTTAAGTCGTGATGCTTTAGTTCTAAGGAGTTCACTGATTACATTGTCTTCTGAAAAATAAGCTCAGATTGAAAGGAGTGGAGTCTAACTAAATATGCAATTACCACGTTCATATGTTCTATTGTGCTGATATATAACAATGCTTGTTATGATGGAATGCTTTAAAGGTATCTCTAGTTCATATTATCCTTGAATGAATTCCCATGAGAGATCATAGTTGAATAACTTGAGTAAAAAGAGGTCCTTTTATGGATTTTTGGTGATGATGGACTAGTATGAAGTATCTACTAGGGTTGAGGTTTATGGGATGGTGGCATGAAGTGTAAAATTTGGAGTAATAATAAGCTATCTATGTAAAGTAGTTGAAGGGGAAGGGGAATTACTGAAATTAAATAAATGTCTGTGTTTGATATGAAACTGGAATCATGGGCGTGTAGCATGGCTTGTGTTCTTGAAAATAATTTCCTTGGGATTTCAGTGTGTAGTTTATAATGCTTTCATTTTAAGGTGGCATCGAAATGCTGTTTAAGTTATTGTTTAATCACCGAAATGCTTAAATTCTCTTGTGAATTTGGTGTCTCAGGTGATGCAGGTAGAAATGCACTGCATTGCAAACACTGGTTTAGTTCCAATTATTGTAGAAGCTCAAGTCAAGTTGGATTAGTTCTAAGTAATTCATTGTTTACATTTTTTTGGTGAAAAACTAAACTCAAATTGAAAGGACTCGATTCTGATTGGTAATTTGTAAGCCTCCAAATATTCTGTTACCTTATGATTTGTCATTCAACAGAGATGCATTTTGATCATATCCCTCCATATCACTCTCTTTTCATATCTGTAGTTGTTCCAAGAGAAGTTTTATTTTGGTTCTTTTAGCTTGGAGGTAGCCCCGTGTGATATGTCAAGATTAAAATGTGATTTGCATGCTGTGGAAGTTTAATTATCTAATTGCTGAAGGATCTAAGTTACCTGAATATAGACCTCCATAACTTGTAGATTTATCATTACTTGTATTTGATTGCTCTTTTGAGACCAAAAAAATTATTGCTGTAGAAATTGTGTCTTAATTTTTCCATACAAGGCAATGGCTAGAAGCACTAACTAGATTTCTTTTTGTTTGAAATTGAGTAGGTTTGGGTATTTTATGCCTTGTGATCCCAACAGTTGAGTTTGCATCTTCCTTGGTAATTAGTGACATGAACTTTTTTCTTCTTGTTGAGAAAAATGAACTATTTGTTGATTTTGTCATGGCACTTGTGACAATTATTAGGGCCTAGAAACAAGTTACCTTTTTTTCCCATCCCTGCAGAAACAGTACCAATTTTGTTACAGTCTCTTTATTTCCTGGATTTAGGACTTTCAGTTCCGCTTGAAAGGAATTTCAGACTCCTCTGTGTGAATTTAGAATTTGAACATGCCTACTATTTTGCTGAATTTTTTTATTGAACTGCCAGATTATGTTCTTAAAATTCCATCTTTATCTTGTCAAAATTGCTAAATCTGCTGTATTCTCAAAATGCTGCAGGCAGCTACTCTTGGGATATTCGTGGTAGTTTCTGGTATTATTATGTTCTTAATCCACCCAGTTTTCGCTTTTCCAGCTTTTGCAACCTTCCAAACTGCTGCCAATACCGGGGGGGCTGCTGCTGCTGCAGGGGCAAAACTTATGCGAACTGAACTACTGAACAGTGGTTGGGCTGGTTTCTTTGCTGGTTGCTTACACACATTGTCAGGGCCTGACCACCTTGCTGCTTTGGCTCCACTCTCAATCGGTCGATCCCGGATGGAAAGCGCTGCTGTTGGAGCTCTTTGGGGTTGTGGGCACGATGCAGGTCAGGTCATATTTGGCTTGCTCTTTCTACTCTTAAAGGACCGACTCCACATTGAAGTTATCAGAACATGGGGCACAAGAGTGGTCGGTATAACTCTACTTGTTATTGGTGCTATGGGTATTAGGGAGGCCTCGGAAGTCCCAACTCCATGTGTTGCCTTAGAAAATGGTGACCGTGATGTTAGTGTCTATGAAGCACTAGAAACCCCAACAGTAGGGAAGAAGAAAAGGGTCGGTTTTGCTACTTTTGCTACCGGTATTGTCCATGGGCTACAGCCAGATGCATTGATGATGGTGTTGCCTGCACTGGCATTGCCTTCTCGTTTGGCCGGAGCTGCATTTCTAATCATGTTCTTGTTTGGAACTGTGGTTGCAATGGGTAGCTACACGGTGTTTATAGGGTCATGTAGTGAAGCATTAAAAGACCGAATACCCAGAATAACAGAGAAACTGACATGGGCTTCTTCCCTTGTAGCAATTTCCCTCGGCCTCGGCCTTATCATTAGCCAGTTTTTCGGATTCAGTTTATATTGATCTTCCTGGTTGCAAGCTACCTGTTTTAGTGTTAGAGAAAGATAATTAGAGGAATTTTAATTTATTTAGAATCATCTTTTTTTCTCTTATTAAACTTGCAAGTTTGTGCATTCTTCAGCATGCAAGGAACAGACTTGTGTTTTTGAGAAGTATTTATAATTTATTTATGGTAGAATTCAATCTATTAATCATTGTTTGGTGCTTGATTTGATTTCTGCATTGCCATTTCTACTCGGTTCCCCAATTGAGCCCCCCCTTATAAAATATATTCTCAAAGAAGTTGATCTTTCAAGAAAGTTGCCGGACTAG
>Ga0307515_10026365_pt1 | contig 10009 bp, 1 predicted proteins | sample 17_EM_MG_FD_194513 | JGI IMG/M metagenome (GOLD analysis project Ga0307515, IMG submission 194513) | Populus trichocarpa ectomycorrhiza microbial communities from riparian zone in the Pacific Northwest, United States - 17_EM | ecosystem: Host-associated > Plants > Roots > Unclassified | place...
TCTACATAAAGCTCTACACGAAGCTCTATACAAAGCTCTACACGAAGCTCTATACGAAGCTCTACACGAAGCTCTATACGAAGCTCTACACGAAGCTCTACACAAATCTCTGCACGAAGCTCTGCACGAAGCTCTGCACGAAGCTCTGCACGAAGCTCTGCACGAAGCTCTGCACGAAGCTCTACACGAAGCTCTGCACGAAGCTCTTACACAAAGCTCTGCACAAGGCTCTACACGAGGCTTTACATAAAGCTCTGCGTACAGAGGCTCTGCACGAGGCTCTGCGCGAAGCTCTGCGCGAAGTTCTGCGTATGGAGGCTCTACACGAAGCTCCGCATCGGGTCCCCGCTATATTCCCGATAGCCTCTACACGTGCCTCTGCCAAGTACAGTCAAACCCCCTTATAACGATACGACTTATTTAGCCGACCGTATCGTAATACTAAGGGTATCGTTATATTTAGTATTTGTATATAAAATGCACCAAAAATTAAATTAGGTAATGATATTATATATCTACACCTATAAAGTCGCAATTAAGCGATTGGCTATACTAAAATACGTCGTAATTAATTGCTGTTTAGTGTTCTAACTTCGTCGATTTTAGAGTCGTCGCTTATACCTTAATAGAGTCGTAATTATATCTCTATTACAATCTTCCTGCTATTCCTTATAAAGACAAAGCTTTTATAAGGCGTTAAGCGCCTCATTAAGCTTAATTTAGAGTTGCTTAACGACTTCCTTATCTATCTCTGTATCGCGATCGGGCCCTACGTAGAGCTCTGCTATGTGCTTAATAAGATCCTCCGTTAAATCCTCTACTTCCTCACCTAGTAGCTTAATAAAATCCTGAATATTCGTTACGGCATAGATTCTTCCTACTGCTTATAGCTCTTCTGCCATTACCTGCAGCTTATTAACAATAGGAGGATCTATATAACCCTAGGGGCGAGGCCGTAGGCCTATATAAGAGCTAAATAGTATAGATTTAATAAAGCAGTTCTTAATTATCTATGGTATAACCTCCTACTAAGCTATAATTACCTATCGAATTGCCTATAGGATATACATCTGCTTAATTAGATCTTAGTTTTTAAGTAACTGCTCTACCATAAACCGCATCCAATATCTTTAGTAGAAGAGCTTAAAGTTTATAATTATCCCTTAGTTAAGAGGCTGGCATACAGAGGTGCAATTTAGGGGAAGGAACTCAACGCGCGTATTTTTAAGAGAGCCGTTCTTGGAGGTCGTTTAAACAGCTGCTTTGTAAGCGCTAAAGCTGTTAATTAGGAGGAGTACCTTTCTGCTAGACATCCTTTTATTAAACTAGGTAAGCCAATTAAGTATAATAACTGTTATTATCTAGGCCTTATTATACCTCCAGATAATATCTAATAAGGCTATATTAACTTTATTAGCCGCAAAGTAATATAGCCGTTGTACTAAGCTAATTATAAGAAGAGGAAGCTTTTCAGAGCTATTTGCATTACAGTAATTACCTAGAAAGATTTATGCCTTCTACTTCTTTATTCCTAGTTAAGCCTTAGTAGCTAATGTAGTATCCGGTATAGCCTTCTAAAATAGCCCTGTCTTATCTATATTAAAAACATCCTTTAGTAAATAAGGTGCAATAATTACTTAAAGCTCTATCATGCGATCCTCTACTCCCTCTATATTAACTAAGGCAGCCTCACTGTACTACTTTCTCTTATAAATATTGTTGCGAGATTTAAAGCCTTTCAACCAGCTAGTAGACCACTTTAGCTCCGCTATCTTAGCTAATGTGGGTATCCGTTGCTATAACTAAGCAGCAGCAATATATATAAGCTCGCTAGAAATAAGAATACAAGAGTTCTATAGGCGTTGGTGCCACTTAAAGAGAGCTTCTTCTAAAAGAGGTTGTTTAGCGTCCCTTTTACGCTCTCGCCTACCTTACCCGCGTGGCAATTTAGCTATATTAAGGTGCTTAAACTTATTATTAAGTATTTCCGATATTAAGGATTAATTAATTCTACGACGGAAGAAGTTAGTAGCCTATTAAGCGAGCTGGCTTTATAACAGGTAGGGGTAACTTTAGTAGTAGGCGCGTATTTTTTGGCGTTTAAAGTTAGAAAACCCATAACGGCGTTGCCTTTTAGAATTTTAATGTCTTGCCATAATAAATAAGGTAGAATTAGGTACAGAGAGTAAGATCTAAGGGTTATTTTAATAGATTTAAATCGTTATATGGTGGTTATTGATGGCTAAATATGCGGTGAGCAAGCGTTAAATCCAACAAATTAAAATCTGCTTATACCGATATTGGTAAGACACCTTAACGATATCACCAAAAGCCAGAATATCGTAATATAGACAATATCGTTATATACCCTATATCGTTATAAGGGGGTTTGACTGTATACCCCCTATATACACCTAGGTAGCCACCTTAATTTTTACCCTTCCTTATATCCTCCCTACCTAGACAGCCAGCAGGCGACCGTCGCCGGAGCCAGACGACCATCGCCGGAGCCAGACGACCGTCGCCGGAGCTAGACGACCGTCGCCATCGCCAGACGACCGTCACGACCGTCGCCAGAGCTAGACGACCGTCGCTGTCGCCAGATGACCGTCGCCAGAGCCACACGACCGCTGCTAGAGCCACACGACAACCGTTTAAACGACCAGCCAGCGAACACGATAAACGATTCGATCGATTGATCGAATTAAGGTGACATAGACAGGTAGGCATAGATAGGTAGGTATAGATGGGTAGGTATAGATAGACAGACAGACAGACAGATAGACAGATAGATAGACAGATAGGTAGGTAGGTAAGTAGGCAGGCAGGTAGGTAGGTAGATAGGTAGGTAGGCAAATAGGTAGGTAGGTAGGTAGGTAGGTAGGTTAGTAGATAGGCAGGTAAAAGGGAACCGTTGCTATATTATATTAAATTATCTAAAATAATATTATTTATTTTGCACTAACTATGTAAGAAGAGCAAGATATATAAAATATATAAGAAGGGCATTATGTACAGAATGCGCAAGGAGGGCATTATATATTAATTGCGCATTAAGTGTAAAATACGTAATTAGCTGCACCGCATTGTTAAATACGGCAGTATGCCGCACCTTAGTCGATACTATATACTACACTTTATAGTGCGCGGAATGCGCATTTGGCCGCCAAATGCTGCCAAATACTGTAAAAATGCTGGTAAATTTTTTCCTGACGTACTGCCCTATTACTACCCTATTACCGCCCTACTACTACTACTACTACTACTACTACTACTACTACTACCCTATATAGAAAATTATTTAGAAGTATATTAAGAAACCTATTATAAACACTATTAGAGGTATTTATAGACCTATTAGTAAAACTATTATAGTACCGTTTATAGACTTGTTAATAAAACTATTTATATAAATAATTATATAGATAATAGTAAAACTATTATAGAGATAATATAAAGCTATAAATAAATATTTCTTATATCATTTTTTAACGTTATAGTTTAATTAAACATTTTTAGTTAACTTTTATATTTTATAAACAGTTACTTTATATTTAGCTACCTCGTTATTTATTTATTATTAATTACCTCTACTATTAATACTATTCTTCCTTTTTTTATTTTACTGTTACCACTACTTCTATTTATACTTTTTAGCTACTATTTTAATTTCTTTTTTATTTAGTACTTTATTATTGTTTTCACTATACTTTATTTACTAATTTATAGCTACCTTTATTACTACTTTACTATTACTTTATCTACTATTTACTACTACTACTTTAGTTACTTATTTATTATTATTACTACTATTTCCTTTTTTATTATTATTTATATGCTATTTTTAACTTTTATATTAATTATTACTTCACTTTATTAGTTTTAATACTACTTTTATTGCTATTTTATTACTATTATATTTCTAATACTATTTTTAGTACTATTTTTATCTTTACTACTATATATATATATATATATATATATATTATTACTACTATATTTATTACTATCTCTACTTTTAATTTGCTTTGCTATTTTTATAATTATTTTAGCTATTACTATACCTATTACTTTAAGTATTACTTTTATATTTATCTAAACTACTACTTTTACTATTATTATTATTATACTACTTTTATTATTACCTATACTACTACTTATATTACCTATTTAATGATTTTTTTACTTTTATAATTTTTTATTTAGTTACTCCTTTATTATTCCTTTTTTTGGTTACTTTTATAACTATTTTCGTTTCTATTATTATCTTTATCTTTATCTTTATTTTTAGTACTATTACTATTACTAATTTTATTATTTTTAATATACTATATTAATTATTTTTTAATTTACTAACTTTACTACTTTAGATATAGCTATAACTTCTATTTTTACTACCTTTATCAATTTTAGTTAATTACTTCTATTCTTATTTTTATTACTACTTTATATTATTAAATATATTTTATATTTAAAATAAAAATATTTTTTAAAAAGGTTATATAAGATACTTATAAATATACTAAAGACCCTACTATAAGGACTATTAATAAACCTATTATAAACACTATTATAAATACTATTAATATTTATATATATATTTATATAAATTAGAAATAAGAATAAAATATAATAAATATAGAGCATTAAAGCTCTAACTGCCCTACTACTGCCGTACTATTGCCCTGCTACTGCCCTACTACTACCCTATTACTATTATACTGCTATTATATTGCTGCCCTACTGCTACCCTACTACTGCTACTACTACTCTACTACTGCTACTGCCCCTACTACTCCTACTGCCCCTACCGCCCCTACCGCTTCTTTGTTTAGGCTGCTAACGACTATCCTAGCTACTATTAATCTAGTAGTTAATATCCTGCTATTGCTGCTCCTTCTTCTTCTCCCCCCACTGCTACCGCCGTTTTTACTCTTATTACTACTGCTTCTGCCTTTATACTTAATGTATAGCCTATACTCGCTAGTACTTATATACCTACTACTAACGAACCTACTGGCGTTATACCTGTTATTACTTACGCTGTTTATACTGCTCCTCTTATTATAGCTACTTCTATGGCTTAATCTCCTGAAGGTAATTATCTATAGTTAATAGCCGCCGCTTAAACTAATTAAGCGGTTTCTAGCCCTTAGATATCCGTACGGTAGTATAAACCTTCTCTTTACTAGCCTACTATACCCATTGCTATAGATATATTTATGCTAACTCTTATAACGGAGGCCGGCGCTAATTCTATAGGCTATATAATTGTATTTGCTTAGACCTTTCGCGTAGGGCTTTCTTATTTATAAGGCAGATCTTATAAGTTTTAAACCAACTAAATTAGAAAGGTTAGCGTAGCTAATTATAACTAGAGCAGTAGCGTAGAGACTGCTACGGAGACTGTTGCGGAGACTACTGCGGAGGCTGTTGCGGAGACTACTGTGGAGACTGCTGTGGAGGCTATTGCGGAGGTTATTACGGAGGCTATTAGGCCTACTTCTTCTCCTTTCTCTCTTTCTGCCTATACCGGCAGTAAATATATATAGTAAGGTGGAGACCGTTAGAATTAAAGGGGTATTTAGAAATAGACCTAGTATAATAACAATAGGTATAAAATAAGTGGTTAAGGGGGAGATTTATAGAGTAGTAGTAGTAATAAGGGTTATATACACAGTAGATATATACGCGGTGGATGTATACGCGGTAGTTATATACGCGGTGGTTGTGTACGCGTAGTTATATATATATATAATAGTTTCTGGACAGAGCTTCGTGCACGGCTCCCCCTAGGCCGTTAGAGAGCCGTTTATACGGACGATTATATGGGCGATTGTATTAGCGATAGTAGAGCCATTTATAGGGTGTTTATAGAGACGATGTAGAGCTATTTGTAGAGCCGTTTGTAGAGATAGTATAGAGCTATTTATACGGACGATTATACAGGCAACTGTATAGGTAATGGTAGAGCCATTATAGAGACGATATAGAGCCGTTATAGAGCCGTTCATAGGGTTGTTTATAGAGCCGTTTGTTAGATAATGCAGAGCTGTTTATAAAGACGATTGTATAGGCGACTGTATAGGCTATAGTAGAGCCGTTTGTAGAGCTGTTATAGAGCCATTATAGGGCCGTCGTAAAGCCGTTCGTAGAGCAGCTATAGAGCCGTTTATAGTCATTTATAAAGACAATACAGGGCTGTTTGTAAAGACGATGTAGGGCCGTTTATAAAGACGATATAGAGTCGTCGTAGAGCCGTTTATAGGGTCGTTTGTAGAGATAATACGGAGCCATTTGTAGGGCCGGTTGTAGAGACAATGTAGAGCCGTTGTAGAGACGATGTAGAGCTATTATAGAGACGGTATAGGGTCGTCGGTAAAGACGATGTAGAGCCGTTATAGAGATAATATAGAGCCGTATATACGGACGATTATACGTATAACTGTATGGGCAATGGTAGAGCCGTTATAAAGCCGTTGTAGAGCTGTTGTAAAGCTGTCGTAGAGCTGTTATAGAGCTATTTATAGAGATAAGATTTCCTAGTATTAGTGCTGCATATTAGTAGAGCTTTAGAGCTCTTAATAGGCTTTAAGTAGAGCTTTATATAGAGCTTTTAAAGAGCTCCGTATACCTTAGAGCTCCAAACCTTTACATTAGTATTTTAAATAAAATTAGTATTATTTTAAAGCGCTTTATAAGTTCTATAAATCTATTATAATAGAAACTTATATAGGTAATACTAGGGGGTGTATCGCAAGTGTAAGTATTAAGGTCGCTTGGCCGCGAAATAATAGGGTAATATATCCCTTATTAGGTAACCAGTTTTTTTCTAGACTAATTAGAAACCTAGGTTAGAAAGTAATTTAGTATATATAAGACAACAAGAATTCCGTTAAATTTTTTAAGGAAAATTTCCAAATTGCTAACTTATAGCTAGCAATTTGGTTTCTTAGGTAAATTTAACAGAATTCTCGCGCCTTATTAGGAAAATGTTCATGCCTCCTAATAGTACTAATAGGCTCTTAATAGCTCCTGTTAGGGCTGCTAGGATCTTTAGAAGACCCTTATACTCGGTTTCCTATTAGGAGCCTATTAGGAGGCCACCCGGACCAAATGGACTAAACGGACCTCCAGGACCATTAGGACCATTAGGACAATTAGAATAATTAGGACAATTAGGACAATTAGGATAATTAGGATAATTAAAATTCTAGATTTTAAAATGAGGTATATTAATACTCCGGTATTTATAGCAGTTAAAATATATAAATTAGGTTAATTTTAGGCCCTATTCTATGTACACGATACTTTAAGCAATTTAAATAATCTAAATCGATTCTTTCTACCTACTACCTATGTCTATGTTTGTGTCTACTCGGGCGTTAAGTAATTAATTAAGATAAGGGGTAAGGCTCGTGTAGAGGCTCTAAACCGTTAATTAGCGATGTTTCCAATAATCTGTTAGCCGTGTACTAATTTCCTAACTAGGCCTAGTACCTGCCTGTCCTGCCAGTCTGACCATTCTACCTATTTGTGCCTACCTGTCTGTACCTACTTATCTATACCTACCTATCTATACCTATTATGCCTACTTATCTATGCCTACTTGTCTATATCTATAATTTAGGGGAGAGGTCGGCCCGATTAAAGGCTCTTCTTAATTTGATTGGTCGATTAATCGTATTAATTTAATTACGATTAATTGTATTAATTTGAGTCATTCTCTATGGGCGTTCGCTGGCTATATATTTAAATAGTAGTCGTTTAGAGTGCCTCCCTTAAAGGCCTTAATTTGATTTAATTTGGTAATAGGATAATATTAAGGCTCTAGTTCGATTTGATCGATCGATTAAATTAATTGTGGTGTTTGCTAACTGGTTATTTGGACAATTATCATCTAGTTCTAGTGACGGTCTCTAGTTCTAGCGATAGTTCTCTTTTACCTGCCTACCTACCTACCTACCTACCTACCTACCTACCTACCTACCTACCTACCTACCTACCTACCTACCTACCTACCTACCTGCCTGCCTGCCTGCCTATATTAATATATGGTTTAATTTAGGGGAGGAGTTGACCTAATCAAAGGCTCTAATTAATTCAAATCGTTCTCTATAGCCGTTTGCTAGCTATATATTTAAACGGTAGTTATTTAGGGTGCCTCCCTAGGAGGCCTTAATTTGATTTGGTAATAGGCCAATATTAAAGCTCTAGTTCAATTTAATTGATTAATTAATTAAATCGTTCGTGGAGTTTGCTAGCTAGTTATTTAAACGGTCGTCTAGCTCTAGGACGGTTATCTTATTCTAGCAACGGTCGTCTAGTTCTGGTAATAGTTGTCTAGTTTTAGCAATGGTTGCCTAGTTCTAGCGACGGTCGTCTAATTCTAGCGATAGTTCTCTACTGGCTGCCATTCTAGTGCCTCTTAAGGTAGGGAGGATATAAGGAAGGGTAAAAAATAAGGTAGCTACTAAGGGGTAACTTAGCAGAGGTACGTGTAGGCTATTAAGAATATAGCGTGGACCTAATAATAATATATATTATACGGAGCTTTATATAGAGCCTTTGTACGTAGAGCTTCGCGTAAAGCCTTATACGAAGCCTTTATACATAGAGCTTCGTATAAAGCTTTATATAGAGCTTTATATAAGGCCTCGTGCAGAGCCTTAGTAGTATAGCTTAAGGGGTATGCTAAGGTATTGCTTTAGGGGGGTATCTTACCAGGAACCTAACAGGATAATTAGGAAATACTAGTTTCCTATTAGGAGCCTATTAGGACGATTAGGAAATACTAGTTTCCTATTAAAAACCTAATAGGATGATTAGGAAAATTAAAGATCCTAGTAAGAGCCTATTAGGAGCCTATTAGAACGACCAGGACGATTAAGAAAATTAAAATCCTAGCAGGAGGCCTTTAGGATCTTAGCACCCTAATAAAATACTAATAGCCTATAGCGGGCTTTTAGCCTTCCAAATTTAGTCTACCCTACTACTACCCTGCTACTACCCTACTACTACCCTACTACTGCCCTACTACTGCCCTACTACTACCCTACCGCTACCCTACTACTGCCCTGCTGCTACCCTACCACCGCCCTACTACTACTACTACTACTACTACTACTACTACTATACTGTCCCCCTACGTCTTAGTCTATAACGGCTAGTAACACCTCCAGATATATAATATTAGCAGTTATACCATCCCTATCCTGCGGCAGTAATAGCAAAAGCCCGCGTATATCCATTACTCTTAATAATGCAATTGTTATAGGACGGGGGCAGTGGCTATAAAGCGTATGTATTTAAGGAGTCTATAAAATATTACGCGATTAATTATAAGGGTTAAGGGCGTAAGGAGGTAATATACCTACGCGTAGCTAATATAAGCTATATATAAGGTATATATAAGAGTACGGGGTTCTCCTATAGAGGCCTCTGCGGTAGGGTTCCGTAATATTACCCCCCCTCCTATAGAGGCGGAGCTCTGGCAATACTATGGTTACTATATATATATAGAAGGGACACTTAAGGTATAGAAAAGAAGAAAGGGGGGTATTGTTAAAGGCTTAAAACAATATTATATAATAAGGCTTAGCATCTAATAATCTAACTAATTAGATAACTTTAACCGCCAGTTAAAGTTTCTAGATATCTTAATAATATTCCGGTTATATAATTGCACTTTACTACAATTTAACGGCAATTTAATAGCAATTTACCCTTATATAGTAATGTATAACGGTTTAACTCTATAAGGGCTTCTATAGAGGATTAGGTATAAAATCTCTACTTAGGCCTAGTTTCTATAGGTTTACGTAGTAAAAGTCGCTAATTAAATCCTTTGCATTTTTAAAGTCTTTCTATAGTTACTATTCTAGCTAATCTATATTAAATCCTGTGTATATAGCTTTGTAGTAGAGCCGTTGTCCTCTACCTTTACTAAAGTATTTAGAGTTAATAATTCGTTTAATGGTCTACTCCTTGTGGTTCTTATCTTTATTCT
>Ga0307515_10026367_pt1 | contig 10008 bp, 10 predicted proteins | sample 17_EM_MG_FD_194513 | JGI IMG/M metagenome (GOLD analysis project Ga0307515, IMG submission 194513) | Populus trichocarpa ectomycorrhiza microbial communities from riparian zone in the Pacific Northwest, United States - 17_EM | ecosystem: Host-associated > Plants > Roots > Unclassified | place...
TGTATTAGCAGTAGGAACCTAATATACATTTGTGAAGCAAACCAATCTCAACATACGAGACGCAAAAAGACGTGTTTGGTTTGGCCAAACAATTACCGGAAATCTTGGGGGAGAGCAAGGGAGGTTAAAACCCACTGTGCTTGAGCACTAGCTCGGCGGGGCTCAATGATATGGCCCTTCGAACCCTCACAATAAAACGGTGTGTATCAACCCCCCCCTCCAGCCGTGACTTTATCATAATCACCGTCTCGTTAGGTCTTTGTGGGTGGGCTTTCGCCACTCATCTCCGAGGCCACCCTGACAACCTCGTTCGCGCCATTTGTCCAATTCGCTACGTAAGTTCATCTTATCTCTTGTCCGCCTTTCTATTATCCCTAACACATACGTTTCCCTAGGTCTAAGTCCCTCCCAGCAAATCATCGTCTTCTTCCAATTCGTCGGCATGGTCAACGCGGAGAGCGCTATTGGGGCAGTAGGGTCTGCCTGAGCTGGGGCCACAGTGCGTATACTTACTATTATTCCTGATTCCTCTGTCTATCTGACCTCCATTTGTCCATTTCTAGGTCGTTCCTCAGCCGCCTCAACCCCCGCCCCTCCAACCCCGCAGTCTCCTCCAAACTCTAACGGCAGACCTTCTGGGAACCGCCACCCATCCGAGTATCGCCACCCCAACCCTTGAAGGACCCTGACCAACGATCAAGTCAACCACATCATTGAACGATCTCATTCTCAACAGTGGTGGTCTAAGCCCGAATGGAGGAGCAGCTCGTCAAATGCTCCAGCTGGGGGTCGTCCCCTTCCACCACCGAACGCCTACGGGGCACCTTATTCCAACGGTCCTGGAGTTGGACATATGTACAACGGAGGAGGGGCGCACGGGCACGACGGAATATACGCACGGGCACGACGGAATATACCCATCTCCGCCACCCCGTGGCGGTGAGAGGCGACGGATAAGGCCACTGTGCTGGGTACAGTGGGCACGCTGCGCATGGCTACGGAGTTGGCATGGGAAGGGGTCACGTTGTATATGGAGCTACTGGGGTCGAGGTCGGTACCGGGTCGTCCTCTGTCCTCCAGGACATTTCCTAGGCACCTACGGCGGCGGAGGTGGCGGCAGTTATGACGACTTGCCCCTTGATCGTGATCCCAGTTGTGCTACCTATGGAGGATTTGGCGGTTATGACAGTATAGACTGCTTTGGTGGTGCTGTACGGGGACTTGGAACGGGTATAAGCAATGGAGGTACCCCGCCCGGCGGTGTGCTCGGTGTTGGAGGATTCGAGTTCGACGACGCGAGCCCACAGTTCCCCGCCGCATCCGATATACTTCGTGGGGACTCACTCTATAGCCTCCCCAGCGCTAGCCGCGGCAACGGTACGACTAGAAGTGGTGCTGGTGGGGAACCGGTGATCCTTGTTCGACTGCGAAGGACTCCTCGGGATTTGATCAGCCCTCAGGGTTGTTCTCCTCCTTCCGCGCTGGTGGAGGTGCAAGTGATGGGAGCGATTATTGCTACAGCGACTGGTGGTGACGGAGTGTATGCGTCGAGATATACCTAAGCATTGTGGGGATGAAATTGAGCTTCTGTATGACCGGTTTCTCCAAGCCTCTTTCGACTCGACATTCGACCACCGGCCCACAAACACATGCACATCCGACTCCTTATCGTACATATCACCCGCAAACCCAAACCCGAGCACAACAGCGGCCGCTTGTGGAAGTCACGCGGCTGGATGCGACCCTCGACATTCGCCATAATCCTTCTTCCACTCAAGTCAACAACCCAATCCTACGACCCACAGCGCCGTCTACCCTTCTCCCCCCCTCCTCATGGCACGATACCATAGACATGCTGAAACAAGAGCAACTAACCCGCTCCTCGCCGTTCACGCCTGCTTGTTCCCTCTCTCCTTTCCACTTCAAGGCTCTCGTCTCTAAACCAAGTCTGTCACACAAGGCTCCTCTCTTTTTCTCTCTGTGCTTTCTCGATGAAATGGTCTAACCGACTTTGGGTTTTTCTTTTCGCTCCGTTTCGTTCTCCCACACTTTCTTTGGACTTCGCTGCCCGCTGCTGCTTTCGTGTTTGTCCCTCCATTTTCAAATGAATATCGTGTATTTCCCTTAGACCTTCTAGAAGAAACGCCCATCCTTCGTGTTCTGTGGCACGTCAGCTCCCATTTCTCAACCTCGATCACTTTTGGTATCGGTTATGGACGTCTCCTAATTAAGTATGCTCAAGGAATATTATCGATTTCGATTTTCACGTCTGCTTTTGAATACTAGTTCAATTTTACTTTTTCTTTCATTTTTTGGACTCGTCTTTGTCTCCCCCATTGCATCTATCGTGTCTCTGAAGTCCTAACTTCCCTCTTGGATTGTTCTCCGTCTTCCGTGCGTGCCCCGTACATCCCGCTGGTTGGTTGTCTATGCAAATAAATACTATTCTGCTGTGCTACCACGAATGTGACGTATCATCTACCTTCGTGCCGTCGGTCCGCTCAGCTTCTGCGAGTGTACGTCCGTAGTCGTTCTCGAGTCTGATACTTGTCCCTTGTTGGCCAATTAAAATGAGGAGCTAAAGGAAGACGGGATCGAGCTTCAATGACCGCCAAGCATCTCATACAACAAATTATATACAAAAGGTTACGAGGAAAGAATGGTTAGCGCTGTGCACTATTGAAAATTTGGGGCCAATCGGTTCCAAAGACAAAGTCCTCAAAATCAAGAAAAACTGATCGAACCTCAGATGTAAGAGGAATTGTAATGAGAGCGGGTGAATTGATGCCACCACGACAACCTAGGGGTACCCAATAGAGCAAGCCATTGTCTGAGTCTCTGACCCAACCCTGTGAGTCAGGCCGTGAACAAAAATGAGTATGGACTGGAGGCCTACCAACTCCGGCATTAGCCCCGGCATCCCAGATTCGAATCGTGTTGTCATGAGATCCAGAAATGATGTGCTGCCCATCGGGAGAGTAGGCAACGGACAACACCAACTCGCTATGCCCCTCCAGAGGGTTGCCCACTGGAGCACCAGTATCGGCATCCCAGATTCGAATCGTCTTGTCTTCAGATCCAGAGATGATGTACCGTCCATCGGGAGAGTAGGCGACAGACCGCACAGCCTCGCTATGCCCCTCCAGAGGTTCGCCAACTGCAGTGCCAGTCACAGCATCCCAGATTCGAATCGTTCTGTCATTAGATCCAGAAATGATGTGGCGCCCATTGGGAGAGTAGGCGACGGAAAACACACCCAACGAATGCCCCTCCAGAGGTTTGCCAACTGCAACACCAATCTCGGCATCCCAGATCCGAATCGTTCCGTCATTAGATCCAGAAATGATGCGCCGCTCATTGGGAGAGTAGGCGACGGAAAACACACCCAGCGAATGCCCCTCCAGAGGTTTGCCAACTGCAATACCAATCTCGGCATCCCAGGTTCTAATCGTTTTGTCATCTGACCCAGAGATGATTTGTTGCCCATCGGGAGAGTAAGCGACGGACCACACGCTATGCCCCTCCAGAGGTATGCCAACTGCAGCACCGGTCTTGGAATCCCAGATTCGAATCGTGTTGTCACAAGATCCAGAGATGATGTGGCGCCCATCGGGAGAGTAGGCGACCGATGTCACAACGTCGTTATGCCCCTCCAGAGATTTGCCAACGGCGGAGCCAGTCTCGGCATCCCAGGTTCGAATCGTCTTATCCCACGACCCAGAGATGATACCCCGCCCATCGGGAGAGAAGGCGACCGACAACACACCCCAGCTATGTCCCTTCAGAGGTATGCCAACTGCAGCACCGGTCTTGGCATCCCAGATTCGAATTGTGTTGTCATACGATCCAGAGACGATCTGCCGCCCATCGGGAGAGTAGGCGACAGACGCCACAAACACGCTATGCCCTTCCAGAGGTATGCCAACTGCAGCACCAGTCTTGGCATCCCAGATTCGAATCGTGTTGTCATGAGATCCAGAGATAATCTGTCGCCCATCGGGAGAGTAGGCGACGGACCTCACATTCCAGCTATGCCCCTCCAGAGGGTTGCCAACTGGAGCACCAGTCTCAGCATCCCAGATTCGAATCGTCTTGTCTTCAGATCCAGAGATGATGTGCCGCCCATCGGGAGAGTAGGCGACAGACCGCACACCCTCGCTATGCCCCTCCAGATATTTTCCAACTGCAGCACCAGCCTCGGCATCCCAGATTCGAATCGTCTTGTCTTCAGATCCAGAGATGATGTACCGTCCATCGGGAGAGTAGGCGACAGACCGCACAGCCTCGCTATGCCCCTCCAGAGGTTCGCCAACTGCAGTGCCAGTCACAGCATCCCAGATTCGAATCGTTCTGTCATTAGATCCAGAAATGATGCGGCGCCCATTGGGAGAGTAGGCGACGGAAAACACACCCAACGAATGCCCCTCCAGAGGTTTGCCAACTGCAACACCAATCTCGGCATCCCAGATTCTAATCGTTTTGTCATCTGACCCAGAGATGATTTGTTGTCCATCGGGAGAGTAAGCGACGGACCACACACTGTCGCTATGCCCCTCCAGGGGTATGCCAGCTGCAGCACCAGTCTCCGCATCCCAGATTCGAATCGTGTAATCACACGATCCAGAGACAATGTGTTGGCCATCTGGAGAGTAGGTAACGGACTGCACCCCGTCGGTGTGCCCCTCAAGGGACTCACAACTTATAGCACCAGTCTCAGCATCCCAGATCCGAATGGTCATGTCGTCGGATCCGGAAATGATCTGCCGCCCATTAGGGGAATAGCTGATGCAATTAACACTGTCGGTATGTCCAATCCATTCCAATGGCGGTGCTGGCCATGACGTCAATCCCCCTCTCACCATCTTGATGCCCTTAGTAAACTGAGTGCTGAAGGTGTTTGATAAACTCGAGCGTAAGGGCAAGAAGGGTCGGGTTGAAAGATACGTGTGCGGAGCGCTGGTAGAGATGGGGGTGCGAAAGGCGATGATGAATCGGCAAACGTCATAGATTCTCTCAAGAAGGGTCGAATTGCCGTTCTACTGACAATCAGAATTACTCAGAATACAAGCTGGAGCTGAACTCACTTTGGCCCAGGATATCACGCTTCGAATGCTCGGAGCACCCATCGGAACCATTCCTAAAATGCTCAATACTTCAACCCAAAACAACGGGCACAGTCCTTCAAAGAATTCCTCCAGGCTATCCCACACCCGCTGATCATTATTGTCGGGAGCAAAACAAAGATGATTTGACCAGTAAAGACAACTATATTGCAAGCAGTCGGGAATGTTCTTTGTGATTCGGGATGGGAGATCTTGGATGTCCGCGTTAGCGAGTCGGGAATCTTCGAGCCCGCAGATATTGAAACGGAGTTGTCGAACCATCGTCTTGAGGCAAGCGATTCCCAGCTGCACATTTGCGTCCTGGCGGTTGATTCGATAGTCACGGGGACAGTCGTCGCTGACAAGGAATTCTGAAATTGACAAATGCCGGACACGGATCCCTCTATTGGTCCCTTCGTCTCGATATAGCAGAGAGCTGAGCTCATCCACCCACATTTCGACGAGGTTGGGTTCCACTTCCGCCAGCTCTGCAATTGGCTTCTGGCATAGCGCGCGGTATGGAGTCGCTGTCAGAAGGACTCCAATCATCCGCCGAAAATCGGGTTTACGATGCATTATTCGCGACATTAGGATACTTGAGAAAAGTTTGTATAAAGCTTCCAACCCAGCACCAGCTGAATCTTCGGAGGCGGCCTCCAAAAACTTTGTGGGGTCCTCACAGTGCTTAAGGGCAAGAACAAGGGTTTTGATGAAGATGAAGAGGCCATTCGCCCGGGAGATAATTCTGTCAAAGAGCAATTCTTCTGGCCAAGGTGTGGGAAGATACCATTTTTCGGCGACTGGTTCGAATTCGCTTCGAGCGAAGGTTCGCAGATCACCGCTGGCTTCATCATCTGTAGCCAGATCATATCCAATGTACGACGACTGGGTGAGCCCACCAAAGACGCGTCGGATATCGGCTTCGGGCCTGCTGGTGATGATGATTTTCAGCCACGAAGCACGTGTAGTCGCGCTTGTGAGAAGCCTCAGGAGGCGCGGACGACTACGATCGTCGCCACATTCGTCGAATGCGTCAATGACAAAGACATGGAAATCGCTTGGGCGTTTAGGAAGCTTATCGAGCAGGTCAAGGAAGAATGAGTCGTTCATTGACTCCGGTGTCAGGTTTGGGTCGTTACGAAGGCAATTTGCCATAGTCTTTCGAAAGGGGGGGACGATTCTCGCGAGCTTGTACATGAGAGTTGGGAGGATGTTTCTGGGCTCGCTCAAGTTCGGATCATCCCTCCGGCAGAAAAAGGCCCCAGCAAGCTTCCCTTGGCTGTGGAGGCTCGCGCAGATCGAATGAGCTAACGACGTTTTGCCGATTCCGGGTAAGCCGTAGATCCAGTATGTATTGCTCTGAAGAAGGTCCTTCTTTTCCGATTTATTGGCCACCCAACCCACAATTTCCTTAAGCCGAGATTTACGGGTGCCATCCATACAGCGAAGGCCCTGGTGGTAGCTGGTCTCGATAGGTTTAAGACACTTGAGCAGGAACTCTTCCTCTACACAAAGCTACTGAGAATGGGCTCACGCGATATTGAGATGATGTGCGCTTACCCATTCTCTTGGCTAGGCGCAGAGTCTCGACATCGACTGCACGCAGGAAGTCTTCAATGACGTTTGCTAACTCTTCACCCATTTTTTCCATCATTTCTTTGTCCTTCGAATAAATCAGCGCATCTCCTGTTCGCTCTGCGATCATCAGCATTTGCGGAATCCAGGAAAGAGACTACCTACTGAATCGCCCACGCTTGACGTACTCGCATAAAAATTTGGCGATCGTTTGCATTACCTCGAACATTCGCGGGATTATTTTATCCAAGAGATCTGTCTCTTCGCTGACGATTTCGTCTGCGACCTTGTCCGCCAAAGGCGAGACGCGCTGCAACTGATCCAACAGGCTCGATGGCATCTGATCGTATTTACTTTGTTCCTTCAAGAGCTGAACGATCAAGTGTTACCTCTGCTTTTGGATACGCCAGTAGAGAGCACGAACCTCGAATATTACTTTGGTAACACCGACGGCAGCCTTTGCGATCGGATCGAACTAAGAGGTGTCAACTTCCTGCTTGTTTCCAAGCGGCAGAGCTGACCTCAGCGAATACAGCGCCAAGATGAATCCCTTTCCCCAAAGTCCTCTCCATCGATTTACTCATCAGTGGCTTGTATCCCTCCATCGATCGTTCGAGTTCTTGGAGCGACTCGCGTAGAGATTCCGCCTATGTGGACTTTTCAGCTGGCTGAGGTGCTTTGTGGTAAAGCGACTGTGACGAACCGTAGCACCCGCGGAGAATCGTAATTCTAGAGACACATGATTCTCTCCAATGGTAACGTCCTCTGCAGTTTTGTTAGACATGAGCGGATGAATCGGTCATCACGACTGACTCTGTACAATAAACTCATGATTTGTGGTATCCCAATACTCATCGGAGAGGCCTTGTAGGTCGATCTCTTCGTTCGCCTGTGTCTTCTTTTCCTTAAACAGAAGCATTGTGACCCTTTGGATCTTCACGCGCATTTTGGATGTCGGGGAAATCTCTCTACGAACACAGAACCTTCAGTGGGCATATATAGCGAGAACAAGGGGCATACACGAGTTGGATTGGTGTCCAGGTCTGGGTTGCATCCTTCTGTAAATCTATCTTCCGATTTCCCATCAACAACCCCAGGTGATACTTCGAATCTGTATCGTCTTTCAAAGTGATTTCTGTATGACGCACAGGATCAGCGGTGTGACCTAGATTAGAGTGAGGCGCCGCACGATCTAAATGCAGGCTTTTCGGTAGTCAGGCACCAATGCTGCGCTGGCTGTCTGGGTGCTCACAAGTGGATTGTCTTGGGTACTTGAGTGGCCATATTGGATTGCCTTTGAAGACTTAGAGTCGAGGAGAGGGAGAGGGAGAAGGTACAACGACCACTTGGAACGTGGGATCAGTGAGGATGGATTGGCGCTAGCGCTGTCACGGCTCTCATGAAGGCCGGAGTGGTGGTCTGAAATGCGGCCGCCGCGCGGTTATCCGGTTATCAAATGGTCAAGACGAGGGTCGGTCCGCCCAAATGGACAATCGGCAATAATATCCACGACGATGACAACGGCAACGGCAACGACAACGACGACAACAACAGATCGACTGTCCTCGACCCGCCACGTAATCCGCTCCCGTCCCCATCAAACCCCTACGCCAGTCACCTCTCCCACTCGACCATTCACTTTACCCAATACAACCTTAATCCCCACGCTAGCACTTGCGGCGTCACGTCTGTCCTCTCTCAAAAATTGACTCACTCCAATCGTACCGGTGGCGAGCTGCTTCATGCTTGAACACGCCTCAATGATTTCACCGAATCACCTTTAGTGCCCGATCCCTAGTGTAGCCAATTCGCGATAGTGATTCTAAATGTATAAATTGACAGAAGTCTAGGACGCATCCAGTCCATGAAATTTTGAACAACATAATAGATCTCGAGAAAAGTACCACGCAGCCATACAATGGGCAAGAAGGCCGAGTTTCTCAAAGTCCAATTATTTTCCTGAAGTCATCCTGACTTTTTGGCCCAGCGTTGGGAGCATTTCTATTCGCGCCAGCTGGGATAGGAGCTGAGATGTCCTCGGCCGTTCCTTCTCCCACAGGCTCAACAGCTTGCTTCCGAGCTACCTGTCGGGGTACTGCAAACCCAATACCACCACGCCTTCCTCGTGCTCCGATCCCGGCTTTTGGTCTGCCCGGACCACCAGGTGGACCTCCTCTGCGCCCAGCACCTATGTCCTCTTCCGCGATTTCCAAGAATTTACCTCCAAATTCGATAGCGTCAGACGATAAGAGCAGTTTTCCAACATCCTGTCATGACCATGACCATCAGTCTCATGTCAGCATCTTCAAAGAGGTGGCTTAACATACTGCTGAGTTCACCAGTTCGACTACTGCTTCGCGTGAATCGGCGAAGATTTCCACCCTCTTTACAGGCACAAGCTTCTCAAACGCTTGCTGTAGAAGAGGCTCTTGGGCATCTTCAGGGAGGTTCTTGACACGCAGGGAGCGAGCAACCGCGTCTTGGTGAGAGCCAGGCACCCTGATTAAAACATGGAAAATCAGATACGGCTGTCCACAGCCGTTGAACATACGCCACCTCTTTTTGACACTGGTATCAGCGAGAATGACGGCCAATCGTCGGCCTTTGAAAAGTTGGTTATTCACAGCAAGCGCGAGCTGCGCGTTTTCCTGCATTAGAGTTTAACATATATTCGCGGGGGGTTCTGTTTGGAATACCAACCTCCGTGGTAAAATCAACGAAGACCGTTTGGTTACCACCAGCCGCAGGAACCAAGCGCACCTCCTTTACTTGACCGTACTGCAACACTCATCTTAGTCAAATTCAGCACCAGTGGGGCTCGGGCGTACCTTGGAAAAGAGGCTCTCGAGATCTGACTTTTTCACTGACTTAGCGACGCCAGTGACTCGAATCTCCTTTGAGCCTGCATCGGTCCGCTCTTTCTTACGCCCAGGGTCGGAAATATGGACGTTCATTGCTAATCCAGGTTCCGTCTCCAAACCATTCAACGCCAACGCAGCTTGAGCATGGTCCTATCAACAAGCTTCAGTTGGTTTTAGGATAAATATTAACAAGAAAACCAACTGGAGACGTGTATTGAATGTAGCAGAACCTTCTGGTGGACTTGATTCGCTTTGAGGGCCAGCGAACATCTAGGATTGTACCAAACTGAAAACCGAAATCAGTCGGAGAACGAACATTGTGTAGCGGCTGAACGCACCTTGCTGAACATCTCTCGCATCTGTACGTCGTCCATCCCTTCCCTGAAGTTAGTGACATAGAGTGTCGACCTCCAAGCGACGCTAACAGCAATTTCCTCGTCGTGAATCCGCTTCTTATCTTTGGTCAGGGC
>Ga0307515_10026369_pt1 | contig 10008 bp, 4 predicted proteins | sample 17_EM_MG_FD_194513 | JGI IMG/M metagenome (GOLD analysis project Ga0307515, IMG submission 194513) | Populus trichocarpa ectomycorrhiza microbial communities from riparian zone in the Pacific Northwest, United States - 17_EM | ecosystem: Host-associated > Plants > Roots > Unclassified | place...
TTAATTAGTTATTTTAAGGACGTATACTATAAGGTCTTTAGTAGGAGGGTTAAATAGTTTAGGGCGAAGTAGGGTCTAATTTTAGTAAGAGCGCGCTTCTTCTAGGGCTAGCGCGTTTTGCAAGTATTGGGTTAGGGCATTAAACTTCTAACCTTAAACGCCTAAGCGGTACGTAATTAAGAATCGGAAATAAGATAGATATTCTAACTAGCGGGCCTAATAATAACTTAGCTATTTCGTGGTTGTAAAGTACTGTAGGTTCTTATAGTCGCTAAGGACCTTAATTAAAAATCTAGCGCCTTCTAGTTTGGGTCACTATTGTTTAAAACATCTAATAATAGCTAATAATTCCTTATCATAGATCTTGTAGTTATATTTAGCTGGGCTTAGTTATTTAGAGAAGTATACTATAGGGTGTAATACTCTATTCTCGTTATATTAAGACAGGATGCCTCTAGTAACGTAGTTAGATAAGTCGGCTTCTATAACACTTATTCGGTTTAGGTTAAAGTATTAGAGCATAGGCGCAGTAGTAAACATGACCTTTAGATAGGTAAAGGCCTTTTTATATTCCTTATTAAAGACAAAGACTTTATTCTTTTAGGTTAGAGCTATAAGGGGTAAAACTAGGGCGGAGAAGTTATTAATAAACTGTTAGTAGAAATTAGCAAATCTATAAAGGCTTTTACGTCCTTAATATTCTTAGGTTCTTACCAGTTCATAATTACTTTAACTTTCTTCGGGTCTATTTATATACCGTTTATAGAAATAAAGAGTCTAAGGTATAGAACTTCCGTTTTATAGAACTTATATTTATCTACATCTAATTATAGACTAGCTCCGTATAGGGCTTATAGGATAAGGTTAATATATTTCCAATATTTGGTCAGGTTATTACTATATATTAGGATGTCGTTAATATAAGCAGTGTAGAAGATGTCTAGGTAGGGGCGTAGGGTGTTATTTATATAATGTTAAAACGAGCTTGGAGCGTTTGTGAGGCCAAAGGGTGTTACTAAGTACTTAAATAGTCCATATCGGGTACGAAATGCAGTAAGCTATTCGTCTCCTTTTATAATGTAGAGACGGTTAAATGCAGAGATAATATTAAGCTTTGTGTAGTAACAAGCCTTACTTAGTTAGTTTAGCGTCTCTTATATTAACGGGATCGGATATCAGTTCTTGACGGTAATGGCGTTAAGAGCTTAGTAGTCTATATAGAAGCGCAGACCGCCGCTAGGTTTCTTGACGAAGATCACTAGTACGGCTATAGGCAACGAGCTTACTTTAATAAATCCTTTGCTTAGGTTCTTGTCTAAATACTTTTATAATACTTAGAGTTTATTTTAGGATATTCTATATAAGGGTCTAAATCCGGGCTACTTTTTATCTTTAAGTATAATCTTATAGTCGTATAGTTGGTATTCCGGTAGCTTATTGGCCTCCTTTTATAAGAATGTATCTAGGCGATGATAATACTCTACTAGTACCTTTGTAGCAGGGTTAGTATACTTCTTTAGTACTAAGGCCTTCTTAATATTAGCCATCGTAATAGCGAAGATTGTATACTCGGGTTTCTTAGCAAGTTGCGCTAGCGGGGTAGCTCCAATTATGCGGATATTTAGGGTGCTAAGCTCGCTTAGATCGTCTATAGTTTCTTATATAGCTTCCTATTTAGCTTTGGGTTTAGTATTAGATGCGGAGTTGGTATTAGATTTAGGTTCGGGTTCTTTAAATATACTTTTTATAGTAGAGTACTAGTCCTTCTAGTACTTTCGTGTGATAAGCTTAAGCTTTTGCTTAGCGCGGGGCGGTGCAGTACTTGGGGTCTGTTTGTGGGGTTCGGTGGAATTTTTAGGCTAGTAGATCTTGGTGGATTTTTTGGATTTTGGTTCTAGGTCTAAGCAGTAAATTATAAGGCACTTCTACTTATAACGGGAGGCGGTAAATAGAAGCTTAAGGTTGTCCTAATTAATAGTTACCTTATATAGCTTTATTTAGGGTTGTCTAAGGATTACTAAGTAACCTAGGGTGGTAATAAAAAGCCTAATTAGTTCTTTATAGTTTAGATATTAGAGTCTTAGGAATATTACATAGGTAATACGGCCTAAGACGGTGCGTTTGCCATTAAATCCAAATACGTTAATATGCTAGTCGAGGGGGGTCAGGGTAAAACCATTATCTTACGCGAAGATCTTATTAATAAATCCTATACTACTAGCTCCTGTATCAATTAAGACTTAAGCACTAACCTATTAATTATTCTGCTATAGGCAGCAGTTAACAGTTATGCTATAATCCCAAGAGTTAGAGTTCGTAACATCTAAAGCATTTAACGAGATCTTAAGGCAGAGCCGTTCTAGAGAGCGACTTAGCTCTAGGACCTTCCTTTTAGAGGTAATTAGGACGGAGTTCTTATAGCGTGTTGGTTGTAGTTCCGTCCTTATAAGTAGTGCTTATTATATAACGTGCTAGAACTGGATAACGATTGGGGTTAGTAGATAGAGCTTAGTCGAAGCGATTGGTTGCTTACGCTAGTTGTCCTTTTATATAATTAGGACAGTAGTACACTACCTATACTAGTTATTTAAATATTTATTTTAGGCAGGGGGATAGAGCAGTAACTTAAGATATAAGTATCGCTTCCGCACTTAAAACAAAGGCCGTGTTTAATACGTTGTTTATATTTAGCAGATCCTTTTAGGGCGTAGGAGAGGGTTCTAGCGTTAATATTTATAGCGTCTAGGTCCTTACGGGTCTTAGACGGCTAGGGGGTAGAGTATTAAGGTATATATTTTAGGGCGAGGCGTAGTATGTTGTTATACAGGCCGTTAATAACATTGGCGTAGGTAGTAAGGGTATCTAGCAGTTTAACTCCTATAAGGAAAGCCTTTAGTTTAGAGTTTAAGGATTCCACTAGGCAATTAATTAAGGCGGGTTCGTTCCATCTAGTCTCTTTAGCATAGTGGTGGAACTTAGCAAAGTATAATAGGAAGCTCTTAGAGCCATAAGTCATCTTATTCAGTTTCCTTTATACTATTATAATTCGGTTAGGGTTGCTATAAGATGCTTCTAGTATAGTAACTAGTTCTTTTATAGTATTTGGCTGAAACGGGTATATAGTTTCCGCGGCGTCTCCTGTTAGACGGCTTATAGTATAATATAGTTAACTATTAGGGGTGGGGTAGCGATTAATATTACCGTTTAGCTTGTTCTTAAGTTGGTTAAAGAAGAAGCGTAGTTTGCTCCTTTTACCTAAATAGGCGGGAGGATTAGGGAGACGTTTAGTTAGCTTCTTTACGGGGGCACTAATTAGCGAATTTGGGGTTAAGGAGCTAGTCCTAGATACGTCTTCTCTATCTAGTACTTATAGGTTAACACTAGTAGGAACGGGTAGGGGCGACGGTATAGTAGATAGTGGGTTACGGCGGATCTCTTTAATTTCTTTTCTTAGGGATCCAATTATTTCTTAGTGTTAAGCCTCTTATTAAGTAAGGGCATCTATAAAGGCCTATTGCAGGCCCTTTATTTATTTGGTAAATATATCGCGTAAGTTAGTTGCAGATATAGGGGCTTTTAGGTTGTTCTGCATGCTAGGCAGGGCAAGGTAGTATAGGTTTAACGTAACGTAGTATTACGAAGTAAGTATAAGCGACGATAATATATAGCAAAGTAGATATTATTAAGCTATATATATGAACTGTATAATAAGATCAAGACGTTATATAAGGAAAAAAGGTAGAAAAACGGGAAGGAAGGGTATATATCATTAACTTGGTTGCTTAGTTAACACGTATATAGGGCAAAATAGGGTTTAGGTCGTAGTCCTAGCAGAACTTGGCAGAATTTAGTAGAACTTGGCAGAATATGGCAGAATGCCGTAGATTGCCATTAGATTGCCATCAGATTGCCGTCAAATTGCCATTTCGCGGTCGGTCTCTAATTGCTAAGTTGGTGGAAACAGGTGGACGTGTGCAAGGTGTTATGGGGGTGTCCCGTGACACTTAATGTAAATTACTCCTAGGTTATGCTTTAAAGATAATTTACCTTCTTTCCCCTAAGGAAACTAGATAAAATTAAAGGAGATTTAGTTAATAGAGATTTGTATTTCTAACGGGTATCTTCCTTAAAATTAAAGCGAAGCGTAAGTTAGCTACGTTAGAGGCTATATTCTTTTTTAATAACTATTAATTTACTAATTTAATAGCCACTTAGGTCTCTTGGCTGTGACTTAGAATACTTATTTTTAGTAAACATTATTATTAATAGCGAAATCCCTTATTCTACTATTAGTTTTATACTTCCGAATTCTCTATAGCCGATAATTATATACGCTATTGGAGTTTACCTAACCGACCCTTAAATTTGTTCCTTCTACCTCTTTTATATAGGTACTATTTTTTAAGAGCTATATATATCAGTTTAGTTACAGATGACTATTATAATTAATCCCTTAAAATAAAGATTCTTATTTACTTTTTACTCTACAGTATTGTGTAAGTTTATAGCTCCTCGTTAGTAAAGTAAAAGAGTTCCCGCCCATAAAGCTTATCTAACTTTTCATTTTATAGATTATTTTTATCTCTAAGGTAAATAAGCAGGGAAATCTTATTGGGAATATAGGATATACGCGCAATTATAGTAAAGACTACTTTCTTTTATATATTTTAAACTAATAGGCTAATTCTAGAGTAGCTAGCATTTAAGAGTTTTATACTATACTTAGTCTTAACTCCTTAGAATCTTTCTATAGTGTATTTTAAAAACAATAATATTAGACGGAAAGATATTTAAGACTTTAGGCTGCCCCTAGCTCTCCTATTAATGCTTACTACTAAGAGAATGGTGTAATATCTACTCTAAAAGTACAGGATAGCATTATAGGCAGCATGTACTAGTTTAGAAGTTACTAATTTAGAAGTACGGACGGCAGTCCTAGTAGGCAGGGAAATAGTACCTATATTTAGGACACTACTTTATAAAATAAGGTATAAACATAGAAAGTAAATTAAGGGAACCAAAACGTATTACTAAGAGGGAGAGGTAAGAACTCTTCCTTTCTATTAAATCACTTACTAAAAGTGCGGAGTATTAAATATTAGCCCATTTAATAAAGGAATATATAGCAGTAATAGTAGTAATAGGCCTTGCTCGTGTTTATTTAAAATGCCTTATAATATTTAAGTTAGGAGCGTATATAGAGTATATTAGCTTTAGGATTTCTTAGGTTAATATAGACCACATACTAACGCGGTTTAGGTAAGATTTATAGGTCTATTTAGTTTTAAGCTAACTTAAGCAGTTCTATACCTCCTATATAGATATTAATATTATAAATAAGTAGAGTGGCACTTAGCTGGCAATTCGAGAGGCGTTAATAGCGGCTATATATAATACAGCAAATGGCCGTCTTACTCTAACCTAGGGCTATAAAATGTTTATAGACTCTCTCAATTAATATAGTTTACGTAACGTTTAATCACACTATACTTTCTAGTTTATAGTATGCTAGTCTCTACCTGTTTACCACGTACTGCTTAATTCTCTCTAGCGTATTAAATGCAAAGATATAAATATTCTATATCCACTAAATTTAATCTATACGATTTGAGGTAAGTATCTCTATTGTCGAGTATAGCCGCATAGAAGGTGTATTAGCTGTAATTATAATTTACTAGAACTAGGCTGGACGCTAATAACACTAAATCAACCCAGCTTATCTTTAAGTCTTATACTTAAGGTACCTTTAGCTTCCTTTAAACCTAGGGTATTTTAGTGGAACCCCTATCTTGCTTATTTCTTTAGTAACTGCCTTATAGAAGCTAGACTAAATCTTAATAGGACTATTTATAAATAGGAATTCGCCTATATATTTACCTTCTAAAGCTATAAATTTAATATTAAGTTTTAATACGTTAGCTTTTATGGCATCGGGATTAAGTTCTAGAAGATAGTAAGTGGTAATCATTACTATAATTCTAAAAAGTGGAGATTTATTAAGAAAATCTAACACTGCATCTCCGGAATCTAGGGGAAAAAAGGTATAGAATGCGGTTACTAACAAACCTTTAATATTTTTAATATATTCCCCCAACCTAATCAAGGTCCTTAGTATATAGTCTCGTAATCCTAAATAGGTAATATCCTCCCTTATAAACTTATAGATGTGTATAATATAGCCTATGTAGTTATTATAGATATATCTCTTACCTAGGTAGAGTTCGCCGTAAAAAATCTAGTTAAAGAAAGCAACTAAAAGGTATTAAGGGTAGTTTTTATAATCTAAGTCATTTATTTTAAGCTTTTCGGGGTTCTCGGTCAGCTTATTAAAAAAGTAATTACTAATACTATATAGAAGCGTACGCGGGGTATATAATTTTATATTGTTATTGCCTACGCCACTAGTATAGATAGTAATAATATTAAAGTTATAGCTCCTAGTCGTAAGTAAGTCTTTCTTTATATTAAATTCTATAGCTGCAAACTTACCTATAGAATGTAGCGAGAATTAGATCTAGGTGGTTAACTATTTCGAGCTAATATATATGCTTTTAGGTATATTCTTATAGCAGAATCTCTAAAGATCTCTATATTATTAACAAGCCGATAAAATAGAAAGGTTAGAAATGGCTGTAACCACCTCGCCCACTTACCTACTTACCTACTTACTTGCTTACTCGCCTTACCTACCTCTCTACCCGAGATAATAAGCACGCTTTATTTAGCTGGCCCTTATAAGGGTTAGCTCCTCTAGGCTAGTAAAGGTTTTCTCTTAGGTAGTTATGGGCCACGACTATACCGCGTTAGGCTAGGATTGCACGAGCTAGGCTAGATTAGCTAGATCCCTTATAGCCAAAATTATCCCCTATTTATAAGCGCAGACTCTGTCTAACCCGCACTATATTGATGTCGGCCCTCTACTAAAGCTTTTCTACACCTTATAAAGTACCTCTACCGTATATTAGATATAGTGACGCGGAGTAGGATATTAAGGGAGAATTGGCGATTGTATACTATTACCTAACATTAATTACGCTATTTTATATTACTATCCATTTTTCAGCTATTTATGTCGTTGCTTTTATACTAGGGGTTTACCACATTTATCCAATGGCCTATATTACTTATTTATAAAAATGTCTTAAGGGAAACTCTTATTAAACAATTAATTACTTAAGGGGCAGCTGTCAGGTGACGAAGTCACCTCGCCTATATGTATTGTTCCGCACAGCCGTGCCTGGCATCAAGCCAGTCACTCGTTTACCTTTTGTGGGTTTATGTAGCTGAGTAGTGCGGAGCTTATCACCTTATATAGTGACTGGCTTGATACCCGGGGCCTCGTGGGTTCGAACCTCGTTCGAACCCCAGGCTAACTTAGGGACAGCCTTTGCCGGTCTACGACCGAAGCGCAAAGCCTTAACTTGGGGTCGGCGGCGGTGTCGTGATTGGCTAGGCCCGACCACCCATGAGTCCGGCTGCATTGTAAGGGCAACGCGCTGTAGCTGCTGGAGGTCTAGTATGTATTGAGCGCGACATGCATATTTGCGAGCCGGCATCGCGACCGAAGCTCAGCACTGAGCCGCGCTCCTGAGCCTACGGGACAGGGAATTGCGCCTGTGGATAGTCGCCATTGGGAGGGATGCATTATTAGGTGACGAAGTTACCTCGCCTATGTATTGTTCCGCACAGCCGTGCCTGGCATCAAGCCAGTCACTCGTTTACCTTTTGTGGGTTTATGTGGCTAAGTGGTGCGGAGCTTATCACCTCACAGCAGCTACTAAATATATAAAGCCACGTTTGGAACCCAACTAGCTCTTAGCGATTTTATTAACCTTTTAATTTATAGAATAGCTTTCTAACCGTCTTCTAATAATAGTAATGCACCTATATACGCAGAGAATGCCATTGGTTATTAACCTTAGCAAGTGTTTTAATATCTCCTCCCCCCCTTAGATCCTCTAAGTAACTCTCTAACTTATTCGCTATAGGGTATACCTATTAACGGCTTAGTTACTCAGAACTTCTTATACGGCAGTATTAGTGGGGGTAGTAAGGCATCTAGTTAAAATTCTATAGATTAAGATTAAGAGTTATATACTCCTACTCTATATATAGAAAGTCTAAATAAGAGGCTAGAGGGTATAGAGGTAGAGCTTATAGCTTTACGGTAAAGGGTAGAGAGGTTAAAGGGCGTAGAGGTAGAGCTTGCAGCTTTACGGGTATATATACCCTCTGGGCTGTTTTTTAATTTAATTAACAGAGTGACAATTATAGAAGCGAGGTGGAACCTTAGAGCAAAAGGTTAAAATAATAGAGGACGCCATAAAATTGTTAGTTAAGACTATGTTTAGAATATATCTTAGGGGAGATAAGGTATAATATATCCTCCTAGTGTAGTATGAACTATCTAACCTAAAAGTCTAGGTTACTGTAAGTCTCGTTAAATGTTATAACAGTTCGTTAGGGGATAAGCGGTAAGCTTTAGTAAATAGTAGCTATTTAAGTAGCTGTTATCTCTATTAGATTATAGGACGCTAAAAGTTAGTCTTTAAATTGCTTTAGTAAATGGATAGATAGGTTATACTTACGTTAGCGACTATTTCTTTTAAAGAAAAGTTATAGCTGGATTTTCGTCTATTTTATAGGGTAATATTAATAAAAGAGTTGCATATTTACATTATAGACGTACTACTTATATTGCGGTACATAACATTAGTAATCCTTTAATACTACTGTGCCTCTCTTACCTCTTAATAGCCCTAGTATCTTAAGTCAAAAGGATAGCCGGGGACACCGCCTTTAGGCTACGTTTTAGAGATCTTTTATACCTCTACGCTCTAGCGGAGGTCTTTATAAATGCTATAGGGATTACAGCGAAGCTGTGTAAGAGGGAGGCAAACGTAAACTTATAGGAGGTTGTAACTCGGCTTCTTAACGACTATTAGCCTTTCCCTAAATAGTACTACTGGGTAGATATGGATTAGAACTATAAAGCGCGATAGAAAATAGGGCTGGTGCTTTTTGCGTAAATAACTCCAGCACCAATTGCACTCCTATATAATTAATTAATACACCTAATAATTTCTATATTCTCGGTTTTTAGTGCACCCAGCACGCGCGTATTGGGAGTAGCATTCGCTATATTTAGAAGACTAGATTTAGAAACTTAAACTCTATATAAGCTAGTCGCCACATTTTGTGTAATTTGCGTCTAAGCCACTTACTAAGATAAGAGCCGACTTTACTTCTGGGGGCATATCTAGATCTCTACCTTAACGTCAGTAAGAAGATATATTATATCTACTAACATCTTAGAAAACCTTAAGAGAATACCTTAGTAGTAGCATTTAGTCCTAATAATCTACTTAAGGTATAAGAGCGTCGTACGGCTTAGCTAATCGTCGTAGTTGCGCATTACGTGAACTGCCCTTTTACGGTTAGCGCGCCCTTGTCTTTTAACCTAACATTAACACCCTAAGCTCCATCGCGCCTTTTACTACCGCCGTCTCCCTCCTAAACCTTTCCTTATCTCTTCTATGGCCGCATTACGTCAGGAAAAAATTTACCAGCATTTTTACAGCATTTGGCAGCATTTGGCGGCCAAATGCGCATTCCGCGCACTACAACGTATAGCGTATGGTATCGACTAAGGTGCGGCATACTGCCGTATTCAATAATGCGGTGCGGCATACTACTGTATTTAATAATACGATGCAGCATACTGCCGTATACTGCTATATTTAACAACGCACTACTATATACTGCTGTATTTAACAACGCACTGCTGTATACTGCTATATTTAACAATGCACTGCCGTATACTGCTGTATTTAACAACGTAGTACAGCTAACTGCCGTATTTAATAATGCGGTGCAGCTAATTGCGCATTTTGCACTTAATGCGCAATTAATATATAATGCCCTCCTCGTGCATTCTATACATAATGCCCTCCTTACGCATTCTATATATCTTGCTCTTCATACACACTTAATAGTATTTGCTTAGTT
>Ga0307515_10026370_pt1 | contig 10008 bp, 7 predicted proteins | sample 17_EM_MG_FD_194513 | JGI IMG/M metagenome (GOLD analysis project Ga0307515, IMG submission 194513) | Populus trichocarpa ectomycorrhiza microbial communities from riparian zone in the Pacific Northwest, United States - 17_EM | ecosystem: Host-associated > Plants > Roots > Unclassified | place...
AGCAGTTCCTGGAGCTGGCCTACGACGGCCTGGTGCTGCATCTGGCGATGGGCCGCGACGCCAAGGACATCGAGCCGGTCCTCGGGCTCATCGAGGAAGCGGTCCGCCGCCGGAGCTGAGCGTTCGACCCGCGTACGTCCATGATCGACAGTAGATTGTGGACTTGTGTCACGTATATTGTGGAATGTCACATGGCTCGTGTTCGCCGCGGTGTCCTGCGTCGCATTCCTCGCGCAGAGCCCCGCCCATGCCGCCGAACCGAAGCCGGACCGGTTCAAGTTCGCCTTCGAGCCGACCGACCCGAAACTGCTCGACGAGCTCGACGGGAAGCTGCCCAACGCCTCGGTGCGCGAGGTCGTCGACGGCGCCAACCGCTCCGCCCGCGCCTGCGAGGCACCGGTGGCGCGCCTGGCGGCGTCGTTCTGCTGGAACGACGACGACGCCAAGACGCGCAAATGGATGCCGCAGGGCCTCACCACCAGCGCCGACGCCACCGCCGACGGGACCTACCAGGACCGCGAGGTGCTCATCGCCTCCTGGTACGACACCGAGTCTGGCGGGGACACCGACAGGGGTTCCCGCATCACCTTCGTCGACCTGACCGACCCGGCCGCGCCCGTCTACCGCCACGTCATCCTCGCCGCCCCCACCGGCGGCGACGGCACGGCGAGCTTCAAACCCATCCGCATCCACGCCGGCGGCATCGCCTGGTACGGCGACCGCCTCTACGTCGCCGACACCTGGCGCGGGATCCGCGTCTTCGACCTGTCCCACATCTGGCGCGTCGACGGCTCCTCCCCCGACGCCATCGGTCTCCAGTCCGACGGCACCTACCAGGGCTACGGCTACGCCTACGTGCTCGGCCAGTCGGGACTGTTCCGCCACTCCACCGACGACGGCGAGCGCGGCCTGCGCTTCTCGTTCGTGTCGGTGGACCGCTCCGGCGGTCCGGACGCGCTGCTGGCCGGCGAGTTCGGCGAGCCGGGCGACGGGACGCGCCTGGCGCGCATCCCGCTGGGCGCCGAGGGCATACCGCTCCAGGGCGAGGACGGTTTCGTGCGCTGCGAGGAGGTCCACGTCGTGTCGATCGGGAGCATGCAGGGGGTGGCGCACGTCGGCGAGCGGTATCTGTTCTCCACCAGTGACGGGGACGGCAACGGCGGTGACCTGTCGTCGTGGGCGCCGGGGGTCAAGGCCGCCACGGAGCACGACGTGTTCCCACCCGGCCCGGAGGACCTGTCGTACTGGGGGCCGCGGGACCAGCTGTGGTCGCTGAGCGAGCATCCGGGGCAGCGGTTCGTCTATGCGATGACTGCCGGTTGAGTCCCATTCGGACGGTTGTATCGAGAATGTGCCTTGACCGGTTAACCTCCCGGTCATCAACGAGCGCACGGAGGTGTCCCACATGACCACCGCCTCAATCCCCCGCCGCGGCTTAGCCGCCCTGCTCACGATCGCCGCGACCGCACTCGCGGCGATCAGCGTCTCCGCACCGGTGTCGGCCGACCCGGCCGTCTCGTCGGTGCTGACCGCGCCGAACTTCCGCTTCAGCCTGTCGCGCACGCCGGCGTCGCTCATCTCGGGCCTCGACGCCGCACTGCCCAACGTGGCCATGAAGACCGTCGTCGACTCCGGGAACCGCACGGCCACCGCCTGTAGCGCGCCCGCACAGAACCGGGTGGCGTCGTTCTGCTGGAACTCCGGCGACGCCGGAACCGCCGAATGGATGCCGCAGGGCGTCACGACGAGCGCCGACGCGCTGTCGGCCGGGACCTATGAGGACCGGCGGGTGCTCATGGCCAGCTGGTACAGCACCGCCTCGACGGGAACCGACAAGGGCGTGCGGATCAGCGTCGTCGACCTGTCCGACCCGGTCACGCCCGTCTACCGGCACATCCTGCTGGTGCAGCCCGCGGCCGTCGGCGGGCAGCCGAGCTTCACGCCGGTGCGGGTCCACGCCGGAGGCCTCGCCTGGTACGGGAACCTCCTCTACGTCGTCGACACCTTCAACGGCTTCCGCGTCTTCGACCTCGACCACCTCTGGCAGGTCTCGACAGGTGACGAGGCGAAGATCGGGCGCCAGTCCGACGGCACCTACCACGCCTACAACTACGCCTACGTCCTCCCGCAGACCGCCGCCTACACCCACAGCGCCGAAGGCGGGTACGACAAACTGCGCTTCTCGGCGGTCTCGCTCGACCGGACCAGCACACCCGACAGCCTCGTCGTCGCCGAGTACGCCAGCCCCGGCACGGGTACCCGGCTCGCGCGGATCCCTGTCGACTACACCAACCGCCTGCTCGTCACCGGCACCGACGGGTACGCCCGCGCCAACGAGGCGCACCTGGTCAACTTCACCAGCATGCAAGGCGCCACCGCGATCAACGGCACCTTCCACGTGTCCACCAGCGACGGCACGGGCAACGCCGGCGACCGCATCAAGTGGAAGCCGCCGGCCGGGACCGTGAACATCTCCTACGACACCCTGCCCATCGGCTGCGAGGACGTCTCCTACGACGGACCACGCGACATGATGTGGTCGCTGAGCGAATACGCCGGCAAACGCTACGTCTGGGCCACCAAGGCCTCCAGCCTCTGACGGACACGCGGGGCCGGGCGTCGTGCCCGGCCCCGCACTCTCACAACTCGACGGCCGCCGCGCCCGGCACCGCCACCGCCAGCGGATCCGGATCCACCGGCCGCAGCGGCGAGTCCGTCCGCGCGAACTGGGTCCGATAAAGATCGGCGTACAGACCGCCGGCCGCCACCAGCTCCTCGTGCGTACCCCGCTCGGCGACCCTCCCCTGCGCCAGCACGATGATCTGGTCGGCGTCGCGGACCGTCGACAACCGGTGCGCGATCACCAGCGCCGTACGCCCGGCCAGGGCCTCGGTCAGCGCCGCCTGCACCGCCGCCTCCGACTCCGAGTCGAGATGCGCCGTCGCCTCGTCGAGGATCACCACACCCGGCGAACGCAGCAGCAGCCGCGCGATCGCCAACCGCTGCTTCTCACCACCGGAGAAGCGGTACCCGCGCTCGCCGACGACGGTGTTGAGCGTGTCGGGGAGGCTGCGGACGAGGGGTGCGATCTGGGCGCGTTCGAGGGCCTCCCACAGCCGGTCGTCCTCGATGCCGTCGAGTCCGTAGGCGAGGTTGGCGCGGATGGTGTCGTGGAAGAGGTGCGCGTCCTGGGTGACCACGCCGATCTCCGCGCGCAGCGAGGCGGCCGTGGCGTGGCGGACGTCGACGCCGCCGACGAGGACGGCGCCCTCGGTGACGTCGTAGATGCGGGGGACGAGCATCGACGTCGTGGTCTTGCCGGCGCCTGAGGGGCCGACGAGGGCGACGAGCTGGCCCGGTTCGACGGTGAAGGTGACGCCGTTGAGGACGGGTTCGTTGCGGGTCTGGTCGAGGGTGGCGACGTCCTCAAGGGACGCCAGGGAGACCTCCTCGGCCGAGGGGTAGCGGAAGTGGACGTCGCGGAACTCCACGCGCCCGGCGCCGCGGGCGACGTCGACGGCGTCGGGGGCGTCCTGGATCGGCGGTTCGAGGTCGAGGATCTCGAAGACGCGCTGGAAGCTGACCAGGGCGCTCATCACGTCGACGCGGACGTTCGACAGCGCGGTCAGCGGCCCGTAGAGGCGGGTGAGGAGCAGCGCGAGGGTCACCACGGTGCCCGCGGAGATCGACCGGTTGAACGCCAGCCACCCGCCGAGGCCGTAGGTGAGGGCGGTGGTCAGCCCGGCGGTGACGGTCAGGGCGACGAAGAAGATCCGCGCGTACATCGCCGAGGTGACGCCGATGTCGCGGACGCGCCCGGCACGCGAGGCGAACGTGTCGGCCTCCGTCCCGGGGTCGCCGAAGAGTTTGACGAGCAGGGCGCCGCCGACGCCGAAGCGCTCGGTCATCTGGGCGTTCATGCCGGCGTTGAGGTCGAAGCTCTCCTTGGTCATCGCGGCCAGCTTGCGGCCGAAGTAGCGCGCGGGGAACACGAACACCGGCAGCAGGATCAGCGAGATGAGGGTGATCTGCCAGCTCTGGGTGAACATGACCGTCAACGTCAGCGACACGGCGATGGTGTTGCTGGCGACGCCCGACAGCGTGGTGGTGAAGGCGCGCTGCGCGCCGATGATGTCGTTGTTGAGACGCGATACCAGGGCACCGGTCTGGGTGCGGGTGAAGAACTGGAGCGGCATGCGCTGGACGTGGCCGAAGATGCCGCGCCTCAGGTCGAAGATGATGCCCTCGCCGATGCGCGCCGAGAACCATCTGTCCACCAGCGACAGGCCGCCGTCGACGACGGCCAGGATCGCGATGATCACGGCGATCTCGACGACCACCCCGACCGAGCCGCCGCCGGTGATCGCGTTGATCACGTCACCGGCCAGAACCGGTGTGGCCACACCGATGCCCGAGGAGAGCACCACCGTCACCAGGAAGACGATGATCTTGGCGCGGTAGGGGACGGCGAAACGCAGGATTCGCCGCATCGTTCCCTTCGTCAGCCTGACACCGTCGAGTTTTTCGCGGTCATGGCGGACCATCATCGGGAATCCGCGCCCGCCCATCATCGCCACAGTTCTTCCAACCTCCGGGGTGAGTCGTCCCCCATGACAATTTCGAAAGGCGTCGAAATAATTCCCGAAAAGTGAAGGGTGTCAATGAACACCCGCTAGCTTCGGGCCTCACCGGTCAACTCGGTGAGAAGTCGCAGCTGCGCGGCCCGCTCGGCGGCGAGCTGTTCGGCGGGGGTCGCGGTCACCGCGCCGAGAAGGAGCGCCTTGGCCTCGATCGCGGCCGAACGCGGCGCCGACAGCAACGCCGCCACCAGATCGCCGGCGGTCGCCTCAAGTTCGCCCGCCTCGACCGCCAGGGTCGCCAGACCCATGGCGGTCGCCTCGGCCGCGCCGACGGCACGGCCGGTCAGGCACAGTTCCAGCGCGCGGGCGTAGCCGACGAGCTCGACGAGCCTGCCGGTGCCGCCCAGATCGGGAACCAGGCCGAGGCTCACCTCGGGCATGCGGAGCTTGGCGTCCAGGCTCACGACACGGAAGTCGCAGGCCAGGGCCATCTGGAGCCCGGCGCCGATCGCGTGTCCCTGTACGACGGCGACGCTGAGCAGATCGGGACGCCGCAGCCAGGAGAAGGCCTCCTGGAACCCGGCGATGCGCGCCTCGCCCTCCTCGACGGACAGCGAGACGAGCTCCTTGGCCAGGCCACCGGCCAGAACGGCGCGGTCGAGACCCGCCGAGAACGACGTGCCCGCGCCCGTCACCACCACACAGCGCACGTCACCGCGCAGTTCGCGCCCGATGTCGCGCAGACGTTCCCACATCTGCGGCGTCTGGGCGTTGAGCGACGCGGGCCGGTAGAGCTCTACTCGCGCTACCGGCCCGTCCACGGTGAAACGAACGGCCTCGATCTCAGTCACACGTAGCCTCCCCCGTAATAGAACCCGGTTTTATGCGGCGACATGTAACGACGCCGGAAAAACCCGGGAACCAAAAAGAACACCCCAAGTTGCCACTGGGGAAAACCCCGGAAGTGCACGCTGACTGACACCAGACCGTACCGTGTGCTATCGGGCTACGCCTGCTTGCGACGGCGGGCACCGCCGCGCTGACGCAGTTGGACACCCGACTCGGTCAGCACACGGTGCACGAACCCGTACGACCTACCGGTCGCAGACGCCAGAGCACGAATGCTTTCTCCCTGGCTGTAACGCTGTACCAGGTTTCGAGCAAGCGTTGCACGCTCCGCGCCGACGATCCGGCGTCCTTTGTCGTTGGTAGTGCTGGTGTCGGTGGCTGCCATTTCTTTCCCTCACAACTCACGGTGAGCGGTTGACGGTCTCACCTATTAGACCGCGCCCGGCGATCATGCGCCAGTATTAGATTTCCGGCCAACCGATACACGGTCCTTGTCGGCAACCCGATACCGTATGAGCCCGTGACGACCGGACCGGGCGAACGTTCCCTACCCCCAATACGCGAACAAGCGGGCGCCCAGCTTCGTGACCTGGCGATCTGGCTCGGATTGGTACTCATCGGCCTACTCACCGCAGCGCTGGCGGTGGCCTTCGCCGACGACCTCGGAACAGCCGCCGCCCCCTTCTTCGGCCGTTACCGAATTGCAATCAAGCCGGAGAGCATTCTGGCTCCCCTCATCGCCGCCGCAGTCGTCTTCGCCGCATCACGCCCACGGCTCACCCGACTCCGCTGGCCCGCGATCCTCGGCGCCGCCTACATCTCCGCCCTCGCCTGGACCGTCGCCCTGGCACTCCTCGACGGCAAGGACGGCCTGCGCAACCCCCTGGCCGGGACCGACGGCTACCTGCCCAATCTGTCCAATGTGGACGGACCGGCCGACTTCCTGGCCAGCTTCACCGGCCTCGACGACCAGCTCACCGCCGCCTCCGTCGGCCACCCGCCCGGCCCGCTGCTCCTCCTCGCCCTCCTCACCCCGTTCCTCGGAACTGGCCTCGGACTCGGCATCACCCTCACCGCACTGTCCACACTCACCGTCCCGCTGACCCTCATCACCGCCAAGAACGCCGTCGGCGAACCCGCCGCCCGCCGCTACGCCCCCCTGCTGATCCTCGCCCCCTACGCCATCTGGGTCGCCGTCAGCATGGACGGCATCACCGCCGCCATCCTCGCCGCCACCATGGCCGCCGGCGCCCACGCCAGCCGCCGCACCACCCGCGGCATCCCCGCCGTCGTCTGGGCCCTGACCGCCGGACTCCTGCTCGGCGCCGCCACGATGTTCTCCTACGCCGCGGCCTGGATGGGCCTGTCCCTGGTCTTCCTCAACTTCGCCCGCCGCCGCCCCTTCCACAACATCGCCACCGGACTCGGCGCCCTCACCCCGCTGCTCCTCGCGCAGCTCTTCGGCTTCAACTGGATGACCGGCCTGCGCATGGCCTACCACGACTACACCAACCGCATCGAATACCAGCGCCCCGGCCTGTGGTGGGCCGCCCTCAGCCTCGTCGTCCTCATCATCGTCACCGGACCGGCGATCGTCTCCAGCGCCCGCAAGATGCGCAACACGCCCGGCTGGCCGTTCCTCATCGGCGCCACCGCCGCCGTCATCTTCTCCATCGCCGCCGGACTCACCAGGGGCGGCGTCGAACACGCCTGGCTCCCCTTCTTCCCCTGGATCACCCTCGCCGCCACCGCGCCCGCCGCCCCCGGCGGACCACCCGCCCGCATGCCCCTGCTCCTGGCCGCCACCGGCGCCGCCACCGGGATAATCGTCGAAGCCGTCCTCCTCTCCCCCTGGTAGCCCGCTAACCTGCGCCTATGGCCAGCCTCCGCGTCGCCACCTACAACATCCACCACGGCACCGACATCAGAAGGCGCCCCAGCCTCGACCGCATCACCGCCGCCCTCACCGCCCTCGAACCCGACATCGCCGGACTCCAAGAGGTCGACTCCCGCTACGGCCCCCGCTCCGACTGGGCCGACCAGCCCGCCGAACTCGCCGCCGCACTCGGCGCCACAGCCCTGTTCGGGCCCACCATCCCCAACGACGAAGGCGGCTACGGGATCGCCATCCTCACCCGCTTCCCCGTCGAGTCCCACCGCTTCATCCCACTGCCCACCAAGGACACCGAAGAAGACCGCGGCGCACTCCACGCCCTGCTCACCACCCCCGACGGACCCCTCCACGTCGTCAACACCCACCTCAACCACCTCCCCTGGGACGGCGCCGGACGCGCCCGCCAGCTCGCCGTCATCGGCGACCTCATCGCCAAGGTCCGCGCCGAAACCCCCGCACCGGTCGTCCTCACCGGCGACTTCAACGCCCCACCCGGACGATCCGAGCTCATCCCCGTCCGCGACGTCCTCAACGACGGCTGGAAGACCGTCCACGGCGGACCCCGCTGGCTGAGCTGGCTGCTCGCCCGCGCCCCCGGCGGCACGTTCCCTTCCGTCTGGCCGGTCCGCCGCATCGACTACGTCTTCGCCACCCCCGAGTACTCGGCCGTCGCCACGACCATCCCCCGCACCCGCGCCTCCGACCACCGCCCCCTGGCCGTCGACCTGCGCCTCACCGGGGGCACCGAACCGCACCCCCGGTGAGGCGTCGTCACGAACCGACCGCCACCGCGAAGACGTGCACGGCGGCGTCGTCGGGCAACGTGACCGCCTGCACGGTCTTAGCCGGATCGACCTGGAAGGGCAGGTAGTAGACCCGGTACTCGACGGTCGGATACTGACCCGGCCCGGCTGCGGTGTTCTTGCCCTTCACCCGCACCGCCACCTGGGTGTCACCGGTCGGCAGGCAGCACCAGTTCGGCACCGACATCGACACCGTCGCGCTCGTCCCGTCGGTATAGCGCACGGTCAGCGGACCGCCCGCGTTCTGGCCCGTACCCGTCGCCAGCAGCGCCAGCGTCGAACCCGAGCCGGAGACCAGGACCGACTGACCCGCTCCGGTGACGTTGTCGGCGTTCCCGCCGGTCGCCGTCGAGGGCCACGTGAAGGTCGAGCCGCCGAAGGCGAACTCCTCCCCCGGCACCAGGCCGGCGGCGCCCAGGGCCCGCGCCGAGAAGCTCGACCCACCGCCGTCCAGGTTCGCCGCGGTGGTGTCGGCGTCGTCGGAGATCCCGGTGTTGTTCACCGCCGCGGACAGGCCCGCGAAGGGCACCAGGGTGTCCGCAGAGGACTCCGCACGGCGTTCGCGCAGTCGCACCGAGTACTCCGCCTCCGCGACCACCGTGGACACACCAGGGGTGTCCCCGGGCACCACGGTGAACTCCGCCGTCGCCGTCTCACCGTCGCCGACCCTCGCCAGGTTCCGCGTTCCCGGGCTCGACGTCCAGCCTTCGGGCAGGTCAAGGCCAAGACGAACACCGCGCAGGGTCTCCCCGGTGCCGTTGGTGAACGAGACCTTCGCGGTCAGCTCCTGCCCGCCCGGCGCGAAGTCCGGGAACTCCACCGACGTCGACACCGCGTCGGCCTCGGGCCGGGCGCCGCCGACGGCACTGGCGCCCCGCAGCGTCACCGTCGCCGAGGTGCCGACGCCGACCGACGGCGTCTTCACCGACGCGACACCGTCGGCGAAGAACCATCCCGTCGAGGCCGCCTCGTAGGCGTCCCGATCGGTGTAGCGCCTGAGCACCGACTTCCCGAACTGCGCCAGCGCCGGAGCGTCCCCGGTGTGCACGGTCAGCTCGTACGGCCGCGAACCCGCCCGCCCGTCGAAAGACCCCGACACCTCGCCGATCGTCGCCGTCACCGTCCCGCGCCCCGACTCCGGAGCCGACACCTCGAACGACTGCCGCGAGCTCTCACCGTTCGCGTACTGCCTGGTCAGCCCGTCGTCCTCGTAGAGCTCGAACTCGCTGTCCCCCTGCGGGTAGACGTCGAGCGTGAGCCGGTCACCGGAGTCGACGTCGGCGTGGTTGTTCACGCCCGCGGGCCACATCGGCACGATGGCACCGGCCTTCACGAACAGCGGCAAACGGTCCAGGGGCGCGTGATAACCGTCCACAGTGGCCGGACCCTCGTACAGGCGACCGCTCCAGTAGTCGACCCAGGTGCCTTCCGGCAGGTAGATCCCGTCCCGCGTCGAGCCGCGCTCGTACACCGGCGCCACCAGGAAGTCCTCTCCCGACAGGAACTCATAGGCCGCCTTCTCACCCCACGTGTTCGGGTCGTCGGGGTACTCCAGCACCAGCGAGCGGTTGATCGGCGCGCCCGTCGCGTGCGCCTCGGCCGCGTAGGTGTACAGGTACGGCAGCAGACGCTCGCGAAGCCGCAGGTAGTCGCGGTTGATCGCCGTGTAGGGCTCGCCGTAGGCCCACGGCTGCTTGTCCGACTCGGCCCACCCCGACATCGTCATCAGCGCCGGAGTGAACGCCTTCCACTGCAGGTCGCGCACGTACGACTCGGCAGAGCCACCGAAGATCCCGTCGACGTCACCGGCGCTGTACGCGATGCCCGACAGACCCGAACCGTGGATCGCCGGAATCTGCCAGCGGATCGCGTCGAGGGATCC
>Ga0307515_10026371_pt1 | contig 10007 bp, 10 predicted proteins | sample 17_EM_MG_FD_194513 | JGI IMG/M metagenome (GOLD analysis project Ga0307515, IMG submission 194513) | Populus trichocarpa ectomycorrhiza microbial communities from riparian zone in the Pacific Northwest, United States - 17_EM | ecosystem: Host-associated > Plants > Roots > Unclassified | place...
TCGATCTAGTCTAAAGGGGAGGACTCGACGTGGGCTAAAAGTCGGCCATGCGGTCGAGGGAAATGTGCGGTTCGAACGGCCATTCACAAGGACTGCATTCTTGGATCATGGTATTCGAATTCATACAGCATATCCCTGGTTGGAACAAGGTCCCTTTGAACACTGCTGCCTCGCGCAGGTAAAACACGAGGGAACACAACGTGGTGAGATATGGTCAATAGATATGACGAGCCATTGGGGACCGAAACGATATTGAAACCGGTCGGTCCTGAGTCTAGGTGACCAAGGCAAAGGGGACCGAAAGGCAATCGTGAGGTACTACTCGGTGATGTTGTCCACGCAGCAGATCGATCCCTCGGCCCACCAATTTCTCCGTGTCACTGCTGGCCTACGGTACCATTTTCTTAGAAACTGGCCAGCTCAGGCACGGCTATCGGTGTTTGGCGCGCGGCGACTCGTGTGGTCCGCCCCTGGGAGCAAGGGGCCGCAAGCGACAATGCCTTTGTTCTGGAAAGGGCGGCCGTTTGGCACCCGCGTGTCGTTGATTTAAATGCGTGGTGCTGATTGGAGAACAACGAAAGTTCCTACTGGAGGCCTCTCACGACGCTGCGGAGGGTCATTTCGCATGTTACATGCACACGACACATGGAAGTTCATTGCACCAGCACCATGATGTCCTCCGGGCACCCGAACAACCTGCACTGGGAACGATATCTGAACAATCACAGACTCGGGGGAGTATAGTATCGCCGGTACAATTTCGGCTGTCAGGAACTCCGTGAGCACAACAGCGGGGGCGCCCCGCGTGAGGGAAGCAGTGCAGAGTAGTGAGTCCGCGAACTCGGCCGTAGCTCAGAAGGTCGTACGTTATTGTAACGTTATATCCGACGGACTTAACGGTGCCTGGAACAAGCAATTGTCGTTTTGCCTGCGATTATCAGCATGCAATGAGCGTGTTCGGACGAGCAAAGAGACTGACAACAAACAAAGTTGCCTACAAGGCCCGTTGAAGCGAGTGAGAGGACGAGCATTCGTTGGGTTTACTTGCAGAATAACAAGTCAAAGACAATTATGGATTCAGTCTTCCAGTCAGAGGAGAGACGCCGACCGAAAGGAGATGAAAGGGAAAGCCAAAGGGAGGATTCTCGATTTGGACATGCTTTTGTTCCTTTGCCGAGGAGGCGCTGGGCCGTCCCACGTCCTTTTGTTTATGAGCGAACGCTCTCACGGCGTGTTTTGATTTTCTGCTCTCTTCTGGCCCTGCTATTGTCCTCACCCTTAGCTATAAGCCGGAACCGCGCTTCAGAAAGGTGTCTTGTTCTCCCAAGGTGTCTTCAGCAGCCCCCCTCCTCTTGTAAATCCCTCTTGTAATACTTCCGCAGAAAGCAAACCATGATGAAAAACGGCTCACTCGCGGTTGCTATCGTTCACCGTCAGGTCGTTGTCGTCAAAGGTGAGGATTTCCAGCTAACCTGTTCTAAATTCAGCCCGACTGACCCCTTTGTGCCACAGCCGTCCGTTCACACACGAAACGGGACCGCTTGCTCGACGTATGCACCTTCACCCCCATCGGGGACCGTCTCTTCATCGCGTCGGACTTCCCGAACGCTAGGATCCCCGCTTCCGATATCCTCACCATCTTCCCATTCGAATACACCCCCGTGGCTTCGTCCACGCCACAACCGATCACTCTCACCGCTTCCGCGTCCTCCGAGACATTGATCGAGGAAGCCACTCTGACCCCCGAATCAATCATCGTCGAAATGCTCGAACTCCCTCCCAAAGCATTCACCGAGTTCCAGCATCTCTGCTTCCGCAATCAGGAGCAATGCGACAAACTCTGGGTCAGCGGCCAGTCTTCGAACCTCGGCCGAAAGATCAAGAGCAAGTTCCCGCTCTTCCGATAAACTTTGAAATTTGAACGCTCGATCGGGAACTCCTTCCCGACGCATTTTCTTGTCGTATCATACCACCGTTTCTTGGTTGTTATCTACCCCGCCAGTGATTGACTGATGTCCATTCCTTTCAGTTGTTTGTACCCAAATGTTCGGTTTCTTCTTCTTGCGTTTTCCCCTATTTATTTATTCTTTCCTTTTCATCTGTCAACTAGATATCTTCTCAATGTATCCCTAGCCCTTCACCTATGGTTGTAGCATAACACAAAGCCCAAGTCCTAAGCTGTGCTTCCCTATGAAAATATACCTATTCCATGTTCATTCACCACTAACGGCCGAGGTCGAATAGATGGACAATCGTTAACCGTTAAACCAAGAAAAAGTTATGGAGATCAAAGAAAACCTAAAACTACATTTCAACAAGTGTTTCCTCCTACGCATGATCCTCAGGAGAGGTGCGTTCGTTTCTGGGCTGAACGTAAGAGGGTGCCTGCGGGTCGACCTTTCCTTGTGATTCGGCTAAAGAGCGGTGTCAACGTCGGGGTTCCCGAAGTATCTCAGTAGCAGACTCACGTGTGGAAGACCAGAAGTAAACGACCAAGCCGAGAATGATCACGGCAAACGCGACAAAGTACAACCAGAACGGTTTGAATTGCTATAAATCCATCAGGTTACCGTAAAGTCAGGTTCACACGCGCTGGTGTCGGACGTACGTATAGGAACAGGCCTAAGGTACCGATCAGACTGCTGACCTCTTGGCAGTGGTAAGCTCCACTCACCGAAAAGGAGACCGAAAAAGTCCGAAGAGAGCAAGTTGAGGTTGAAGAACACAGAGCTTGCCAATCGATAGAGGAGCGGGGCCAACGTGTAGAAAATGACCATCGCGGCAGTATAGGCTACCAACAAACCGCCTTCAAAAACGTGGTCAGTCCAGGGACTCACTCGATGGGCGGAACGGAACTCACCAACTGGGCCGTTCCACGTAACCTGCGTCATCTGCTTGTGCTCCAGGCTGGACGACTGGATCCCATTAATGATCATGCCCCACATCCCAAGCTGACCCACGACTTCGTACAGTGGCGACTTGCGCACGAAGAATTCTTCGGTGGCGTTGGCTGGTGACACGGCTGTCAGTAAACGGCGTCTCAAACGGACTAAAGGAACCACACTAACTGAATCCATACAAAGTAGCTCCAGCGAGCATAAATAGGTCACCCTTGACCTTACTCAATGCCGGATAATCCTTATCGGTAAGTTGATCGGCTCCAACCAACATACCAAGACCTCCAACACAGATCAGGATACCCTAACGTGAGAAACGTGGTCAGCGTCAGCCAGGAACCGAGTGGCCAAGTTAAGGCTAGACCGCATACAGCTAGTTGAGCCCAGGTGTACTTGACCCGCATGAACAACCATGAGAAGAACATGCACGATGGAATTGCCCATCTGTTCGACCGTGAGAGTTAGAAGCGGGAGCTCTAACCAGAAAAAGGAAACCCACGAGTCGAGCAACATGCAAGACAACAGGTTGGTGTATTGGAACGCTTTTATCACCAGGAAATTCCCCTCGACGTCGCATGCGGCCAAAATGAAGTCTAGGAATAGATCAGAAGGGACCATGTGAACGATGGTCCGACTCACACTTCCAACCGTCACGAATCACCATTTTGCCCCACCCAAGGAATCCGTCTGTTACTCGGGGAATTAGTTGACGGCCGTTGTGTTCACTGCCCACCCCAACTTACACTTGTAAATGGTGTATGGAGTGTAAGTGATGAACAGAGTGAAGTATCTGGCATAGAGATGATCAGATAGTGCAAGGGGGGAGGGATAAGAGATTGCGCTCACAGGAAGAGGGACTGAGTAGTCGATAGGGTCCATCCACGATTGACAAGTTCCGTGGTCGTAACGCTGGTACAAGTCATACACAACGACAAGAGTTGACCAGCGAGCAAGCTAAGAATGAATCTCCTGGTCCAGATACTGGCGAACCGAGCCCAAAGGGTCTTGAAGAACACCGATGGCGAGTCGAACCGGATCTTTGGTCTCACGACCTCTTCCGTGGCCACAGGCGAAGTAGTGGGATCTGCCTCATCCTCGAACTTTGACGGGACTGGGGAAGCAGCCTGTTGCCTTGTCGTCGTCAGAACGGGAGGAACCTGCGCGACGGAGTCCATGGGGGCTCTTGGTGGGGGTTCAGGTCGAAGGGACGTCTCTGTGGTGGAGAATTTTACATCAATTCAAGTCCCTCATCATTCAGCCGATCAAAAACCCAAGGGCCCCGGAAGTTTTGGCGCGGGTGTACGTGAGGCAGTAGTGGTTATCCCACGCTTGTCATTGGCTCTTCGATCTTGTGACCTATGGCCATCGTATCGTTGGAGAGAGCGGTATCTTGGTTGTACGATAGGTTGATTCAAAACATACGGCAGTGATCACCTCAGTCGAGGGCCTATCGTACGTCGCGTCCCAGCGACTCGCCAGAGCCGATCCTAAGTTGCAATATCAAATCAGCTGGCAGGTGGTCGTCTACAGAATGAAAACCCACACACCGGAATACTTCCCCTCGTCCGTCTCGATTGCAACAGACGAGTATTCAACGTCCGCCCATTGCTAAGTTGCGCTCGCGCTGGTGTCCATGCAGGAGGTTCTGCGTTCAACGTGCAGCCGTTACGCGTTAGCCCTGGGATGATCGAGCGGCTCGCTGAGTGTCCAGGCCCAGGACCAGTGCCTGTCGTACCTAACGTTTCCATGGTAACATAAGCTGGAAGAGAGGACAGGACACAGGACAAACCATCTTCGGCCAACCGCATAGTTGAATGCGGTGTGTATCCCCGTCGACCCGAATTACATCCGAGGCCGATCCTGACGTTCCTGGGGGCTCGGAGGGGGCCAAGCTGTCGGTTTATAGACACGGTCCTCGCAAGCTTTTATTCGCGAACCACACGTAACGAGGCTAAGAATGATGGGACTCGTTCGAGCAGACATAGCGGAGATGCGGTTGCCCAAGTGTGTCCGAGAAGAGGATTCCTTACAGTATGTTCGAACTCCCTGCTTCCTATAGCTAGTTTTTTGATCACTCACGTGAGACCCCTATCCCTCACCTGCACCCCTTTCTTTGTTTCTCAAGATCTCGACTTCTAGAGAGCTACGGTAGAAGTGTCGGAATGTTCCCGACTCGGCAGGCGCTGGCACATGCGGATGCCCCCAACTCGACGCCGGGCTTTTTTGCTTCAGGACGCCGGGCCGGTCACAAGCCTATCCTTCGCAGCGGGGGCCGCGCGGCACAAAACAAATTTCTTACGGGTCCCTGTGGAATGCGGGAGCACGATACAAATTCCTGGATAAGTAAAACCTACGGGCGGTGGTACTACCCGAGGGTACCCGAGTCGCTTGCCATCGCTTCGGATAGCTTCATCCGGACTGCAGCTAACTCTTTTAATGCTGCACCATGGTTCCTGGCAACATGGCAAGCGGCTGGTTCTCATCAGACAATATCTAAGATGCCGAACGATATGTATTTGCTGTGGTGTGAGAGGAGGTGCGGGGAATGATGCTACGAGCGGAGATGGCATACCCTCGCATATAGGGTGCAGAACACAGTCCCAGGAGAAACGTATAATGCGCAATTGATGATCGGTGACCGGTGACCGGTCGTTCGTCGGAGAGTCGGGAAAACCAGGGATTCGTCGGAGCTCTTTTGGTGCCGGGTCACAACGAACACTACAACATGGGTGGTGGGGTCCAAGTCGTAGTACCGTGCACAGCCGGGATTCAAGTTGAAAACACCGGAATCCCGCCATATTCCGAAGTATCGCCCACATGCTTTTGAGAACTTTCCTGTTTCGGGGTGCTGTCATCGCTTGGAAACTTCAAGCTTTTTCAAGCTTTGATGTCTAGTACTCGGCCGGGATCCTCTTCCGACATTCAAGATGAGGGTACACAACGGGACGCGCGTGTGGTGGTTTTACAGTTTACCGATTTGATTCCTTCCGAGTCTGACTGAGCATCGAGCGGAGATCGACCCGGGAGTGTGGGACCCATACTCAGGGCCCACGTGATTCCCCGAGGCGGTGACGGTGGGCGCCAACTCGAAAGGTCCTCGTCTTGTTTCCTTCACCATGACAGTCATTGACAGCTGCAGTGAAGTTGTTGGAAGCGGCGCGACAGGCTGCCAATATCGCGAGCGCCAGGTTGTATGATGCCCTTCCCCCACATCCTCCAAGTCGCAACTGCGACAATCGTGGGTTCGTCCCTTCGGCTGACCTTTTTTCCTCCCGGCGTTTGGATACCCGCTTCGGGTGCTTTTCTTAGCGGTTGCCGTTCAGGTGAGGATCAGTGAGTGGGTTAACCTCATTGATAATAGTGCGCGTGAGCGTTGACGATCTGTTCTCCTCGAACGCTCCATTGAACGTTCCTAGCTTTGTGGTTCGGTACCGGCGACTGCCCTCGGGAGATGACAACAAGCGTTTCACTAGGGAAATAGAACTGAAACCGCACCTTCCCGGGTGAAAGAGAGCCCAACCCTATTTGCACGTGTTCTGTCCCACCGATGAATGTAGGTACTCATTTGGCCCTGCGAGCCTGGAAATAGACAGTCCCTTTGTTCGAACGAACCTCCTCCAGCCGTATGCCGGGCATCTCCCACGTCTTCTAGTTTACCGCCCGTTATGCTGGGATATGTGAATGGAGCAACCATTGTCCCGAGTTGCTTGGCGGTTTGCAGTTCCGAACCGCCGGAACTGTTGCAACCTGAACAGATGCCCTCCGGAATTGGAATAACGAGCGCGTACTAGCGGCAAACGAAACAAGACTCCTCCGTCCCGCGCACACAGAGCACTGGTGACTAAATGTCCCACATTCCGAGAATAATGCCGACCCCGCCGTAAGACCGTGCACAGCCCCAGGGAGAACCGAGCTATCTGTGACCCACCCAGCCCTCGGTAGCGGTCGGAAGTGATACTTTTTTTTTCTTCAGAACATGACGACGATGTGACGCGTACGCGTTCCCCGCGTTCGCTTCTGTCGAACTGAAACGCACATCACCATGAGCTAGGTACAGACTCGTTGATGCTGCTACCGAGAGGCCGATCGACGCTGTGGTCCACAGCGGAAGAAAAACCATAGAACGTTGAGAACGAAAAGCAAAATATTTCAGTTCAGCTGTCGCCTCTGTCGAAACTGTCGAAATCGAGCACTTCCTGGCCACCCCAGAGTGCTCAGGATATTTGTCAGGGTCCGAACTGAAGTGATGAGCCTGATTTAAGTGGCCGAGAACCGCATCATCAACAGAAATTCCCCTGAAGTGATCGAGTCCGCGGGAGCGCTGCTTCCGGGTATGGAATCTCAAAGAACGCCAACCTAGCCGTATCCTGACACTCCGCTCCTGATGGTGGTGGGTATACATAAGCAGGGAGTCTCAAAGACTCGCTTCCCATTTGCCCACCAGGAGCATGAACGCTGAAGACGTGAGCAAAGTATACCTCATCCTGTTCGGGATATACCTGTGTGTGAATCATCTCTAGCTCTTGTCTTTCAAAGTCGAGGGTGTCTGACGCTTTCTGGATAGCTGGGACTACCTCACGTCACTCTGGTTCGAGTACAGGCTGCTCACCAAGAAAATCCGGTTTCGGTGGCAATTTGCAAGTACCAACTCTCCGCGCATGTTATAATGACGAGAAGGGTGCTGACGCTTTTTTTTCTTTCTCGATTGTAGGTTCCATATTTCCTGACTAGATACTTCATTCTGAGTCTTATTACCTTACTTGCGTAGGCCACCTGAGCGGATGAGGATACGCTTGCGGCCGTTAACGCCTTTTTCCGCAGCGTCACGAATGGTTTACTCGACTCCACTAAATTCTCTTTATGCGCCCAAGCTTGTGAGTGACTTCCACCCAGGTGCTTGTCGCAAGTAAACTGACACAAGTTCTAGCAATCAGGAGTGCGAACTTTGTCAGTAGTTTTGCGTGGGTATCTCTTCTTCCAGCTCATGAACATTTTAGCACATCGGACTCCTGGGGATCGTGTTCTCCACTTGGAACCTCCTCATCCGAACGTGCGTCATCGCTCGTCAACGATTGAAACCAGTTGTAGAGTTTTTATAGGATCATCATATGGGGGAATCACCCACTTGTAACAAAGATTCTCTTCGCGGTTGGGTTGCTTCATCTTTTGATTCCTATCGTCGGTGAGTGACAGATTTTCAGGCCGTCTGAAATTAGATTTGGTTGCTTACTCCTAATGCACAGTTGCTTCCCTCGGGCGATCTACATGCGCTCCTGCTCCACCCACCGTCCTGACCATCCTGGTATTTGGAAGCGCCAGTACGACCTCCCCTATCTCGTTTTTGCAAATGTCTACGTTGAGAGCTTAACGACGACTGGTGTAGCTGCGATAATCGAACTCGTAATTCTGGTGCTCACCCTTGTCGGTATTAAACGAGCATCCCGACATAGGGAGTCACATCTTGCACGGCTCCTTCAGACCCAAGGAATAGCTTATTTCGTCATGGTGTTCCTCATACATCTGACTGTGATTGCAAGTGGACCTGGTTCTCTTGAAACTAGCATTCGCTGACACTCACGCCCAAAGATCACAACTGTCATTCACTCTACTCAGAGCAGTGGGTCGTCTTGCAACATCATTATCCCACCAAACCACTCACTGACATCGGTATCCGTAGGTTACACTAATAAATGCGTCGGGACAGTTGGCACGGTTATCGGGTAGGCGGTTTTCTCCCCTGGGTGATATGCTGGCTGATTGTTCGTGATTCAAGACCACTACTTTCGTGTCGAGTCGTTACTTCGACATTATCTCAGAACGTCCATACGTGTGTCCCGTCCCTCTCTCCGCATGGCGAAGCCTTCTCACAGTTAGTTCCAGAAACTGCAACCCGGAAGCACGGACGCATCGTATCGAATGTTTCGAGCTTTCCGAGGACCCAACCCAGAATCCCTCCTCCGGGCGAATGACGACATGCATAGACATTACAAAAGATTCAAGTGTATGCTAGTTTTCATTTCTTGCAGGACGTTTCGTGGCCTGTCGAAGTAACTTTTCTTTTGTCCAACATGCGCAGTTGGTGTTTTTGTTTGCAGTTTTATGGTAGCATCCGAGGCTCTAGTGGTCCCACATATATCTTAGTCTTCTGTATCATAGCCAACAAAATGAGATCGAGTTCGTGTTCTGGTGTCCTTGGCTGCGGGTGCGTGAGCTGATAACGGTCGATGGTGCAAAGGTCATGTTTCAGGTTGGGTCGAGGAGTGGGCAAAGAATGAATTGTTAACGATAAGGAGGGGTTTTCCGGTGACTCTAAGGTTTGGGAACGTAGTCGGTGGCCTCGCCCCGAGCCTCCATCCTCTTCTTGGCTTCGACCAGTGCCCATGCCTGGATACTGGGGGCATAGATAACGCGTAAGCCTGAAAAGCCACATGAATACAACCCCATGAGAACACGCACCTGGTGTCTGGTTTATAATACACCGCAACCGTGGCTGCCGCAAAAGTTCCGAACATGCCCACGTACCAAATTACCTCCCACTCTTCTCTCTGGCGTTTCTGGCCCGGAGCTGGGGGCTGAAATCATTCCATGCGAGTTAGTTGTTGGAATTTCTGGTGGCCGGGGGGGATGGACGAACCTTCTCTCCGAAGAGAAAACCGGTTGGTTCGTTGTAGTGTGGAGCGCCGTGAGATGCTGACCGGGAGAAAGTCTGGGGGACGGCGCGTGGCCCTTTTCGTGTGCATCGAACGGAGGATCGTAAAGATTGTGAGACGAGCGGCATCGTCGCAGGGTGTGTTTGTTTGGGGGAGGAAGTCGGGTGAACGGCTCGGACCCGGGATTGGCTCCGGGTGTCATGCGGCTGATTCATGCCCACCCCAAAAAGGAAGGATCGCCTTGCACATGACTTATTGAATTCTACGAGAGATTCACTGCTCATTCTCCTTCGAGTCCCGCCTTTGTTCGCTCCGCTTTGCTTCGAACTGAGACCAAATCCACGGGTTGATAAACCCACGAGTCGAGAGCTCTGCTACTGAGAGGCTGATAGCGCCTTCGATTCGTCCCAAACATGTCTATCGATTGCTCCGCTTGTGAGAGTTCGGACAGGCGCGAAAA
>Ga0307515_10026372_pt1 | contig 10007 bp, 11 predicted proteins | sample 17_EM_MG_FD_194513 | JGI IMG/M metagenome (GOLD analysis project Ga0307515, IMG submission 194513) | Populus trichocarpa ectomycorrhiza microbial communities from riparian zone in the Pacific Northwest, United States - 17_EM | ecosystem: Host-associated > Plants > Roots > Unclassified | place...
GGACCGAGGGCAACAGACTAGGCGAATTCTATGTTCTTACCATCCTTAACAGCAAAGGTAACACCCAGGTCTGATATCTTACGCCCAGTCCCTTCGTTTTCTTCCTTTTGTGGGCAGCCCCGTCTGTCCCCGCACGTCGAGGCATCCCCTTCCTTCGCGACATACGCCGCCAACGACATCATGTTCCGTCCTAGGTCCTCCACTTCTGAGGATTGTGAACGCTTGGAGTGCGAGCAAGTCCACCACACCGTGCGCCGACCATCGTTGTTACGGCGTTTCTTCCCATCGCTGAGCAAGCCCCAGATACCCGCTACACCTCTGGTATACCCCGTCTGTCCCCTTTGGAGAAGCTATGGGCTTACGCTCCACGATAGCATCACACCCTACCTTCACCAATCGCGCTTCAAAAGCATAAGGCGCAAATGTCCTCCATGGGGTATAGCAAGTTTTTCAACCTTGGGTATTTCTCGGCCACAGTAAACCCTTTTTTTCCGCCTTCTCTGCCCACAGTTGAATTAATTCATTTGGATTTAAGGGCGCGCTCCAGTCTTCGGAATAAGCCGGGTCAGCCGGTCGCATTCCCGGAACCGTTTTCATGGAACATCAGAACATTCTACCCTCATTTAATCTATGACACGCTGTGCTTCTATTGAGCGGTTCTCTGGCCGCGATCGTCTCAATCCCCCCACCATCACCGTATTTTCTCTGGGTCTTGGTTCCCTCCGAGCACCATTGTCTCTATTCTATGTCTAAACGTGCAAGCACTGTACCACCACAACAACATCAGCATTCTCAGCATCACACATATGTATGTACATCACCTCCAGGACCAGAAATTCATCCGACTCTCAGATCTCATCATGCTAATGCCATGTTTCGAGTCTGGGGTAGTTCCGCAATCCGATAGCCGACCGGGTTCTCAGGATTCGAAGATCACGGGTCGGTGAGATGGTCGAATGGGATTGAAATAGGGTATTACGTGGAAAACAGGTGGGTACAATACATGTCCGGGGCGGAGGGAAAAATGAAAAACACAGCGGTCGCGTATCGAGAAGAGAGAAATGGAGAAAAACATACGAACGATATGCTGCATAATAAAACAATGGAATCCGTGGCCGATACAAGATTTCCATCACATGATAGAGGTGAGATAGAGAAACAAGTAAATGGTTGATGACTGGCCAGTGCGTAGATCAGTTGGGAAAGAGCCGGCAGGAAATGAATATGAGTGGGTCAACTGCCGCTCCGAAGAACCCTTTTGCTTGCGCCGCAGCTGCGTCCGCGCTGCAACTCGTTGATGGTCATGGGACGGGGTGTCAAAAGTTGCCGTAATGCGGAATGCTAAAATGGAGCGAGGCCAGAAGAGATGTGTCAGACATCTGCGCGTCACTCTGGACAAGAGTTTTTTGCTTACAGGATCTCGAAGTAACTCCTGCTGATGCGAGGGTTGGGGAGCGCTCCCTGGGCATTCAGTCGTTGGTTTCGTAGCCTCCGAATTGGAGTGAGGTCGGACATCTGGTTTTTCTCTGGTCTGCTTAGACATCTGCGATGATTTGTGGGGATGTCTGATGTTTCCCCTATCGGAATTGATGCTGTTTGGAGGTGCGGTCCGCACATGGTCCGCTCTTTCGACTGGAGAGGAGGGAGTACGCTTGTTGGGCCCGTTGACCTGGGAGGAGACGTCTCGGTTGCTCTCGTTCTTGTGGTGATTCGTCCCTGGTTGAGGACGAGGGGTGGGTTTATCACTCGCATTCATGGAACCACCGCTCCAAGCGGGGCCGATGGGGTGAAGGCGATAGACCGAAGATCCATTTTGACCTTCGTCTGAGATCTGCTGCGACGATCTGGACGTGCCGGGTTCCCAGAGATTGGGTACCAGATTGCGGATGGGGGGTAACTGATTACTATTCCCTGACTGGGGGTGGGGATAAACCGGGGTGTTCGACCTCTGTTGCTTCTGCCTCCCGAGAATAGAAGTGTCGGTATGTTGCGAAGTCGGTACTGGGGGATTTGGAAGGGTGGGAAGCTGGACCGGCCACTCATCCTCGCGGGCACGATCCATGTCGTACGAGCACACCGTCGGTGTCGTCTGAAGCCTCCGATCAACGAGATCCTCGGGTAAACGCACCGTCAAGCGCCAATGAGATGTCGGGGTGAGTCGGCAAATGATTCAGGAAGTGTGGGATCGTCGTGTCTCCAAAGACGAAGACGCGGAGGATGCAGGCACACACGAAAAGAGAGGCGGCCTGGGGCGAGCCAAGTGGGTGCCCGAAGATCTCCCAGTGAGTTGATCTGAAAAACGCGAGTGGCGCGTGAAAAGGGAAAAGCACAGGACGTCAGCTCGTTCATCCATTATGTTATATAATACGGACGAAGAGTGGCCTTCCAAAGACCGTAGCGGACTTACCGATGTTGTGCAAAAGAAGACCGCACCCTCGCGCTTTTACCAAGTCATCCGGGAAGGAGATGATGGGTGTGTGGAGATTCGTCGACGTAAAGGGAAGGGAGAACTGCACCCGGCCCTAAAGTGGGGACTGGAGGTGCCGGTGAGGCACCGTAGGCGGCTTCTCGGTCCGGTCGATCAATCAGTGGCTGTGCCCTCTTCGTGAATTTAGAACCCCGCTTGCGTAAGTGGGTTATGACCAAAACCATGCCTCCGCGAGGGTTCTGGGTTCAACTCTTCCAACAAACGGCTCGAAGGCTTGGGGACGCCAGAATCTTGCGAACGTCAACACTGACTCAGGGTCACCCCATACATTGCCAGCGATGGAGATGTGCGGATCTTGACGGCAGTTGCGTGGTACCTCATCGGGGAGCGGCACGACCAATGCGCGAGACGAAGGCGGGGAGTCCAACAGAGTCCAGCCCCTGTGTGAGTTAATTGCCAGGGTCGGGTGAAGCGGCCGCCTAGGTTCAGGAGATCCCATCCGGCATCTGCCAGCGTCTCAGAATCCCATGCGCATCGTTTCCCAGCCTTGCTTGGCATCAAATGCAAATGAAGGGAAAAGGAAGTTCTTTCGTTGATACACAAGGCGCTGTGGTGGGAAAAGGCGGCGATTATACTCAGCCTTTTGGAACGCAGCTCACTTTTTGCTAGAGGTTCGGTAGCCGTGCGGGATCCCAGTGTGGGAACACGGGAGAATTCACGGCAAAACCGTGTGATACAGTCGAAGTTTGCAAACCAATAGGCGTCCAGGAAAATGCAATTGGATAGATATAGGGGAGGCCCACTCATTGGTCGGTCGCCGGTGTAACTACCAAATCATTAGTCCACGGTGAGGCCTAGGATTGGGCGGTGGACCAAGAGTTTATCATCATCGGACGATCAATGCAGAACGACACGCGTCAATCGCCTCCGCGGCGGCCTGCATATTGGCCAAGAGTGGGATATGTCAGGCAGCGTACAGTATCGTCTCCGATTCGCATCATGGTACTGCCCGCAGCTGGGCTGCTGGAACGCATTCGAGTACGGAGACCCACCTTGGAGTTTCGAATCTGACAGACGCCCGTCAGTGAAACCGCCTTTCCTCTCCAGAGATCAGCCAGCGTAACGTCACCTAGAAACAGTCACCCGCTACCAGCCAACGAAAGTCTGGACCTGTTTGGCCACCCATGTTCAACACCTGAAGTGCGCTTTACAACGCTGTAATTGACGGAAAACGCGTTGAAAGTGGTGAAGGGAAAGTGGGAATCTATTCTGTCAGAGTATCCTGACGCCGAAGCAAGGTAATGGTGCTCCTCCTCTGCACAGCGGTTTGAGTCCGATCCCCTTTTTCGTCATCTGGATCGTTCACCCATGTCCCATGTGGGCCCAAACGTTTCGGTTTGCGGTCGGACTTCGTTTTTGCGGGTTCCAACTTGCGTCTCACCCATCTGGGCTTTCCCTGGCACCCTCCCGCAACAGCTTCCACACCCGACTCGGGGGACTTGGCGAGAAAACTGTCGATCCGCTTCAAGACCGCAGAAAAACTCGGCTCCTGCGCCAATTTTCGAGACACCGCGCCGCCGTGCTGTGCACGGGGTCAGAGAGGAAATCAGTGACACCAAATAGTTGGATTCGCTCACCATCATGCGTTGCAGGTACGTGCTGCTGCTGAAAGAACTGAACGGCTCGGTGTTAAGAGCTTCCGGGGTATCGAGAGTTGTGATATCGGAACCAGTATCCTCTGGGAACAAGCCTGGATCCGGTTCTATCTCCTCCAGGATGGGGTGATGCTCGAGATTGCATCTTGAATCGTACTCTCCTAACATCTCATTGATACGGAGGAGTATTTCTGCAGGATCTCCATCGTAGGTGGGGTCGTCCAAGACTTCATACATATTGTTCAGGATTGAATCTATCTCTGGGGAAATTGGACCCTAAACAAAACAGTGAGATTTCAATGGAACGCCCGATGAGCAGATAAAGGGATGACTGACCAACCGAGAAACTTCCCTCTTGAGCGGTCGGTTAACCAATGACATGATGGCGGGTGCGATGGGTGTCAGAAATGGCGATGGTTAGGAGTGGGGTACAAGGAACGGGTCGTTGCGGTATATATGTACCACGCTCTGGGAAGACATGGCGTGTGAGAGGAGCCACCAGGTCCGTGCTGAAACAGCATATTCTTTCCTGAAGCGAATACCCCAAGGCGACCGTGTTCACGAGATGACCATGGACTGAGAGTGTATGGGCCAATGTGGTCCGCGGGATAAAGGCCCCATTACTCAACAGCGGGCCGAAGCCGTGGAAGGGACTCGCAACGGATCACACCGGCACCTTTCAGCGGGGGGGGCGATGGTATTCGGTTCGTCACACCCTTTGTAGGCCGTGGTGCGGGCACGTACGTAGGCAAAGCGTGCCCCAAGAGCCGGTCCCAGAGCCACCGTTCCCACTTACGAGAACTGGAATAAGCCCGAAGGGAATTGACGAATGTCGTGTTGTAGCTTTGTCCAGCAAGCCGTGTGGTTCAACGAAAACAGCGGTTGTTCACATCCCCGAGGCGAAAACCGGTATATGCGCTGGGATCCAGAACCCAGTCGAAAAGGCCCCATAACTTGTGGGGGGGAGTTGCGGGCTGTTGGTGGTTGCTGCGGGGCGGTGGCGGAAACGGAAAACCATGGCACGTGGCGGAGCGGCGCCCAGTCCTCACGACGACCATCTACGAGGATGACTCCAAAAGCGACAAATACTTACGTTTTCATTCCAAGGGCCGGGAACTATCGAGCCGATCCTGGGCATTTGCGAAAACCCCCCACCGACAAAGGACCGGGTCGACATCACCTGTTGCTACACCTCACTGCGTCCTGGGCCGCTGTCGTCACTTCACCAGGCAACCTGACTATTCGGATAGGACCGACGTTCTGATGCAACTGCTCTTGTCTATTCGCCGATTTCTAATCCCGCCCTTTCCCATCTTTCTATGCTGTAAACACCGGTGCCACTCGTACGCCACGTTGTTTCGGATCAATCAACACCCTCCACCTCACCTCGTTGGTGGGTATGTCATGAGCGCACATCAGCCTTTTCCAGCTTCAATTATCATTGTAAGAGCCTCGTGAACCTTTCTGTCTTGCTTCATTAATGGGCGTCAATTAACCGCTTCGAAGGAGAGGTTTAGATAACGGATAAAGGAGATGAAACGACGACACTCACGCGTCGCAGTTGCCATGCCACATCCACGAGTTGCTACGCTGCATTTAATTAGATTTGGTCCGTTGACTTTGGGCTAACGTTCATTTACAATACAGGTCATTTCCTGCCTCATGTCGCCACCCCCACCTTTCGGTTAACCGTAATTCCTGTCTGGTCCCTCACTTCACCCACGTTGCCGAGTATTTCTTTGGGCCACTTGGGCCGCACCTCTGACGTGTACCACCATCTCCTCGACCATGGTGAATGCCTTCCTGTCCGTTGAATTCCTCACTGGGGGACCTTGGGGTGTTTCGCAGACGAGGTATTTGCACAGAGAGTGGAATCGACGGTCGCCAGTGAGTGCGATCTGCTCCTATAGAGTGTATTTGCGTTTTGATTTCTGATCTTTTTGCATTGGCAGAGGGTCCGCAAGTATCATTCGGTTCCCGTGCTTCGGCTGGTGCCTTCTGATCGACCACTGTTCTTCTGCGACAATTGCTGCTCAGCCAACTTTTACGTTCCAATTTGCCTCTGGTGCAAATGGACGAGTGCTGCGGCGAGGAAGAGCTTTGAGGAGAAGGCACCGCGTGGTAGAACGATGAGCACGCCCAAGTCATGTTCGGTTGGACTCGGACGTACAACGAAGGGTGGATTGAAAGGCGGGGTGCTCCCAGAAAAAATCGTGCCAAGAGGATCCCTGGACACCGACAGGTCTACAGAGCCGCCGGAGACTCCCCGTTCGCTGTTCCGAGCCGACAATTCTCCGGCGATTGCAGCCATGGAAGAATGGGTCAACATCTCTGAAGATGAGATTCCTTTGGTAGGTCGAATTGATTCTCCCAAACCGCTACGAAAACCCGATCTCACCTTCCCCTGCGATTCGTCACCCCCTCCCAGTCGTCTTCCGATCCATATCACCAGGGACAAGTGCGTAACAAGAGGCAACACCCATCAGCTATTGATGACAACCGTAACTCTATCATCTCTTTCAACCGATCTTTGCATGCCCCTTGGAGTGACGATGGGATATACGGATTTCAATCCTTCTCCGACGATGAACCGCAAGGGTATCGTCGTTCCACCGACTCCCGGTACAGCGGAACGAAAAGCGAAGGTTACGTCCCCCGACCCACAGGTAACCTTGCTAGAACGAGAAGGACTGTGGTCCAGTCGCCATCGCCACCCCCCTCCTTCAACCGCCGCCCACTATATCATTACATCCGAAGCGGGGCATCCGCTTCCCAATCGACTTTTGATTGCGGAGTGGTTCCTGAAATCACACCCAAGCGACACATCGTTACCCACCAGGGTGCAAACCACCTCGTTTGGCAATCCGAAGCATCTCCTACATCCGTTGTCAAGCCAAGCCTCCCAACGTCGATTCCACCTATCGCGTCACTCTCGAGAAACGGTTTCTCATTGAGTGGGGAGACAGAACAGAGGATGGACCTGGCAAGGATTGCTCATGATGACCGATTCGTTTTTCATGAGAGTAAGCCTACCAGGAAGCGTGATAGGGTCATGCGGGGTTTACGACGAAGTTTTAAGAACTTTTTCAAATCCAAGGTTGACAGTTAGCTGCCAACTCTTGGGGACCCTTTTCAGTTGTGACGGACGCCACGTTGTATCATTTATAGATGACCATCTACATGTTTTTTTTTTCAATCCGTACAGCGCTCATCGTATATCAGGCAGCTGGAGGATCGTCGTCATTCTCCGGGAGCGGACAGTCATAACTTTACACATTTCGAGTCCAGAGAGCGTGTTGTTCGGCTGTAAGTGAACAAACTGCAATAAAAATAAAACCAGTCCGACCTGGAGCATCCAACACGTTGTCGCGAGGTCTTGCTCGGGAGAAGTTCACGACTGTCGTCACACACGTCCTGGGCGTTGTTTAACGAACGAACTTGAGCGCACAAAATAACTCGGGTCGTCGTTTTGCTTTCTCTGTCTTGCACATGATCCATTTCTCTTCAGGTTGCAGCCGGCCAACCCGTTTCTAATCCTGCAGGTTCAGGAATCGCCGAACAGCGCCCGCCACATCGCAACTTGTGGTCGGCTATTTTACCTCATTACACCCGGCGGTAAAACAACATTCAGCACACCCGCACACGCTTTGTATCTGTGATATAGAGATGTTGCGGTCAACAACCTTCCTGGAATATCTAGAGGACGAACCGAATCTGGTATTCGCAAGTCTGCCTGTTGGACCAAGGAGACGACGTGGTGTGGGAATTCAGAGGGCGGCAGGGTTGAGAATCGTTACTATTACCGAGGTTGGTTTTGATGCTTCCACCACTTTGACGTCTGCCCCCGGTGTGAGTACCGTTTCTTCTCTCCAGCTTATCCAGCGTTGCTTGCTGAGCGCATTGGTTATTGCAGAAGCGGAACCTGAACAGCCTTAGCCTCCCATTATCAGCGGTGGTTGGGTTAGAACAGTTTCCAAAGACTCTGGCTGCCGAAACTTCATTACTGACGTGACTCTGCAGCACACCATTTCCAGGCCACGGGTTTCCATCTCAGCCGCCCTCGACACGACCTCGTCGGGTCCGAGCACCGACCATGCCTCACAGGAACTCGTCGCGTTACGAAGCTGCGCACCGTGCACTCTTAGACCGATCGGGAAATCTTCCCCCAGAAACCTCGCCTGAGGACCTCAAGATCCAAACACTCAAGCGTGCGACTGCGTTCCTCCATGCACAAGTACAAGAGGCACAAGAGTATACGGAACAACTCCGGCGGTGCCTTGCTGACCGGAATACTCAACTTGGGGAGTACCAAAGTTACCAGAGGGAGAGATGGAGAACGGATCGGAGGCTTGCCGTCTTGAGGGTCCTCACGGATTCTACTCGGGTAACGCTCCCGATGATACCCCAAAATTCACAATATCAAATGACCTTGTCCGCGAGGAAACGGGCGAACTTATCCTCGTTTTTCCAACGTGGGTCTCGTAAAGCCCCCTTGCGGTTCAACTGTGCTGTTACAGGCAAGGCCCTGGAAAGGAGGGTACTTAAACAGGTTTCTCCGCTCCTACTCAAACCTTCAATTCCTTCTACCCGGATCCAATCCCTCCCGGCGCCCGACAATTTGCCACCTTTATATGTGCGTCGGAAACAGCCTGAAAGGATAATCAACACGCAAGAGAGATTTTGGGCACCTTCCACTTCTTATTCTGTCACCGAGGGCACGTTGTCGTCTGAATTCTCTCCCAAGACCCTCCCAGACGACAATATGGGAACTACACACGATGGAATTGCGCTCATCCTCTCACCCACCCTGAGGTCCGAGGAGGAGATTATTGCGGAAATGGGAGACATCACACTTCCGGCGTACGCGTTGAACCTCCTCGAAGATTTGGACTATATCCACGACAAGATCCCACTCCGAAGGTCCCCCTCACCACTCCTCGTCACTCCATCCGACTGGGAACACCCACGTCGAAATTCCTCGGTCAAGTCGCCCAGAAGAACCGCGACCGTTCGAATCCCGGACCGTCACCTCGCCGACGCTTTGCTAACGTCGCCGGAAACTGGGGGCACTCCCCGTGGACGCGGGCGTACGCACAAGGTCAGCCTAGACCCAGCCTTGTTCAAAGACGACTCCAGGTCGGACAAACTCGGAGAAGTTGTTCCAACACGGCATTCTTCACACGTTCCTACGGAGGAAGGGAGGAAACCAAGGGGACTTCTGAGGAAAAAATCTTCTGCCATGTTCCCGAAGATCTCCAATAGAACCACGACACCAACCCCTCGCAAGAACATCGCTTCCGTGGTCAAACGGCACATGTCAGCCATCAACAGGTTCCGTTAGCCTTCCCAAGGCCCCATCCCCTCATGCCACGATACGCCTCACGTTCTTTGTGTATGTCCGTTATTGCGCCATTATTCGTCGGTTCATCTGTTTGGTTATCAGGTTCGCTTGCTTTCTTGATCAGTTTTATATTTTGTCTGGGCACATGTTCCTTCGTCCGAATCCTTATTCATCCTCGTCTGTTGCATGTCATTCTCCCCCTCAAGGTCTTTTCACGTACAATTATTGTCGTACTTAATTGCATGATCTTGTAATTTGCTCGATAGATAAGGGCTGTTCTTCTCTAGCATGGTTCGGAAGGGTTTTCCCAGTGCGGTGATCAACGCACCCCGCCATCGATCCATGATCGCAACCCATGTCTCGAGAACCAACGAAACACCAACTCTCATCACGGCTTTCGTACCAACAACACACTCCTACGTTCCTGCGCAAGCTGCAGAAGAACTACGGTGGTGGGCGCCGCGGAGATGACGACGACGACGACGATGAAGAAGACGGGCCAGCGTACGGCAATGGTGAATTCGAAGATGACGGCTCGGGACGGCCACCGATTCCAGTGAGGCCGTCTATTCCGGAACGACCG
>Ga0307515_10026374_pt1 | contig 10006 bp, 6 predicted proteins | sample 17_EM_MG_FD_194513 | JGI IMG/M metagenome (GOLD analysis project Ga0307515, IMG submission 194513) | Populus trichocarpa ectomycorrhiza microbial communities from riparian zone in the Pacific Northwest, United States - 17_EM | ecosystem: Host-associated > Plants > Roots > Unclassified | place...
AGAATAAAACTACAAATAATCATGATCAGTTGCAAAAACAATAGGTGATTGGTAATTAGTTACAGCTCATTTCTGCATTCATGTGTGTCTTCAAAGGTTGTCCGCCTCGCATACATCTGCAATTTGAACTTCGAAGTAAAAATGACGCATCATGCATATTTGATTTTACCATACTGCCCCTTTCTCAGGGCACAATATATATATATATATATATATATATATATATATATATATTTGAACGAGAAAAGAAACAATTAAAATCATGATTGTAAGAAATTCATAAGGCACTGACTGTACTGTGCAAATGGCAGGCTAAAAGTCCAGAAATCATTCCAAGAAGACACGCCATGTCTTTAAAACCTTAAACACCATGATACCATAGTCAACAAAGCCACATCACAGATGCAACTGAAACGTGATTGGCAAATATTATTTTCATAATATTCAATTTAATACCTTTTCTTTCAAATCACTTGATGGTTTGGCGTTGTATTAGTAATTATTATTTAAAGTGTTTTTCAGTAATAATATTTTTTAATTTTTTAAAATTTATTTATTATATTAACATATCAATTTAAAACACTAAAAAAAAAATTAACATTTTTCATCAGAAAAAAAATGAGATCATTATGTAAAATCCACTAGTTATGTCCATATCCCATCTATAAATGATATTATTTAAAAATAAAAAGTAATTATAAAAACCAACGTTTCACATTTTCTTTTATAAATGAAAAAATGGTTAAGGGGTAATATAGTAATTTTAGCATGACAATAACTTGGTCGAAGAAACTATTCAATTGCTCTGTCAACCCCAATAATAGTTAATTTGGAAATAGGAAAATGGAAAAACTTGGAAGGGGACCGGAAAAGAATCAAAAGGGAAGAATTCTCTGAAAGATTTGTAAGAGACTGACAATTTGATTCTCTGATTCCCTAAGGTGGGATCAGAGGATCAGCATCATATACATGCTTATATATTTTTATTTATATATATAAAAAACTTCTGCACGTAAAAAGAGTTGCGTATTATCCTTGTACAAGATTTTTACATAGCCATTTCAGCAACATAGCACAAAAACTAGAAGAAAAGGTAATATGAAACATTGTTGAGAAGGTTTTTGAACGGTGAGTTAACTTTTTTGTGTGGTTTGCTGAAATGGGTGTGCCTCCAAATGATGGCAAAATGGAAGGGTGGTTGTTTATCATCAGGTCCCATAGGTTTGGTTTACAGTTTTCACGCAGAAGGTACTTCATTCTTCAAGAAAACTACCTCAGATGCTATAAGACAAAGCCCATTTCACAGGAAGAGGTAACTTCTTGTTTCGTTTGTTTCTGTTGTGTTTCTTCATTTGAAATTCTGATCAACTCACAATGTAAAAGGATGCAGGCAGATAGATGTTTATTTGGTATAGATTTCTTTTTATTTTCCAGTTCTTGTCTTTTTTATTGGTATAAATGGGAATTGGATAGGGTTGAGAAAAGGTTTGAATGTGCCCTTGATTTTCTCAAGCAGAATCTGTTTTTGTATTTTGAAGGGGTGTGTGTGTGCGGGGGTGTGGATGTTTGTTTGATTATGATATTGATTTGTACGCCTGTATGATTTTTGGACTTTTATAATCTAAATGGTAACTGAAAATGGATTCTTCCTTATCTGAAATTTTTATCTACTGATGTGGATTCATGATTTTGCTTTCGGCATCAAATATTTCAGAATCTATCCACTTTACTATTGATTCCTGGATATGATTTTATCTTTCCTAGAAGAACAAAAGGTGAGGAAGTGAAAGTTTTTCAAGTGGTTTATAATATTAAATCAATGGTGGGGTGAAAAGCCTATCTTTCTGAAAATGTTATGCCTTGCTGGGAATGGAAGAAGGGCACCTTTTTTATATTTGATCTCTCGCATTAAATACCTGTACTATTAACGAGTTAGAGGGTGACATCATGCCAAATATGCAGGGTGTTGAGTTGAGTTGTAACTTATTTGTTGACTTCAATTTAAATCAGGATAAGATATATAGGTTCAAAGTTTTGCTGATGGTAGAATCGTCTGTCAAACCATAGCTTCTGCTTTGATTAATGATAGGAGAAGATTTTGATAGAACATTCCTTATGGTGAAGCCCTGAAGTGAACATCACAAGAATGGAAATCCTGGAAAGCTGAAGGGGCTAGAAGTCGTTCAAATCTAGGAATCTGAGATGATTGGGCTAGAAGTCGTTCAAATCTAGGACTCTGAGATGATTATGATCTGATGATAACCTATTAAAGATGTGTTTCTGTAGATGCAGTCATGTTGGTGCAGTAATTCTTGTTCGAAAATAATCCTCCATGCTGAAGAACTATAGTTTTGAAAGGAAAACAAAATAAATGACATGATATGCTTCCATTTCAACATCTTTTATCAGCTTCATCTATAGGATGCTGTTAAGTCCTTTTGCAATTTCAATCAGATGATTTGATTATCTCTGATAATAACGCAAAAGGCCTAACTGAAAATTTATATTTCAGGAGCCACTTAGAAGTGCAAAAATAGACTCCTACATTCGCATCACAGATAACGGAAGAGAAAGCATCAATCGGAAAGTATGCCCTTTGTTTTCATAGTTTCTGTTTTTCTAATCCATGATGGATGAAATTCTTCATGGCCCTGCAAGGGACGGGTTTTATTTTCCAAGCACAAGTAATTGTTTGCAACTTGCAGGTCTTCTTCATTTTCGCGCTTTACAATATTTTAAACGAAAATGATCATCTTAAGGTGCAGCAAATTCCAAGCGATTTCATTCTATTTGATTTATAAATTTGTGTAACGCAAGCTCTAACAAACACTTCTTTTATAGTTGGGAGCAAGTGGTTCAGAAGATGCAGGAAGATGGATTCGTTCCTTGCAGAATGCTGTCTTGAAGGTTTTTTACTGTTAACTTGTAATAAACCATTTCAATGGTTTATCTGGTGATGAAAACCTCACGTTTGATTATGTTTTCCAGGAGTGCCCAAATCCAGAAAAGGAGTTCATGTCTTTTTCTAAGAAGAACTGGCTACCTTCAAGGTATGTCAGGCTCTGCCAAGACAAGTTCATGAAACTGAACCTTTTCATTTGATTTTGTTATGTTCGTAATTTTTATTTTCCAATTTTGCATCTTATTTCTTCCCGACATCAATAAACACTAGACATATGTGCAATTTCAAGCTATAGGCTTGTGCTAGCGATTTTGACTCAATCTCCATTACTGTGGAGCGTAGAGGTATACAACTATACATTGCTGCTTGCAGAAGGCCTGCATTTGTTATCAGATTCTATTCTTCTATGCTTACTGATCATCTAAGAGAAGAGACTCGTAATACTTTCATGATTTGATTCTTGAAATGTAATTACTATGAATTCAACCATTTGAAGATTTGGAACTCTCCCATGTACACTTTTTTATCTGGGTGTTTGTTAGTTGTAGTAACGATTTTTTTTTAAATGTTTTTTGTTTGAAAATATATTAGAATAATATTTTTTTTATTTTTTTTAAATTAATTTTGATATCAGCATATTAAAACGATCCAAAAATATTACAAAATTATTTTAATAAAATAAATAAAAAAAATTTAAAAAAACACGATTTCAAACGCGTTACCAAAACAAGATATGGTCATTTGGAATTCTTAGTAAGCTTCAATCTTCCAAGTAGCAATATTTTGAAGTTTTAGATTTCTTTCCACACAATAATCCAAGGTTGCTTCAACAGATTTGGCAGTGCAAAGAGGGCTCACCGCCAAAGATCCATAGATTATTACTCATTCTTGCATAATGAGGCAGTGACATCTGATGTAATTGCGCCGTCACCATGGAAAATATTTGGTTGTCAGAATGGTAAGACTTACATTTTTAATCTAGTATTCATGGGATGATCTTATTTGCTTAAACCTTGTTGCAAATTCAGGATTGCGTCTCTTCAAAGAAGCAAAAGATTGGGATTCTCGTGGGAGGGTAAGTTGAAGCACTCTTTCATTGCCTGGTGATTATGGATAGCAGCACTTCACTTCTTCAGCTAAAGATTTTTTTTTTCTCAGCATTGGGATGATCACCCAGCTATAATGGCAGTTGGTGTGCTTAATGGGACTCCAGAAGCCATTTTCCATACTCTTATGTCTCTTGGTGCCTCGAGATCAGAGTAAGATTGCTGGAATGTTGCCTCTTATCTTCTTAAAAGTGGAATTGGAAGCATGCTTTATTACAATTTCATCCTGAATGTTTAAGATATATATATATATTGTGACTTCCTATTATAACTTCTATGAGAATATCTATCACGTCTGGTTTTATATGAGCTTAGAGACAAGATAATAGTCTTCAAAGTTCTGGGGTTTCTGAGGAAAGCAACACGGGGAACTTAATTATGATTCTTATACTACATGCACCACTTCCTTTGTTCAACCCTTGTCTGCTGTTTTTGGTTTTAGATCGGATGAGCATTTAAATTAATTTTTCGTAACATTCCAGAGGCTGAATTGTCATCTGTCTTGCAGATGGGACTTCTGTTTTTACCGAGGCAGTGTGGTTGAGCACCTTGATGGTCACACAGATATTCTTCACGCGAAGTTATACAGCAATTGGTTACCCTGGTTAGATAAAGACATTTGAAAAGTTTACTTACTTCTATTATATGTTCTCATTGACTCGTAACTTCTTTGCAGGGGGATGATGCGTAGAGATTTTTTGTTGCGACGATATTGGAGAAGAGAGGAAGATGGAACATATGGTAATATTTCATAATTTTTTTCAGAAAATCGATACAATATCAAGAAGGCGTATGATGTCAACAAGCTGCAGCCTTTGTTATTTGGCCCTAACATTTTATCTGGTTTTTTCACAGTAATTCTATACCATTCTGTGATTCACAAGAAGTGTCCTCCACAAAATGGATATGTTCGAGCTTGCCTTAAAAGTAATGTATGCTTTGCTTCTGGAAATTTAAAGTGTTAATTTACTTATTAATGCTGCCAATTGACCCCGCCATGAACGGGAAAGACAAGAATTTCAATCAGGATTGTTAATTTGCATCTCTCACTATTCTTTGCCGGTTCTTCCAGCAATTATATAAAGTAAAGATTAATTTTGAGGATATTTCAGCTTAGATGACGTATGGCTTTTGATGTGAGGCTTTTTGTTCATGGTGACTTTTGCTTATTTCCTACTATCTCCATTTCACTATATATCTATTTTTTTTCTGTTTATCTGTGAGTTCCAGTTGGTTGTGTTGACTTGTTATCCTTCATGCCATACCTTTCCTAAATGTGTATTAATTTCTGACAAACCTGCAGGTGGAGGGTACGTAATAACTCCTGTGAATAAAGGAAGGGAATCACTTGTAAAACACATGCTTGCAGTTAATTGGAAGTTTTGGAAAGTATATTTGCGTCAACCATCTGGAAGATCTATAACCATCCGCATGCTTGAAAGACTTGCGGGTACCTTCTATTCTACTGATTAGGGAACTTCACCTGCGGTACATTTTAGCTTTATGAACTGAAAGTTTACTTTATTAAATCACCATCTCTGTTGTTGCATTTTGCAGCACTGAGGGAGATGTTCCAAGCCAAAGCCGGCAATTATCCATCTGATTTCTCTTCTGCGGACTCGGAAGTAAAAATAATGTTGCCCCAGGATGAAGTGGAGGATATTAAATCGGAAGATAAAAGCCAACAGAAGTTCGAACTGAATGCTGATTTAGAGGAAGACGAGGCAGAAAAAACAACTTCAGGGCGCAGAAGTTTAATGAGCCTGAATGATGCCTCTGATGAATTCTTTGATGTTCCTGATTCTGGTGAAGTGATAGCTTTTGACCATTTGGAGAATGGCTGGTTTCCTGAAGTGAGTCAAGAATGGCCTGCTTCGGTATTTACTAAACTCCATGATTGAGTCTACGCTTTCCAAAATGTAGTTTAACCAGACTTTTTAAAAGACTTCTGTTTTGCGTTTCGTATCACGAACTTCAGAAGTTGATGTCGATACTTGCTTGGGTTTTTCTTCTCTGTACATGTAAGAGATAAATTATGATAAAGAGCTGCAACCTTTTGTTCTCTGACTTTTTGGGCATCCAATTGTGCAGAACATGTCCCAGCCCAGATTATCATCTGCGGCTGTCTTTGTGAAGAAATTACATGACCTTGCAGGTTAGTCCAGTCGTGGTAGCCAAAGTTATCAATTTTAAGTTGACTGTTGAATGGAGGATGGTATGAATCACTGATTTATTGTGTTCTGGTAAAACAAATCCCTCAAAACTTGTCTCTGCTGCAGTTCAGAAGAAGGGTTACATGGACTTTCAAGAGTTGGCTAAAGAAGAAAACGTAGCGACATCCTTTGGAAATACTCTTCAAAAGGACTCAGCCTGTTCTTTACCATGCAGTTGGGCTACTGCTGATCCTACTACCTTTCTGATTCGTGGAGAAAATTATTTCAAAGACAATCTGAAGGTGCCTTAAATTCTAGCTAATTCAGTTATTTAGAACCTCCACCTTTTTTTTCTAAATTTCATGTTTAAGCATTTTATTTTCTCCAGATCAAGGCAACAGGTACATTAATGCAAATGGTTGGTGCCGACTGGCTAAGATCCGACCGCCGAGAAGATGATCTTGGAAGCCGTGCTGAGAGTATTGTTCAGGTTTGATATCAACCATCTCTATGAACTGTGTGCATATATCTTCCTATAAGAATAAAAAAAAAAGAAAAAGGATGACCTATTGTTGGAAATGCAAATTTCTTCATGCAATCAATTGTTATTGGATTCATGCAGAAGTTTGCAGCACAAGGTCGACCAGAATTCTTCTTCATTGTCAATATACAGGTTAATTTAAGTTAATGTAAATGCTGATGATGAATCTCATCTTCAAGAGACAGATTATATGATATTTGACCATGAATCAGGTTCCCGGTGTAACCCAGCATACCCTTGCACTGTATTATATGTTAAAAACTCCTCTGGAAGAAACTCCCTTGCTCCACAGTTTTGTCAATGGTGATGATGCCTTTAGGAATTCAAGATTTAAGCTCATACCTTATATTTCTAAGGTAAGTAACAAAGCTTGAGTTAGCTGTATTCATAGAATATCACACAGATCATGCCGCTTAAATTCTTGCATTGTTTGTGATTTCGCAGGGATCATGGATAGTCAAGCAGAGTGTTGGTAAGAAAGCTTGCTTAGTGGGTCAAGCACTTGAAATGAATTACTTTCGAGGGAAGAACTACTTGGAGGTAGATTTCAAATAAAGTTTTCTGCATCCATAGTTTTCAGGTTGAGTTTCGTGTTGATCAACCTCTAAACATGTCCGAATTTCAGCTCGACATTGATGTCGGATCTTCCACTGTAGCCAGAGGGGTGGTCAGCCTTGTTCTTGGATACCTGAACCATCTGGTCATAGAAATGGCATTTGTGATTCAGGTGACACATATTAATCTCTCTATATCTTTATCCAGCTTCCTAAATCCTCATCCTCCGAGCTAAGTAATTAACTGCATGTGCGTGATGAGACTGAACGAAGAGTTTTCGAAATCTTCAAGTGATTTCAAAAACTGTGCTGATGTGAAGATTAAAACCATACCATCAGGAACAGAAGCATTAACACTTCCTGTCTGAAAAATCTTGTAGGGTAACACCGAGGAGGAGCTCCCAGAAGTCCTACTCGGAACCTGTCGACTCAATAATCTGGATGCATCCAAATCAGTCCTTGTATAGCCATATGATTATGACCAACAATTTTTTTCGTCGTAATCATATGTTTCGTTCATTCATTTAAAACTCCAGTGATGACAGTTTACTAATTTCGTCAGTGGTTCTTTGGTAGGGCAAATTATTGTGTAAAGTTTTTTTTTTTTTTTCATATAGAGATACATGACCAGAGTACATTATTTATTCTGTATTTTTTAATTTAATCTGCTAATTGAAGCGATATTTTATAAAAATATATATATTTTTTGTGAGGTGATTTATTTTTGGCATAATATTTTTCGATCATTAAAATGTGGATAATTGAGCTAATATTATGCATTTGAATTTTCTGTCCAGTGATCAAGTTGGATGATTGTGAGTAATTCTCCAGCCTATCACAGGTAGGGTTTATTTGGGTTCAAAATAGATGGATTGGTGTCATCAAGCTTAATAATTGCTTCTTTTCTCCAGGTGTATGATTTCGATTGGTTTGTACGGCACGCTTCTTTTTTTTTTTTTTAAGAAAGATGTGTGACCATTTTTGGAACAGAATTGTTTTATTTTATTTTATTTTTGTATCGATGAAAAGAGATTTATTTAGCAAGGCCGAGAGGGGTTAGAATAAAACTTGGGCTTCTTCAAGCCCATTCACATAATGTCGGCATTAAATCCATAAAGATTGGAAATTGAAGTTCAGAAACACAAACTGCATTTGCCATTATTATGCCAAGTAAGAGTCTGTGTTTTTTAAAAAATTTAATTTATTTAAAAAATTATTTTTTTATTTTTTTGATATAATAATATAAAAAATAAATTTTAAAAAATAAAAAATATATTATTTTGATATATTTCTAAACAAAAAACATTTTAAAAAATAATTGTTATAACCCCAAAAATACTATAAATAAATATATTTTGTGTTTTTATATCTTTATACTGATAGATTAGCCCTTGTATCGTTTTGGATTCAAATGAGGAGATCATATGTATAAATGATGTGTATAAAATCTTACTTGTCACCCGATTTAGGTACTAATCTAAAAATTACCTTATGTTATTAGATTATCAAATCAACCCCACATATAGTTAAAAAATCAATACTAATAAACTAATTTTATTTAAACATCAGCAACTTTTTCTTATTTTATAAAACATTAACCTTGATATTTTAGATTAAGTTTCGATGAATCAACTGAGTTATTATAAATATGGCCGGGTTGAATGAATAAATTTAATCAGGTCAATATCTTATCTAATTTAATTATAAATTCAATTCAAGTTAAGCTGCGGATCTAAAATTTCTCTAGCCAACCTATTAAGTTGAACCAAAATTCAGTAATTATATATAAAACCAATTAACAAGGGAAATAAATTTACTCCAAAAATAGACCAGATAAATTATCAAAAAAAGGAAAAAGAAATACGGAAGAGAATGTCATTTCTGGCTAATCGGATTGAGAAAAAAAATCCGAATAAATTAATCTTTGAGTTTAAAAATATCATATTACAAGAGAATTTCATGATAAACATTCACTTTCATAGTAATAATCCATTCAGTTCATGTAATAGTAATACGATTCTACATTTCTGCTAATTAATGTATACGATTCCAATATGAAATTGTGACACTGATAAAAGATTAAAAAACTTTTAGCTTGTTTATACTGTTATATTCTGTATTAAATTCTAATAAAAATTAAAAATAAAATAAAATAGTTTTGAATTGTAATCAAATAATAACAAGGATTTTGACAATATGAGAATTATAAATTAATAAAATTCATTTTTAAATTCAAACTAGAAAAAAAAAAAGATAAATTACAAAAAGACACTAAAAGAGCTTAGCATTTTTCTCTAACATGTGAGAATAAACATTGTGGATTCAAGTAATGTATTAATCAGTTTATCCTTCAATGCACTGAATAACTATCTTGGTTATGAGGGTAAAGTTATCTTTTTCAAGGGATCAAATATTATTTGCCAATTGATGGTGATAATTTAGTAAATTTATGTTTTTTTATATGCAATGAGATTACTTCGTCACCCTTAAAAGCTAAGAAAATAGATTTTTTGTCAATAAGATTTTATGTATTTTCAATTTTATTTGCACAGTTAAAAGACAATGATACCCTTGAAAGCTTTTTAATAAAAATACACGTGTTTCCTAGAGTTTATTTTTTCAGGCTTTGTTCAATTTATTTATTTTATAAGGATTTTTACTTTTGAATTAAATATAATCACCTAATGTTTTTTATGTTTTGTTCCAAATATTACTTTTGAGACCCAAGCTAGCCTAAGCCCTGGGTTTCT
>Ga0307515_10026375_pt1 | contig 10006 bp, 10 predicted proteins | sample 17_EM_MG_FD_194513 | JGI IMG/M metagenome (GOLD analysis project Ga0307515, IMG submission 194513) | Populus trichocarpa ectomycorrhiza microbial communities from riparian zone in the Pacific Northwest, United States - 17_EM | ecosystem: Host-associated > Plants > Roots > Unclassified | place...
GCGTTTAGGTTTAATGGTATGGAGCCCGTTAGGCTGGGGAAGGCTGACAGGTAAAATCCGTTCCGGCCAGCCTTTGCCGGAGGGAAGAATAAAATCAGGAGGAAGTGCGGGAGGACCGGAAGTATCCAATGATCTTTTATTCCGGGTGATTGAAAAACTGGAAGCCATCTCATCGGAAACAGGAAAGACCATTTCTCAGGTAGCATTGAACTGGCTGCTTCAACGCCCTACCGTTTCCAACATCGTTATCGGTGCCCGTAATGAGCAGCAGCTCCTGGAAAACCTTGGGGCTGTTGGCTGGAGTTTGTCTCACGACCATATTTCAGCATTAGATCGTATCAGCATACAGAAACCGCTATACCCGCATTGGGTAGGCGCACGTTGAGAAGCCGGAGAATATAACGTTTCTCTTGTCTTCAATGTGATCGTTTTCTATCTTCAACAATGGTTCGGGTTTTGTACCAACTATCATTATATTCGTTTATGATACCTCCTCCTCTTACTTTAATTGATGTTCAAAAAGAAACCCATGGAATCCAAGCCTATAAAAATATTCCTTTATCTCTGATCAATGACCATATCGTAAGGCTCAGTGTAATGACGGAATCCTTTTACTGGCACTATCACCCCAATAGCGATGAGACCTTTCTGGTAGTAGAAGGAATTTTGTGTATTGACCTCGAAGATAGAACGGTAGAATTAGCACCCGGACAATTGTTTACTGTACCTGCCAATGTCAGGCACTGTACCCGGCCCCGGGAGGACCGGTCTGTTAACCTTACTTTTGAGCTTGCCGATATGCAAACCATTAAATCATAACTTGTGCTGCCCTGATCGAAACTACTTTTATTCCGAAAAAATTACTCACATCAAACCGGTAACCGGAGAATTTAAAACCTACACCCTCAAAGGTCTGCCGGAAGGATCATCGTATGTCGCCAATGGCTTCGTTACCAAAAGCTATTAAGCATTGGCCTTTTATGTTTATTACTGTATCATCACTCGTAGACTAATTAATAAGTGTTTTGCATTGCTGGCATCGGTCACTTATCCAAAGCGATGACAGCAGTGAGAACAGAGGATTTGCACGACTGACGACCGGACATTATCATTGCCCCGGAGGTGAAGGATCGCGAGAAAGGTGATCAATCATTATCAAGTTCAACGCGGGTGACGGCTGCTATCTCACCACTTTCCGCATTCTGTATCATGGCGATAATTTCCCAGTACTGTGTATTGAAACCTTCCGGTAGCATAATCGATTGCTCACCTTCTCCGCTGCCTGGCACATCAAAAGAAGAAAGGCTGCGAACGACTTGCACATGACTCAATGTGCGCCCTCCATTTTCACCACGTTTCACTTTTGTAACGGCATGCTTTTGCACCACCGCGATAAGCAGTTGACTGGGATCGTTGCTCCCCTTCAACCGGTACTTGAATATCATTCTTTCTTTAACCTGTCGACCCTGAACAGAAATGACCGAAGTTGCCGATGTACTCCGTGCATTCTTTTCTGCTGCTTTGATAGTGACTTCATCCGACCCTACGCAGGAAGATTTTCCATTAATGACCAGTTGTGGTGTGTAGATTTGCGGGTCTCCCAGCCATTGGGCATACTTACGCTGTCGCTGTGAGAATTGCGGACTACTGAATGCATCCCGCCAGCCAAGTCGGTCCCAATAGTCCACATGGTAGGTCAGTATATAAAGGTCTTGTTCCTGGCTTTCCTTTTGCATCCGTACCATGAGTTCATCAGCAGCGGGACAACTGGAGCAACCTTCTGATGTAAATAATTCCAACAGGACAAAGCCTTTTTCGGGCGCGGCATTCCAATCAATTGTACCGGGTGCTGCGCTGCTATTAGTAAGAGCTGCCGGGAACAACAGTGCAACGGTACTGATCGTGAATATGTTTATGTATTTCATTGTTTTTGAATTAGTAGGATTCAAAAATAGATTCGGCTGTGTTCCCGAAGGAGTACCAATAGTGTGTGATGGGCATAAGAGCACGCGAACCAGGATTTTGTGATCGCGAACCGGCATTGACCGCTAACGGTTTTCCATCCAATTCAGGAAACTGTGTGTCTTCTCTTTGTTGATGAGCAGCTTGTCAGGTGTTTCGATGACAAGTTTCACCAAAAGCTTTCGCAGGAAATAGTGTTCCATTTCTTTGATGGCTTTAAAATTAACAAGGTACTGGCGATTGACACGAAAAAACCGCGTTGATGAAACGATGCCTGCAATCTGATCGAGTGACTGATTGATCACAAACTCCTGTTTGTCAAAGGTCATGATCGAGGTTGCATCGTTTCGGATAAAAAAGAATGCAATGTCATGCGTTTGCACTGTTGTGTACTTCTGATTCTTAAACACCAGGAACGTTGTCTTCTCCGCTGGTACATCCAGTTTCGAAATCAGGCTTTCCAGATTAGGAATGGTTTTCTGCTGAAAGAAATTTTTGAGTTCATCCACTTTTTTTAACGCTTCGCTAATGCTCTCTTTGGAAAATGGTTTGAGTATATAATCAATACCATTGCTCTTAAAAGCATCAAGCGAATATTCATCAAAGGCAGTACAGAAAACGATAGGGCACGTGATTTTTACTGATTTGAATATTTCAAAGCATAAACCATCTGCCAGCTGGACGTCCATAAAAATCAGGTCCGGTGTTGTGCCATTGGAGAGTTTTTCGACTGATTCCTCAACACTCTGATACCGGCCTGAAACCGTAACACCTGGTCTTAAAGACAGAATGATATTCTCCAGTGACTTAGCTGTCTTTACTTCATCTTCAATGATTATGATATTCATGGATCAGGGGAAGTTTAATTTGAAAAACCGTGTCGTTGGAGATAACCTCAACTTGCTTACCGAGTAAATGAGTATAACGCTGGTTGATATTCTTAAGTCCAACACCCAGCGAGGTATCCTCTCCCGTCTTGGGCTGAACCTGGTTCTCTATCACAATCTTATCTTCCTGCGAATAAAGACGGATGTGTAAAGGTTTGTTTACCGATACCACATTATGCTTAATGCAGTTTTCAATCAATAGCTGCAAGGTAAAAGGCGGGACGAGCGTAGCACATACCTTTTCGCTGAGTGTACTGGTAAATGTGAACCCTTCTTCGAATCTTGCTTTCTGAAGAAACAGGTAGGCCTGCACTATTTCCATTTCTTCAGAAATATGAATCAAGTCAAGCTTGCGGCTTTCGAGTGTGTACCTGTAAAAATTGGAAAGCTTCAGAATAAAATCCACAGCTTGCTTGTCGCCAGTTTCTACCATGGCCTTTAATGTATTGAGACTATTAAAGAGAAAGTGGGGATTGACTTGTTGTTTTAATAACTCGAATTGCGCGCCAAGACTGTCGCTCTTGATTCGCTCCAGTTCCATGCTCACCTGCTGTTTCTCATAGTTTTGCTGTAACAGGTGCAGGAACATATAGAATACGAGGTTGATGAGAATCCCTCTTACTTCGACCATCAGCATTGTCGGACCAAAATTGATACTCGACAAGATCAATTGTTGAACCCAGGCCAACACAAACATAACCACAATACCGAAGAGAAGACTTCGGAGGAGCCGCGGATAGGAGAAGCTTTGCTTATGCCTGGTGGTTTGTGTGGTCAGCATCGAGATATTGAAATACCAGATGAATAAGGCAAACGCGGACGTAATTCCCGCATTGACGAATACTTCGGCTGCATTAAAATGTTGCTGTGCAATCTGAGGAACGGATGATAGCACACCCAGAAAAAGAGAGCTTGTCCATATCATTACAGGTGATATCCTGACTTTTGTATTATTCATAAGCAAATCATCTTACCATTCGACAAAGTGATGGATGCTAATCCCGTATGCGCATCTGTAATTTAAAAGCAAACGCTATTTTACCGCAAAGCTATTAACACTATTCGCTTTAAAAGCTCCCCGCCTTCCAAAGAAGACATCTGGCGGGGTGAACCGGACTATTTTAAACCCGGGAAAGCAGGGCTACTAACTGACATGCTGTTTTATTTTCTCGCGGTGTGCCTTTCCCCATCGGATCATCTCCAAGATAATATCACCAAATGACTGACAATAGCTGGTGGCGGTATATTCCACGGAGACGGGAGAGGCCGGCTTCACCGTTCTGCGGATAAGATGGTTGGCTTCCATTTCTTTCAACTCCCTCGACAGCATTCGTGTGGTGATTCCCGGAATGTTACGTTCAATTTCACGGAAGCGCCTGTTACCGTTACAGATGGAGTTAATGATAGGCAGCTTCCATTTTCCTCCGATAACGTAAATGGTATCCTGCAGTGCCTGAATCTCCTTCTGTTGATTGCGGGGATTGGAAAGCACTTCTTTTGCCTTCTCCAGTCGTTCTTTCTGTTTCATACTGGTATACTCTGTGATACTGGTTACAAATTTATACCAAAAGGCGAATACTTTTGTGAAATGAATTCTTAAAAATTGTATTGTATGAAACAACTTAAAGGAAAGGTAGCCCTGGTTACCGGAGGTAATAGTGGCATTGGTTATGCGGCCGCAAAAGAATTGAAAGAACAGGGGGCGGACGTAATCATTACGGGAAGAAGACAAGATGCACTCGATCAGGCAGCCAAATCACTGGGGGTTACCGGTATGCTTGCTGATCAGGGACGTGTTTCTTCCATCAAAGAACTGGCTGTTAAGATTAAAGAAAAGTCTGGTAAGGTGGATATCTTATTCATCAATGCAGGTGTGCTGGGTGGAGCGGCTATCGAAGGTGCCACTGAAGACGTATTCGACAACGTGATGAATATCAATTTTAAAGGAGCCTATTTCACACTGAGTACGTTCATTCCTTTGTTGAATGATGGCGCATCGGTGGTGTTTCTTTCCTCTAATACTGCCCGTATGAATGGTGCTTCCTCGTCCATCTATTCATCCAGCAAGGCGGCACTTAATTCGGTCATGCGTATTGCAGCCGTGGAACTTGCACCTCGCAAAATCAGAGTGAACGCAGTAAGCCCTGGTCCAACAGCAACTGAAATATTGAATAAAGCGGGATATGATGATGAGCAATTGAAGTATCTGAATTCATGGATGCTTGATCGCATTCCGCTCAGACAAATTGGTCAGTCGGAAGATGTCGCCAGGATGGTTGCTTATTTATGCCGGAGTGAAGCCGGTTTTATAACAGGCGCAGAGATTCTCATGGATGGAGGTATGAGTCTGTTGTAATGAATGGAACGGACGTATATACTATGCGAATCAATGACGCAAAACACATCTGATCGACAAACTTAAATAACATACCTGGCAGGGCATCCGATGCTCTGCCAGGTGTTTCTTTTATTTACAGGGCCAATCCGTTAAACGATTGCGTTGATCACTACATTAATATTGCCACGTGTTGCTTTCGAATACGGACAGGTTTGATGCGCTGCTTCAATCACGGTCTTTGCCTGTTCAAAAGTCAGGCCCGGCAAGCTCACATTCAGGCGCGCCTGCAGAGCGAAACCGCTTTCTACTGTTGCCAGATCTACTTCCGCATCTACAGCAGTAGCTGAAGGCAGGGCTATTTGTAACCGGGAAGCGTTATGCTTCATGGCACCGATAAAGCAGGCCGACCATCCTGCGGCAAACAATTGCTCCGGGTTGGAGCCCGTACCGGCACCGCCCGGAGTTGAAAGATTGATATCCAATCTGCCGTCTTCGCTTTTTGCTGCACCTTCGCGGCCACCAGTGGTATGCACTTTTCCGGTATAAAGCACTTTGGTGATGGCAAGTTGGGCAGCGTTGATGTCGTTGATTACGATTTGATTTTCCATTGTTATAAATGTTAGAGTTAAAAATTGTTTCAGAATTTATTTTATCATGCCGGCTGCTTCGATGATCGCGTCCACGAATTCTTTCGGGGCCTCCTGCGGCAGGTTATGACCAATCCCTCCGGTTAATGTATGGTGAACATAGTTACCTTTAAACTTAGCGGCATACGCTGAAGGAGCTGGATGCGGGGCACCATTGGCATCGCCTTCAAGGGTAACGGCAGGTACTGTAATAACAGGTGCGGCTGCTAATTTTTTTTCGAGTTCATCGTATTTGCTTTCACCTTCAGCAAGGCCAAGGCGCCAGCGATAGTTATGAATTACAATGGCCACATGATCGGGATTATCCAACGCCAACGCTGACCGATTGAATACCGCATCTTCAAAGTGCCACTGCGGTGAGGCTGTTCGCCAAATCAATTTTGCAAAATCGTTCCGGTAGGTCTCGTAGCCTGTACGACCCCGCTCGGTAGCAAAGTAGAACTGGTACCACCAGGACAGCTCTGCCTCAGGAGTCAGCGGAACTTTATTGGCTTGCTGGCTGCCGATCAGATAACCACTTACGGACACAAGGGCTTTGCAACGCCCGGGCCACAAGGCAGCAATAATGGTTGCTGTACGCGCTCCCCAGTCGAAGCCACCGATAATTGCTTTCTCTATTTTAAGTGCGTCCATCAACGCAATAATATCTGCCGCTATTGCCGATTGTTGTCCATTGCGCGGGGTCTCGGCTGAAAGAAACCGTGTCGTTCCGTATCCACGCAGGTAAGGAACAATGACCCTGTAGTTTTTTGCCGCCAATAACTCAGCTACTTCTGTGTAGCTGTGAATGTCGTAGGGCCAGCCATGCAGAAGAACAACTATCTCGCCATTTGCGGGCCCAACCTCCGCATAGCCGACATTAAGCACTCCTGCGTTGATCTGCCGGATTTGATCAAATGATGCTGAAATACCATTGGTGCTTTTGTGCTCACCATTAGTACCAACAGCGCTTTGCGCATTTAATACATTTATACTTCCGAACTGAGGCAGTACAACAATCAATGCAGCAATTCTTAAAAACCAACGACTGAAGTTTGTAGTAGTATTCATAGTTATTCAAAAAAAATTAATGGATCTGGTTCCTCCTCCGCATTAAGTGCATCGGGCATACCAAAGGTATCGCTACAATGGGCCTTTGGAAATGCGTATCGGTGTGAAGTGGACAAAGAGAACCTCCATTTAGACATTTCTTTACATAAACATCAATGGTGCTCCTGAATGCTTCGAATCGTTCTGATGAATCGGGGGCCATACATTATTGATTACTGCTATTGTCCGATAAAATGAGCATGTCTCAGTAAATCATTAAGGCTGTCTCCTGAGACATGCATTATTCGTTGAAGAGATGTAACGGTTAAACATTAAGAGACCTTAGCTGAAATCTGACCGGTACTGGTAGCAACGCTTGTATACGTTGCAGGGTACAGTTTCCTAAACATGACATACGTTATTGTTACCATTGTAAATGCAATAATGGCATCGGTCGTAGCAGGGAAGCCGAAGACACTTAACTTCGAGAAGAAGGCAAAGACGATATCAAAGAACACGCCTGCAAAAACCCATTCTTTCAGTCTTAGTAATCTGTTGGGAGTCAGGAGGACTGCAACCCCCGAAAGTTTAGCAACACCAAGAATGTAGATGAAATGTGCAGGGTATCCCAATTGCAACGTAATGTTCCATACTATGGGATTCTTTGTAAGTTCAAAAACACCACTTGTTCCAAACCATAATGAGGTTAATGCCGCACCCGTCCAGTAAATTGTTTTTGTTGTTTTCAGATTCATAATCTTGTTGGTTTTAAATTATTTACAGGCCAAAATTGTATTAAAACCAATGAGCCTCTGAGTGAATATCCGGTGAAGTGGACGAATTGAAGCGTGAATCAGACAGGGCAATTCAAACACTTTGCAGGAAGAAAGAAGTTCAAGCCAAATCAAAGTGACGCTGATTCATTCTGCAGGCAAAATTTCTTTTGCTCAGCCATCGAATGCTGCCAACGTTTTTATCTCCTGATGGTTGGATAGCCAAATATAAAACAGGTAAAAAAATTATCTAAAGAGCCGACTGTTTCCTTTCCAACCCAAAGGAAACTTAGGTTGTCTAATTGCTACTGCAATCGCAGACCGGGTAAAATGACGAACGTATTATTTTATAAAAACAAAAAGATACTGCTGGTGCTTTGCAGGTTAGGTAATACAGTAGTTATTGCAGGCAGGCTATTCAGTGAAACGATCATTGATGAGTAACAATTTTACAAACAGGCGCATGTGGAAATTTATTTCGTTAACCCCTTCCGTATTTCATGACTTTCACAACACGATCCAGAATTTTATAATTAACGTTGACAACCTGATCCTGCTGCAGCAGCTGGGTCACTATCCGTTGATTCTTGCACAGCAAAACGATGCCCTGTTCACGGTGATCATCGCTCCTGATACGCTTGAAATTTTGAGTAAAATTGATTCCGATTTTTTACGGTTTGACTGGGGTGTAGCGTACACCAGCATCGATTTCATGATCTTCGAGACACACGATGTCTTGCTGGGAGACAGGGAAACCTTTAAAAGTCACATTTTAAAAAATGACCGCAAAAAAGAGTATTGCCCGCTTGAAGGGGAGAATGTGAAGTAATCAGCAAAAAAAACAACGTTGGGATTCATGAGTTAGGGCGGAATGTCCAGGTTACTCCTGCCGCAACGCCTTTACCGGTGCTTCGATAGCCGCGCGTACACTCACTGCAATAATCATAATCATCGTAATGATCGTCAATACCAGTGGCGGTAATACAAATATTTGCCACTGCAGGCTGATATGGAAAGCAAAGTTGGCAAGCCATTGTCCTCCTGCCCAGTAAATGACCGGTGCAGCAATCACATACGAAATCAACAACAGCCGTATAAAATCACGAGAGAACAACGCCAACACCGTAGCAGATGAAGCACCCAATACTTTTCGGATGCCCACCTCTTTAGTACGTTGTGCTACAGAGAAAACGGAAAGACCAAGCAAGCCTAAACAGGTCACCACAATTGCCAGCCCTGTGAACACATTGAATATCTTCCCAAACTGCTGATCCTCGCGGTACTGAAGATTAAAATACTGATCCAGGAAAAAGGAAGAGAACGGTACGTCTGGAAAAGCACTTGCATACACCCTCTTGAGCTGGCTGAGCTGCACAGGAAGATCGCCTTCCAGCTTCACGGCAAAATACTTGGCCGCATGCCATCCCGGCTGCGCATACATCAGGGGATTGATGCGTTCTTTGGAAGACACCTGATGATGATCCGCTACCACACCGATGATCCTGGCAAAGCGCTGGTCGGGTCCCCACCAGAACATCATCTTCTTATTGAGTACCTGCTTTCGGTTCTCCGGACTCAGCTGGCTGACAAACGCTTCATTCACCACTACGGGTATCATTTCTTCGTTGTCCTTCTTCCGGAAATCCATTCGCTCTATCTCGCTGAACATTCTTCCTTCCCTGAGACGAATATCAAAGGTGGAGAAGAAACTGGTATCAATGCTGGTGATATCGGTATGAAAGAATTCAGAATTATCCCTGGCAGTAGCAGGACCGATGGAGGAACCTTCCACTACGAATCTTCCCGGGATATCTGAGGTAGCAGAAATGTTACGCACTCCTGAGATCTTCCGTCCTTCTGTTTTGAAGAAGTTAATCTTACTGCCTGCAACGGAATCAAACACAGCCGGAGCCTCAATCACCACTACCTGTTCTTTCGTAAAGCCTGTGTCCATGGACTGCATGAAATGAAGTTGTAAGTAAATGGTAATCGTTCCTGCAATAAGCAGCACTGCCAGCACATACTGAAACGAAATCATCACCTTGCGCAATCCGATACCGGCAGCAGATTGGTAGAATTTTCCTTTGAGCACTTTGGCCGGATGAAAAGACGACAGTGTCAATGCGGGATACAACCCCGAGAAGGCAATACCGCTGATAAACACAACTACGGTAATCACCCACGGTGTAGCGCCTCCGGTAAAAAGTACGCTCTGAATGGATTTACCAATGAGCGCCTCAAACGATGACCATGAAACCGTAACAAGCACTATAGCTATCGCCAGGGCAAAGACATTGATGACAATGGTGTCCATTAAAAACTGTGTGATGAGTTGCGTGCGGGTCGCTCCTACGGTCTTGCGCAGCCCTA
>Ga0307515_10026376_pt1 | contig 10006 bp, 2 predicted proteins | sample 17_EM_MG_FD_194513 | JGI IMG/M metagenome (GOLD analysis project Ga0307515, IMG submission 194513) | Populus trichocarpa ectomycorrhiza microbial communities from riparian zone in the Pacific Northwest, United States - 17_EM | ecosystem: Host-associated > Plants > Roots > Unclassified | place...
CCCTTAGTCCCTACCTAGATAGTTCCTTCCTTATAGTAATTCTTAGAATACAATTAGAGTTAATCTATTAGGCAACCACTCCACCAGTTATTATTACTTGTCGACTATTATTACTTGCATTTCCTACACACCTAGCCCAATAACAGGACCCACCGTAGTTCTTACTACAAGGTTCCGTTACAGTAAGGAGGTATTAGAAAAGGTAGCTATTATAAAAGTAGTAAAGTAAACTATTATATAAGGTATAAAGGATATTAACAGGCTTACAGGAGCTATACTTAAGGACTTCTGCATATAGCGAACAAGCGACAGCGTAAGCATTATTAGATTCTTGGTGGAAAAAGACAAAGAAGCTACGTTTAGGTAGACGACTGCTTAATAGCTTAAACCGTATATCCCTAGGGCAAGGCTTATTAGACCTAAGTAGTACGTAGTTAAGGCGGACTAGGTTAAAGTACCTCTAGCAATAGATATTAACAGCGGAAAAGTAAGTAAGTTAGCTATAGAGCGCTTTAGGATAGAGAATAATATAGAGGTATATATAATGAGATGGCTTAGATAACTAAGGCCGCGCGGCTAGTATGCATTAGTAATTATTAAAGTGGCAATAAAGGAGGATATAGAGAAGCTGCTTACGTTAGATAATATATTATTTAGGGGAAGTGCGATTATTATATTACTATTTAAGGAGAGATATACCCCTATAGCATGCTATAAATATAAAAGGTTTGGACATAGGGCTAGAGACTATACGCGACCTAACATATGCGAAATGTATAAAAGGGAAGGCCATCTTTAGTGTAAGACGGTTAATCTACACTGCGTAAACTGCTAGGGTCCTTACTAAGCCTTATACCGTAAATGCCCAGTATATAGGAAAGAGATGGACAGGATTCTTGTACAATAGCGCTATAAATAAAGAACTTTGGATTATTTAGGCGAATATAAAGAAGTGTAGGGAAGCGTACAGAGGTGTGGGTCAAAAGTTCCTGGCCCCCCCTACGCCATAAGAGCGCCACCAATAAGCTACAAAACCGCTTTCTTAGCGTTCCGGATTAGGCTGGTTTGGAAGATAAATTTTGGCACTCTACGACAAGAGTGGTATGGGGTATATAGGTTTACTGCTTCTGCCTACTACCTCGCTTACCGCCTCGTCCACTACCTCGTCCACCACCTCATTTACTACCTCGCCCACTACCTCGCCGTGGCTTCTTTCCTTTTGATGACTTAGCCTGCTGCTGCTGTGACTCCTACTACTGTGGCTCCTGCTGCTATTATAGCTCTTATTCGGGCTTAAACGTCTCATTGAGTAGCTTAATTGGCAGGCGGCGTCGTGGGTTTCGTCGTGGCTCTGGAGGTAGAGCCTATAGTGGTTTAGGAGGTGATTCGGGAGGTGGCTCTAGAGGATCTTAGGGTAACTCTTGGGCTAGTTTATAAGCTTCTTGTATCGCGAAGATAGCAGTGGGAGCAGCGCCAGCAGCGCTCTTAGCTGCTGCTGCTAGTGCCTTCTTTAGAGCATGCTGCCGTGGCTTTAGCTTTAGCTTTGGCTTTAGCTATAGCTCTTCCTTCTTATTATCAGATATATCCTCCCAATTATGCTACGGAACTTGGTATTCTAGTAGCCCTAGTTAACGTAGCTCTTATATAGATATCGTATAAGTTACCTATTACAAATAGTAAGATATAATAAGGATTTAATGTATTTTAAAAGCTTATAGAGTATAGTGTTGAGGGGAGAGTTGCAACCCCACAATGCGCGCCAAGAATAGCTTACGCCACACTAAGCCACTAAAAGCTAGCGCACGCCACTACGACAAGGGGGGGGGCCAGGAACTTTTGACCCACACCTCCGTAGTATCCCTTAACCCGCTAAGGTGCAACGCTTGGACCAGTTTTCAGGACCGTGCAGGAACACCGTGCTAAGCTGTACGCGAGGCATTAATAGAGCATGTAAACAGTCGAATTAGCTAGTTATTTGAGCCCAAATCAATGCAATACAATGCCTTGAACATCGAATGACATCGACTATGTGCAGTGGAAGGATCCTCGCACCAAATCGTCTAAAAATCCACCACCAGAGCCCTGGGCCCTCCCTCCTTTCTCCCCCCTTCTAATAGACGACTATTACGACCCTAGTGAAGCTGCTGTTCCCTCTAGCATCAATCGCCACGATCCTATGGCCCTATTTAGCCTATTCTTTACTGATAAGATGCTGGATAAGATGGCTAGCTAGATAAACGCTTTTATAGAGGCGCATCCTGTGTTGGAAAAAGATACACCTAGGGGTAAGCAACGACCCTAGCTGCCTACGTATAGGCAGGAGCTCTATGCATACTTTAGGGTCGTAATTCATATGGGAATCATGATAGAGCTAGCAGTAGAGAACTACTGGGGCCCTATTGAAAAGGGAGCTGCTTATAAAGTGGGTAACTATATGTTAAAGAATCGCTTTAAGCAGCTAGAGCGCTATATTTGATGTAGTTCTATGCCTAAGGACGGTTTCTATAGTATATTTAACCGTATAGATAAGCTCTCTAAGCATCTGCGAGTACGCTGCTAGCAGTATTGGCGCCCTGGCCCTTATCTAGCTGTTAACGAGACTATATAAAGGTTTATGGGAAGAGCGCTGGAAATTGTTAATATTCTAATAAAACCTACGCCAGAAGGCTTTAAGATCTAGATCTTGGCGAATTAGGGCTACGTTCTTGACTAGCTATAGTATACTAAAGGTAATAAGAAGGGGCCAATAGACCTAGATAGATCCTTCCTAGATAAAGGCTTTATAAAGACACAAGCTGTTGTCCTAGACCTCCTTATATAGCGTCACCCAATTACTAACAAACGCCTATATCCACCAGATAAGCATATAGTCTGGCTAGATAACCTCTTTAGTAGCGTAAAGCTATTTAAACGGCTACAATCTCTTGGCATTGGAGCGGTAGGAACTGTAAGGACCACACATATAAAACGCGAGGAGATAGGCGAGGAAGAACACAACATTAAGGATGCAGCTTTTGAGCAGGACGTAGGCTCATAAAAGAGGACAACTAAGGCCAAATAGAAGGTGCCTGCAGAACGCATCTCAGCATCGCTCTTAGACCTTAAATTAAGCCATAATAAGCAGATTCCGTGGGGTACACTCTATAGAGAATTATCTAAGAGCTATGAGGTAATGGGGTTTGCCTAGAAGGACGCTATAATTATTCTTTTTATGTCTACAGTCCATAATGGTAAGTAGGCTGCCTTAATACCATGTTGCAGAGTTGCTAACGTTATATATCGCTAGGTCAAAACTACTTAGCCAAGTACCGCAAACGGCCTGCTATAACAGCATTAGGCTATAGGCAGACCGTCAAGATATTTAGGAATAATCCTAGAGCTTGGCTAGATATCCTAGACTTTATTAACAAATACAACCTATTTATATGCGGCGTTGACGTTGCCGACTAATTAAGGTCTTATTATAACACCAAGAGGACTTACAGGAAGACGTAGAAGCCTCTATTCTCTTTCCTATTAAATATAATAGTTAGCAACTATTACCAGCTCTCTACCTATAGAATGGTAGGTATGCGAACACTACGTGTAAATTCACATGCTCAATTCCGCCGCAACCTATAAGATACCCTCCTCTACTCCTCTATTCGCATTCGCAAGCAGCCAGCCTTAGTAAATATAAAAGGAGTAATGGATATAGTATAGCAGCCGGTGAAGGAGTATAGACTTAAAAGAATATTCGAGAACTAGCCTAGCTGCGCCGCCTGCGCAGCAGGAAGGCGCCCTATAGCTACACCACGCCGAGGGCAACGAAAAGCACTTATAGATCTATCTATTAACACTATAAGGAAGGCAAGAGAGGATAGTTGTGGCTAAAAGCGTCGTATAAGGCCGCCAAGGACGCAGTTTGGTTGTACAGTCTGTAGGATTCCGTTCTGTACGAAGGGGCCTTATTGGAGTAAATATCTAGCACGGCTTAACTCTAAGGACTAGGTCTATATAGCTATATAGAGCAATTTAAATAGCCTTATATCGTGTGTAGTTCTTATTATGGAGATTTAAACAAGGGCCTCCTATTGGCTAGGCCTTATTAATAACACTGCGCCCAAATTAGCGGGTTAAGGGATACGCTATATAACGATGAAGCGCTAGCGGACTTCTACTTCATTCTAGGTTAGGAGCCTTACTGCTTTCTCTTAGATAGGAAAGTGGTGCTAGCTGGCTTAAATCCCCGGTAGATAAGGTTTGTCCTAATGGGTAGGAAGTAGCGGTTTCCCCTAGTTAGGTTATATATCTAGGCATCTAGAAAGCTGGCAGCTATATAACTATAGGTAAACTTAGCAGATATTATAGTAGTGGTAGCGCACGTCGGCCAAAGGAGACTTATAATTATGTTAGTGTATATTCTAGATAGATGTTTAAGAAGAACTAAGGAAGAGAATCTAGAGGAGCTCTTTAGCAGGCTGGAGATAATTAATAGTCTAATTTAGGGTAAACTATTGCGCGACCTATATACCGAGGTAGTAATCGCAGGCGACTTTAATCGGCATAATCCGCTATAGGGAGGAAGTTATATTAGTACTATATTAACGTAGGAAGAAAGCGCGCTAATTATTAACTTTATAGTAGACCGGTTACTTTAGAGCCTACTTCTAATAGGAGTACCTATATTTAAGAGCGACGCGGGGCAAACTTTAATAATTAACCTTATACTTGTAACTCCGGGCCTAGCAAGTAAACTAATAAGGTATACTATCTAGAAGTATAAGTACGGATTAGACTATAGAGCTATTTATACTAGCTTTTAGGTTAATATAAATATATAGGAGAGCCAGAAGAGGCTACTTATTAAAAATACGAACTAGAATAAGATTTAAGAAGATATAGAGCGACAAAAAGAGATGGGATTCCCTATAGAAGATATAGATAAAATGGTTAACTGCCTTAATAGGTAGATTAATAAAGCCCTTAAAGCACACTGCTAGTAGGCCAAGCCATTACTATATATAAAAAGATGGTAGAACGAAGACCTTATAACGCTGAGGAAGTTATATATATACTAGAAGAATAGAAATAGTGCGATATAGAGGCAAGGAAGGGACGACCCTAAGCTATATAATGTCGCAGTAAGAGTAAAGAAGCTCTTTTATAGGACTATTCGGCGATATAGGAAGCTCTATTAGGACGAATTCCTTAATAACAGTAATAATATATAGAAAGCGTCAAAATACCTTAATCCGCAAGCTACATCCGCATTCGCTAAAATACCGCCAATTAAGAAGGCTAGAGGATAGGGAGAGGTTATTATAGAGAACCACGATATTATAAGAGAACTACTCCAGGTATTCTTTCTGGTCCCGCCGCCGTATAAATAAGAGAAGGAAGCTATAACTAGCTATAACTAATTATAGTAGGAGCCTATCGCCAAATATAAGGTTAAGGTAGCTATATTTAGGGCTAGCCTAAATAAGGCTCCTAAAAGGGACGGCCTACTAGCTAGGGTATAGTAAGAGCTGTGGCCTATACTAAGTAGTAAAATTACTACTTTCTTTACTAAATTACTTAAGATAGGAAAAGTACTATAGGAATAGAAGGTAGTAAAGATTATACCGCTGCAAAAGCTAAAGTAGGGGGACTATATAGTAGCAAACAACTATAGGCCAATCTCCCTTCTCCTAATGTTAGAAAAAGCACTTAAATTACTAGTGGCGGAGAGGATAGCATACCTAGTAAAGGAATATAGCCTATTACCTAAAATATACTTTGGAGCTAGGAAGCAAAGGTTAATAATATATACGCTATTATATCTCTATAAGGACGTATTTAGAGCGTAAAGAGGAAAGAAGATACTATTTTTAGTATTATTTAATGTTAAGGGCGCGTATAATAATGTAGCTATAAAACCAAAAATTAGGAGATTACGGCAGTATTAAATACCTTAAACGATTATATAATAGGTATAGAACTTCTATATAAACCGTTAAGCCTATATCCTAGTTAACGGATACATATTAGAGGTATAGGCACTCCCGTAGGCAGGTTTTCCATAAGGATTAGTACTAGCCCTAATACTCTTTCTATTCTTTAACGCGGATCTTATATAAAGCGCACCTAGAAATGGCAGCTCTATGGCCTTTATTAATAACTACTTAATATAAGTTATAGGCCCTACGGCGGAGGAAAATACACAAATTATCTAGGGCGAGATTATACCAATACTTAAGAAATAGGAGAGGACTAGTGGAGCTTAATTTAAAGTAAAGAAAACATTATTTATTTACCTTACTAGATATAAAGAAGCGGGTAGGGATGCTACCACACTACTCCAATTTAAAAGAAAAGGAATCCCCCCGATATAGGATATTAAAATCCTTAGGGTAATTCTTAATAAGGAGCTAAGGTTTAAGGTATACCTAGCGGATAAGGCGGGCAAAGCTACTAAGGTAGCGCTAGCGTTGCGTAGATTAAAGGGACTACAGCCTAAAAGCGTTAAATAGCTAACTAAGAGCTTAGTTCTACTAGTAGCAGACTACGCGTCGCTGATATAGTACCTACTTATAATATAAGAGCTAATATAGCTCCTCTAGTAGGCGTAAAGGATTACGGTATAAGCTATTATTAGGGGGTTCCGTACTGTTGCTCTGCTAATAACGGAGGTAGAAATAGGTCTACTCCCTTTTAAGCAAAGGTTATATAACCAGGCTATCGCGTTTTAGGTATTAATTTATAAACTAGGCAAATCATATTCTTATTAGATAATTTAAAGACAGAGGCTCTATAGATGGCACTAATTACCGCTTTAGAGGACAGCAGAGATATATAAGGATATTTAGGTAAATGGGGTGCTAGAGGTTAAACCGTATATATACCTACTATAGGTAGCTAAGCCTAACGTGGTAATATATAAGGATAAAGAATATACTTAAGCTATTATTAAAGACTATAAGCTAGGGCAGATTAATATATACGTTAATATATTAGTGCGTAATAGTAGGGCAGAAGTTAGCGGGTATGCTATACTATCTAAAGCAATAATTTTAAAAATAGTGGTAAGCTTTAATTAGGCCAACGCCTACCTTATAGAGCTTCTAGTAATTAGTAAAGCAGTTAACTAGCTATAGGACCTTACGTGCACGGCTATTAACTAAGTAGGTTTTCCAATACCTGCTTCTAGTATAAGAATATTCTCTAACTTATAATTAGCGTTACTATTAGTATAGAGCTAGAGGGCTAGAGCATACTAGGAAATAGTTATAGATATTATAGCACTAGCAGAACTTAGCAGAACTACACACTAGCAAGTTACCATAAATTGCCGTATATTGCGGTCACGTGACGTAAAGATCTTATAAAACATTAAACGGCGCTACTCTTCTTCTCCTTTCCTTTCCCTAGCTTTAGATTCTCGTTTATAGACAATCCAATCGTATAGGCTTACGCGTCCCTTTTGCCGTGCCCATGCCTTAATTAACTAAGTCGCTAATATTATCTAAAGCTTACTCTACTCTTTCTTCCTAAGAAGGAACTTAAATATATCTATAAGAACACAGAATAGAACCCTAAGGATAGGACCTAAAAGAAAAGAATAGAACCCTAAGGAAAGGACCTATAAGATATATATAGACCAGAACCCCTAAAGAAATTACTTAAAATTACCTAATACCCCTACTACTATGCCATAAACCACAGTAGTAGGTAAAGCAGCTGTAGGACCCTTAAATACTTTAGATAAAGAAATAATTAACGTTTTAACCCCCTAGGCGGAGCTTGCGGCTACTAATACCAAAATTAAACGACTATAAGAGCTACTTAAAGCTAGAGATACCCCTATATCTAATAATAAGTCATTATTAGATAACTAAAGACTTGCTATAGTCCTTTAGGCCCTATCTTAGCGCCTTAGTGGACCTACTAAGGCCTATATAGCACTGAAGCGGTTAGTAAAGGTTGCGGATCCCCTACTACTTATAAATGGAACTAACCCTATATTTAATAATTAGAAGCTTTAATTACGGGATAAGCTTAAAGTTAATATAGACTACTTTCCTAACGCCTAAGCTAGAATGGCCTACGTTTTCGGCTGTACTGGCGGAGACACCTAAACGTATTTACGCCCGTAATACACTAAAGACTTAGTAAACCCCTTTATCGCTAAAGAAGAAATAATTAAATACTTATCTTTTATTTATAAAGACCCTTTTAAAGTATAAAACGCCCGCCTTAGCTATAAAAGCCTAAATATAAAAATAACGGAGACCTTTTTAGCCTTCTAAACCTGCTTTCTATACCTAGCCGGACAGGCCTAAATCCCTTAAGAAGACTTACTACTAAACCTCTTTAATAAGCTTACCCTAGACCTATAGCGGGCCATATTACTAGCTTATACTATAGCATAAATGTTAAAGGAACTTATAGACTATTACCTAGCTATTAACTAAGGCCTCTATTAAATTAAAGCAGGCGTTAATTAGCTAAAAACTAAAAACCTTGCAAACCAGGCCGCAAGTACTGCAAGTACGGCCTATAGTGCCCCAGTATAATTAGCAACCCCTATAGTTAACCTAGTGGCTAGCCGCGTAGCTACCCCTACTACGGGCCTAGTGTATACCCGGCCTATATATAGCGACCCCTATATATAGGCCCTTAGCGATTAAGGAGCTTACTTCTTATATAGTTAAATAGGCTACCCTATAAGGAACTGCCTAATAAAGGCAAAGATAAATAAGGTTCTATTAATTTAGGAGGAGAGTATAAAGCCGGAAAAAGAGGAACCTTAGAGGAAAACTCCTCTCTAGGGTTAAAAGGGATTAATATGTTATATATTAATCTAAGTTGGCTAGTTAGTAGAAGAAACTACACTATCCCTTATACTTTATTTTGTAATAAATATTAAGTTTTAACCTCTACTTTAGCTAACTTAGGAGTAAATGCCTTTACCTTAATTAATATAAAGTGTGCTATAAAACTGGCTAACTTTTTAAATATACCCCTTAAAGAACTGCCTAAACTAATCCCTATTCGCGGTTATAACGGACGGATAGGGCTACCTATTATAACTATCTTGCGAATTTACCTCCGCGTTAATAGACGAAGGTAGTATAATATCCCCTTCCTTATTACGGACCTTAGAAGCTATAATATAATCTTAGGGAGAAAATAGCTAGCCTATTTAGGCTTATAGCTTAATATACGGAATAGGCAGCTTATTTAGCCCAAAACTATACCCCTAACGCCTTCCTTTATAAAAGAGATCAGTATTATAATAGAAAACCTTATACGGCCGCAGATAGACACCGTTTACTAGGCTAATGCAACGCGTAGGGACTAGGCTTTTAAGAAGGATATACAGCTTAATCTATAACGGATTTGTATATTACGCCGCCCCTAGACTACCTATATTATACCACCCGCACCAAAGACTTAGGAAGTTAGTAGTAGCCTAGCTAAGTCCCTAATAAAGAACCTAGGCTCTATACAGCTATAAAGGAAGGCTAGGGACATTAGACGCTATACTAAACTAATAAATAGAAAGGATAACTTACGGAAAATGGAACGTGAGCTAAGGAAGACTATAAACCCTATACCGTAAACCACAGCCTAACGGACGCTAAAGAAACCTACGGACCTCCCACCAGTTAATATCTGCTATATTAGCGCTATAGAATTCTACCGGAACCTGGTTTAGCCTAATGCTATTGCCTTTACAACTAGCCTATACGAAATTAACTAAATAATTAAGGAAAAGAAAAGCGAGCTTAGCGAATAGGAAAGTAGGCTTATAGATAAAGAACTAGTAGAACAAAAACTACCTAATTAACACTGGAAATTTAAGGACGTATTCTCTAAGGCAGCGTCTAACATACTTCCACCCTACTAACTGTATAACTACAAGATCGAGATCGAGCAAGACAAGGGAAGCACCCTTAGCTTTAGCCCTCTCTACCTATAGTCTATTGCCAAATTATAGGCTATAAAGTAGTACCTTATTAATAACCTAAATAAGGGCTTT
>Ga0307515_10026377_pt1 | contig 10005 bp, 7 predicted proteins | sample 17_EM_MG_FD_194513 | JGI IMG/M metagenome (GOLD analysis project Ga0307515, IMG submission 194513) | Populus trichocarpa ectomycorrhiza microbial communities from riparian zone in the Pacific Northwest, United States - 17_EM | ecosystem: Host-associated > Plants > Roots > Unclassified | place...
ATATAATTTATATTATTCTCTAACACACCCTCTCAAGTGAAAACTCTTTTGACTTGAAACTTGCATATGCTCACACTACCTTGTGCTTAATTTTTTTATCAAATAAATATGGATGGTGAGATTCAAAATAATGACTGCTTGGTCATCAAGGCTCTGATACCGTGTCAAAGAACTATCTTAACCCAATAGCTTAAACTTTTAGGTGAGATCTCAAGATATAAATTATATTATTCTTTAACAACTTCCTGCATTTATTGTGTCAAGTATCCTTTAAAAGCATGATGAAGCCCCCTTTTTTAATCTAATGTCGACCATCTATGTCTTCTCTTTCTCTGATAGTTTTGTGCATTCCATCACCCTATTACATATAATCAAACCATTTTATAAAACCCTATATTCCAATATCTCAATTAAAAATGGCAATGTCAATTTTTAAATAAAATTAACTAAAGTCATGATTAATCCTATCATGTCTCTCTCTATCTACTCCACCACGGTGTCCAACAAAATTTCCCCTTCTTATTACTTCTCTACCAAAATTCTCCACGGGAGCTTAGTAAAAATATGGGCTTGGTTTTAAAAATGGGTCTCATAACGGGTGCATTGCTAAGTAAATCTTTTTATATATCCCTAACGTTATTCCATTCTTTATTGGGGTGATCTAACTTTGTTCAAAATAAATTTTCATCTCATGAAACTTAGTTTACACATGGCTAAACCTCTACTCTAGACCTTTAGCTATCATTTCTAGTTACCTTGAGTCTCTTAAAGATCCATGAAAACATCTTTGATGCCCTGCATCTTTTGACTTATGCCATTAGGACGGGCATTACAACTATTATCCAATAGTTATGCCAATATCTCTTTAATACCACTTGATGTAAAGTATAGTAGTGTAAAGATAATCGAGTTTACAACACTAGGAAATATTTTAAGAAAGTACGTAACGCAACAAAACTATAAGAGAAAATTCAAAAAAATCTAATTAATTGATAACTAAACTACCAAAAGCCTATAAAGTTGATTGCATAGTTTGTCCTTGTTGACCAATGGCTAAATAGAAAATTAAAATCAAGATCAAATCTGGAAATAATAAAAAAAACATGTGTAAATAATAAATAAGTGGAGAAATCAAAAGCTTTAATTACAAATAGAAGCAATCTAGGTTTGGTATGCAATTCAAATCATAAAAAGGACTAGAATTGTGACATTTTAGAGTGGTTTTTGATATTTAGAACATACATTGATGACATTTTAGTCATTACAAGTCTTTAGAGTTTTGAATCAAATCTTCGGATTGAGCTTATTGCCTTAATTAGACATTTAATTCAAAAGTTATGATATGTCAAAGCAACAATACTCTTTTAACCTTTAAAGCTTACTTGTTGTATGTTAGAGAATAATATAAATCATATCTTGAAACCTCACTTAACAATTTAAGCTATTGGGTTGGGATGATTTTTTGACATGGTATCCGAGCCTTGATGACCAATTGTGGTCACGAGTTCGAATATCACCATCCCTATTTATTTGATAAAAATTAAGCACAAGGTAGTGTGGGTCTGTGCAAGTTTCAAGCCCAAAGGGCTTTCACTTGAGGGGGTGTGTTAGAAAATAATATAAATCATATCTTGGAACCTCACTTAACAGGTTAAGCTATTGGGTTGAGATGATTCTTTGAAGTTGGATTTGTTTATCAATTGGGTCTATGTACTCTTCAATTAGATGTTCCATGTCATATAGGATCATTAAAATCTATTTATAAATGAGTCATTTTACTGGATTTTTCTATCGATTTAGAAAACAAAAGGCTTACTATTAATAGTGAATCATTTTCACACTCTTTTTCTTATTTAGTTCATTAAGATATCTGGGGCATGTGCCGGCTCCAGATCTTGTTATTTTATAGTACTTATTGATTATTTTTCTAGGTTTATACGGATAAGTCTTTTAAAATATAGATAAGAATTGCCTTATGTTTATTGAGAATTTTCAACCATGATATTCACTCAATTCTGTAAGTCTAATAAAGTATTTATTTTTGACAATGTTATAGAATAAAGTTTTTAGATTTTTTGCTACCCTCGAATTAAACTATCATTAAAATATCAAATATCATGCCAAGTACTTCTCAATAAAATAACAAAATGGTAGAGATGAATATAAAATTGGATATATTTTGAATTCTATAAAAGTATTACTTCATTTAATATATTTTTCTGAATCTTTCTGGAGAGAACCTGTCTTAACCATTATTTATTACATTGATCACTTCCTTCTTCCATTCTTTCTAATCGAATTCCATTGAATTACTTTATGATATACTTCCTAAGTATAGCCTTTTCTTTTCATTGGTTGTATGTGCTTTGTTCTTTTTCAACCTCACAAGCATAACAAATTACAACCACAATTACATTTATATAAGTTTTTTTTTGGAATTGGACATAAAGGAATATCGTTGTTTTCACCCTATTTCTAAACATATTAGATTTCAATTTCGTGTTAAGTTTTAGGAGCATACATGAATATGAATTTATCTAATTTTTAGTAAGCATACCAAAAAAGCACTAGATTATTCATTGGTTCAGTTATTGATTTATTTCTATATTCACCTTTTGATTCGAGCTTTTCAAGTTCGAGCAATAAAAATAATGCCTCAATAAGGACACATGACTTGATTGTTAATATCTTGTATCACCATTTGGTACTTGCACCAATTAGTCCTTTATAAATTGACACTTCTGAATTTGGCCATTTAGTGTTTTGTAGACATCTATAATCTTAAAAATCTTACAAAGAAGCAATTGACTTGAAGAATCTTTTTTGTTTCTTAAAGTCTTTTCTAGTCCAAGATGTTTAAGAATAGGACTTTTATGGTTAAATAATGGATTAATCACATGTTCTTGCAATCTGATCCATTCTTTTTAGCTAAGGTGGGTGGTAGTTTGATGTAGAAAGTCATATTCCTACAAAACAGTCTTCTTTGATGGATTTGAGAACTTTTAGATGCTTAAGTCAATATCTTTATAGAGAGGAAGTGCAATAAACATGTAAAAGAGCGTTAAATCCTAAGAATATGGTTGTCTATTCTTGTTTTGACATGTAATGAATGCTCTATAAGAGAAAATGGTGTCGTGTGTATATGTTGAGAATGAAAAAAATTATGAACCCCTTACCGGAGTAGTTCAAGAATATTTATACCTCATGAACCTTTTTTTTTTTGCTTGAGGGAGAGGGTTGGAAAGTCATTTGCTTTGATAGTATTAATGAGAGATAAATATCCATTACACAAATATTAATGAGATAAAAATATGGTAGGCCATGAGAGACTCTTGTACACCTAGAGGTGTATATTGAGTATGATCCAGGCAAAAATGATTGGGTTTGATAAAAAAAAATCCCAAGAGAATAAGTGTTGGATCCAGGACATAAGACAAGGTTCAGGCGTGATGGACTTAAGCATGATGCTCGAGCCCACTGATGTCAAATGTGTGCTTGGCATTTGGGCTTAGGTGTGGTGCCTAAGCCTATAGGCTCCAAGCACCTACCTGATACCTGAGCATATACGTGATGTCTAAACCCACGAGCATCAAGTGTGGTGCTTGAGCCCATAAGTGTCATATGAGGGGTGTTGGGTGTGGGGGACCGAGCAAGGGGAGTCAAGTGCAGGGAGCCGGACGAGGGGCTTGGGAAAACAGAGTTGGGCTCTGGGCCTAAATTCAGTAAAAAATCTTAGGAGGCCAAGAGTTAGGTCAAGCCATAATCCTAAGCCTAAACTTGTTTCCAAATCCTCTCCAAAATCCGGGTCATCATAAAAATAGACTTAAACTAACAAAAAAATATTTGAAAAAATGCTGATAAATCTTAATCCATCACAATGCAATATAGATTTCTTACATTTCTTAGTTTTAATCAGTTGACTTTGTTAATATGTAGGTTTGGGTTATTATGTGATGCCGAGAGATATTTTCTTTTCAATACTTGTTTATGTCTTTTGAATCATTGTAGTGACAAGAATAGTCCCATCTTATTGCACCAAGTTTGAATGAAAGTATATTCTACTTATAAGTACTTTCTAAGTGAATATATCTATGTTCATGCTTGTTTGGTATCATTGTTTTATTCTTCTTTTTAGAAACTTTTCAGTAGCCATATTACGTCTTATCATGTTTTTGTGATATCTCCAATTGCTAGTTCTTCTACTATTATTCTCTAATATAGGTTGTTTTCAAAATTAAAAACTCAGAAAAAAAAAAGCAAAGTAAAGAAACGACATCGATACCAAAGAAGAAAGATTTTATTGCAAGTTTCCATTATTAATGTACGTTGTTGAAGTTAACAACTAATTGGCTCATAATCAATTGAATCTACTAGGATATTTGAAATAGTCGAAGTAAACCTAGCTTGCAGGTCTTTGTAATGGCAAATTCTAAACAAACTTTTCGGAGAGACAAGAACACGGCTAAAGTATAGGGTCATAGTTGAATCTTCGCCTTTTCTCCAACCCAAATTGCAAAACTACAGGACGTATTCTGCTTCACTGCCGACAAGTTTGGATTTTATGGAGCCGTGTTCTTAGATGGTGGGGTAACCAATGGATTGTGCCGGGTTCTTTAAGTGACCTTCTCCAACAGCGGGGATGTTTCATCCATGGTTTTATTCAGCAAAAAAGTTTGGACTCTTTGACTATATATGGTCCTATGGTTAGTGTGGTTAGCTCGTAATGATTATTATGTCTTTAATAATGTGCCTTCGGATTAGGATAGTCTTTTTACTATAATCTTTCACAGAGTGGCTTCTTGGGCTAAATCTTTTGATGAATATCATTTTGTTAAACTAAAAATGATATTTTCCATAACTTGGAAGGATTTCAAAGATAGTTTAATCCGGTTCGAATTGGAGTTCATCAGGAATGGAAAGAACCTCATGTGGGAGCTTTGAAATGGAACATTGATGGCTTCTCTCCTGGAAAGCCGAGAAGGTTAGCCTGTTAGGTATAGGTGGGGTTTTGCGAGACTATATGGGCAGGGTTCTGTGTGTTTTCTCAACCCCTACATGCATCAAAGAATCCAGTGAAGTTGAAGTTTTGGAAATCAAAAGGGCTTTGGAGCTAAGCAAGCTGTTATAATAGAATGGAGACTAGCTTTAAGACCTGCGATGCATTGGAGCTAGGATTTAAAGATATTTTTTAATATAGTAAAAAATACATAAATATTATATATGCATTTTATTGTACCAAGTTTTTTTTAATTGAGAAATACGAAGATTCTATTTATATTTAATAAAATAAATTTAAAAAACAGATGAATTAATGATCAATTGTGAAAGAGTTGTTTTGGGGTACGTAACAAGTTTAGAACAACCATAGCTACACCAACTTTCTTCTATGATAAATGAGGTCATCTTGAACTCAAGTAGGGCTGATTTAACAAAATGAGAGCTAACTAAACAAGGTGATTACACAATCAAATCTGGCAGCACTGCTATTGATAACATTGCATTTTCAGGTACCTTTTCTTTCACTCCATTGTTTCAAAGGGCATCAGTTTCATGTTTTTTCAAGGGCATTGTTTATGGGAATGGGGCATTTATCAGTCATTTGTAATATGCATATGATACTTTGGTTTTTGTGCAAAACAACTACAACTCATTAATGAATGCTAAGAGGATCTTATGTTGGTTTTAAATGGCATCAGGGCTGCGAATTAACTTTCATAAAAGCTTTCTGGTAGGAATCAATCTTGATGAAGAATATATTGTTGGAATGGTAAATGTGATATATATACTGCAACTAGGACACATTGCCATTTAAATACATGGGACTTTCTTTGGGTGCGAATCTGAAAAGGCTCTCAACATGGAAGCCGATAATAAAAAAGATTCGTACAAGACTGGGAATGTGGAAAGGAAGGGTGCTAAGCATGGCGGGAAGAGTTTGTCTTCTTAAAAGTGTCCTTTCATCTCTTTCATTGTATTACATGTTTATCTTTCTCATGCCTAAGGGTGTAGCTCGTTTGATCACCACAATACATCGAAGAATTCTATGGGCTAGTGTATCTACTGAAAGAAAGGTTTGCAAGGCAGTTTGGCATGTGATTATCGGGGGAAAAAACAAAGGTGGATTGGGTATTGGGCTCTTTGTAGGGAAAAACAAGGCAATGCTTTTCAAGAGGCTTTGAAGACTAGTTAATAATGCTGAAAGAGGCTGGCAGAATCTTATCACCAACTTATACCGACCAACTTACATTAATGGCCTTCCACTATTTAAAAATCCCACACCACCAATATGGACTGCTATTAGTTCAATTATCAACATGGATACTGCAATGTCTTCTTTCTTGAAAAATAGCTGCTACTTCAAAGTTGGCAATGAGGAGACAACATGTTTTTGGACATACATATAATTGCCATGTGGTATTTTGAGAGAGTGCTTTCCATTAATCTATGCACTCTCCATAACTAAATCAGAGTGTCTGGCAGTAACGGGGGAGCATACTAACAGGGGATGGTTGTGGAACCTCAACTGGATCGGAGCCATACCCTATGCTCTCAAGAACAATCACAGCTGCAACAACTACACACTTTGATAAATGGGATCAAACTGGACACAAATAGGGTAGACTTATAACGGTGGGTGCTACATAAACAAGGAGGATATACAGTTAAATCTTGCAGCACGACAATTGATAACATCGAATTTCCAGGTACTTTTTTGTTCACTCCACTGCTATGGAAGGGTATTGCCCCTAGGTACCAAATTCAACCATTGTAATTGCTTCATTTATAAGAGTATTAAACGTATTGTATTCTTAATTATTTATGTACCAAATGCAACCCTTATAATCAAACTTTGAATTATGAACCGTGGAATCACTTCATGTACGCTTCTATTGAAGTCAATGCTAATTAAGAATTAAAAAAAGAAAAAAAAAACTAAAGAAGAAGAAAGAATATACTTGGGGTTTACTTTAGCCCTTTGGAATTTACGTTTTTCATGCACACTAAATTAGTTGGTGAGTTTTAGTTTTCGTTGACCTCTCCAAATGTTTACCAGGGAATGGCCTCAACTTGCTCAATTGCACGAGAGAGAGAGAGGGAGAGAGAGAGCACTCATGGAGGATTAGGGAAGGGACCTACGTAGTTGAAGTGAAGGAAGCAAAGGGTCCATGACAGTGTCTCCTAGGAAGTCTACGAGGAATGGAATAACGTGAGCATCATGCTAGTTGTCACCAATGGAGGACTACAGTCTCCGAATTGGTCCCCGAGCCCATATTCTTGCTCTATATGTGTTTCTAGTGGCTTGCGGTGTGGGGGCAACTAAACGAGGGTTTCACATGCGATCACAACCCTTTTTCTACTACAAACCACGTGGCCACTTCAATTATTCGATCCCCTTTCTCTTGTGTTTTTGAACTCTAAACACCCAACTAATTATGTGCCAACTTGCACTGGCTTCTTGTAACTCAATCGGGCCTGTTTCTTTTGTACTAAATAACCCAAGAAAAATCCTAAGATCAAGCCGAAATGTTAATTTGGATAGTACTCTTTTGAAGCTACCAAAATCTTGCAAGTTTTTGTTTATCAATCGACAAACCAATAATTTCCTGACCCAGAATCCTGTTCTTGATTATAAATTTAAAAACAGAAACAGTCCATGTATTTTACTGACTATAATCTGGGGTGTGTGTGTCCATCACATTATTTGGGATTTCGAATCATGTCTTTGCTTGTCGTCCCATAGCAAAGCTTGTGTCTGTCAAAGGCTAAATCTTCATAAATTGCATCAATCAGATCATTCTATATATATGGGAGACCTGCATGGATGGTAAGAATTGGGGGACCCTATATTTTTAAGCATTTGATTTGGATTAACCCTTTATTCTGGATACAATGTTGTCCTTTCATATCTATTATTAGTCACATTCAAGAGTTAGACTTTTTATTCCACTCTATATCTTAACATTGATTAGATCTTGGGTTTAATTTTCAATGATCATGAGTTCGAGTCCTTTCAGGGCCACTAGAGACTGACATGGTCGTTAATTTCAGAACTCGTATGATTAATTAGTTAAGGTACGTGCAAACTAATCCGGACACCTATATTAATAATAAAAAAAGAAAATAAATAAAGCAGCCGGTGTTTTTTTTGCCTACTTACTTCTAAACCGAAAATAAAATAAAATAGAAGAAAAATCAAGGGAAAGGAGAGAAGCCTTCACCTAGCTATGGTCATTGACGCAATTGAAATTAATGGCCCCGCCAATTAAGCATGTAATTACCAACCATATATTATATAGAGTCTTAACTACAGGCTACTTCCCAGCAGTTTCAACTCTCACGAGCTAACCCACCTTGATGCTCGAATTAAGGAAAGATTAAGAATGTTAATTATATGTTGATGAGCTGTACCTCACTTCACTTGAATCGAATGGTGTAATAAAGCAAAGAAAGATCATATCCTGAAAGAAAAGTCCTCTAAATCTGGTAGCTGCTTGCCTGCCCCCATATGCAACACCACCATTACCATTACCACCACCTCACCTACCTAGCTTTGCCTTTGATAATTCACGCAGCTTCTTTACAACAAAACTCACAAAGTAAAACTCTTAACAACCTTATTCCCCTAATTTTTAATTACTACTATTTTTTAAAAAAAAAACTTGAGTAATTTAATAATTACTTTTCTGAGGGTGTTGAAAATAGGTACTGTAAGCTTTTTGAGTGCCGTGTCTTTTGAGTAGTGGAGTTTTTTTTACTAGGGGAGAAAACATGTAATTAAAATATTTGATTAAATATACTGTTAAAAGTGCGATTATTTCTTTTCTATAGTGTGGAGTCCACATGGACATTGTTCTTGACCAAACGGGTGCAATATCTTTTGGGATTCTTCCCTTTTGCCCCAGACGGATTCTTAGCTAGTTTGTACCATATATATGACCATAATGACCCAAATATTGCCATTCGTATTAATTTACAGTTGGGTCTGGGGGGTAGTCAGAATCAGGGAGCAGAAAAACTAAGGGCCGACGGTTGGTTGTTGGCAATTACTGGTTGCGTTTACCATACCAACTCATAAAAAACACGCACATTAACTATCCCTTTCGCTTTATTTGTCAAACAGCAAAGATTTTGGCTATATATATATATATATCCTGAAAAATGTTGGCATTTTACTCAAAATTGACGGTGGTTCAATTAGTGGGGTCATGGAGTATGGGATTGGGAACCAACAATGAGCCATACGTACGATTAATAAAGGAAATAAAGCAATCTTTTCTTCGCATCTCTTGTTGTTAGGATTTAGTCCTAACAAAATATGTGACCCGCACTTGCATTATGTCACGAGTCAGGTCAAATAACGAAAAAATATTCATTGAAGACTTGTCGTCATTCTTTATGAATACTTTCTCACGATAAGAAAAAGTTTACTGAGATTTTTCTAACGTCAATACTAAAGACTACACGATAACATCAAAAGAGACGACACACACTGTCATGTCAACGATACAGAAAGCAAATCAAATAAAATATCATGAATTGAGTATTTCATGTTTATGTTTAATCAATTAATTTAATTTAATTATTTTTAAATCTTTTAAAAAGCTAAATTTAACAAAGAATGACATATAAAAGACTCAAGATAACTCGAGTCATTTTCAAAATCAGCTTAATCATTTAAAAAAAAACATGAGCTTAAAAGAAAGGGAAAAACCAAGCACACCTGAGCAAATCTCCTAAACATGAGTTAATCTCCTAAACTCACAAGCCATGAAATCCTAAACTTGTGCTCAATCAAAAAGCTCAATTCCTAACTAATTTAATATTAAATGATGAAACTAAAACAAAAAATTCAATTTAAAATATTTGCCAAAGTAAAAAAAATAGAAATAAAAAGAAGATCAAATTTGATAGAAAAAAACTAGAGCATGGAATCGTAAAAAAAAATCAATTTTAAAAATTATTCCAAGTAAAATGAATAGAAATCAAAAGAAAAGGGACTAAATC
>Ga0307515_10026379_pt1 | contig 10005 bp, 1 predicted proteins | sample 17_EM_MG_FD_194513 | JGI IMG/M metagenome (GOLD analysis project Ga0307515, IMG submission 194513) | Populus trichocarpa ectomycorrhiza microbial communities from riparian zone in the Pacific Northwest, United States - 17_EM | ecosystem: Host-associated > Plants > Roots > Unclassified | place...
AATAGTCCTTTATTAAAATAACCTCTAAGAAAAAGCGCTGGTTCCTATACGTCTAATTCCTGTTCCCCTTATAATCCTTAAGGTCCTTTACTAACTTAGCTAGATACGGCCTAGTTCCGTCTTTAGTCGCATAAGAATAGTTTAGGCCCAACGTAGTTAGCTATACCCTATATACAATCTCTTGCGGAGCATCTTTATTAGCGCCTCTTTTATATACTACTTTACTGTTCCACGGTGCCCGTCTTCTAATATTATGCTGCTGCCCTTATATAGGTCCCTTACTACAGTGTCCGTTCTCATTATATAGCTAGCGCAGTACTAAATTTAAATAGCAGTGACAGTCGTGCTATAATCAGTCGTCGTTTAATTAAGGAACAAGGTCGGCCCGGTCGAGGGCTCTAATTTAACAATATTTAACTAATTCGATTTAGTGACGGCGACGTACTAATATTGAGGCTCTGACTTGATTTGACCCTTTAACTAGCCCTAGCTTTTATACAGACACTCAAAACCAAGGCTTCCGTATAATCGTTCGATTAAGGCTCTATATATAGCTCTATATCTGGCTCTATATCATATAATCGGCTCTATATCCTTGTAATTAATTAAGGCTCTTTATACCGTTCTTATTATATAGCTAGCGCACTATCGAATTCCAGGGGCAGTGTAAAGTTCTACCAGCTTTACTGCTAAATAGACTAATTAGGATTTTCCATGCCCGGCAAAGAAAATCGCTATTAGCTTAGTAATATGCGGTAAGCTAAGCTAACATCTTTATAGTAGGTTGTCACGACTAACACGTCTTAACTAAGAAAGTAAACAAGAAAGGAGCTTTAGGAAATATAGTAAATAAGCAAATAAATAGAAATCTTTTATACGATCGTTACCTGCATCCCCTCCCCCACCTTAAAACTTAACTATCCCCTAGTTAAACATCCTATACCTACTATAGAGCCTACTACGGAGCCTGCTGGTTAATAGCTAACCTGGTTAAGCGTCCATCTCTAAAGATTAGACGATTTATTCTTCTTCCTAGCTTTAGCTGTCTTATTTATAGGCTGTGACCCAATCTAGATGTAATCTTCTGGTTGTATATATTTCTCTTACGGCGGAGCCTACGCCACCTACTGTGGAGCCTACGGCTTAACAGCTATCCTAGTTATACGGCTATCTCTAAGGGTCTGCGGATATTGCTAGCTAGGCGTTACTACTAAGTCTATAGGTCGTATTTAATAGTAGTCCTCCCAGTTTATACGTGTTTTGTCACTATTCTTTAGCACTACTCTATTATAGAAAGTAGTAAAATCCGTTAGTCCTATAGGGGGGGCCCATTACTGCGTCTGTTCTTTTCTTAACCTATCTAGGTCTATTCCTTAGTATATACGGAGCCAGTTCTTAATACCCTTTAGTCACCCTTCATTGCCGAGCTACGGAAGTTCTGGTCCAGGTCAATCACGTGTCCCCGCTACTAGTCTTCCTCAATTAAATAGATATATAAGTCCTTACTAAATAAGATCCTTTAAGCCTTAACACTCGTGCTTAGTAAAATGGTAACTTCCTCCGCATCTAGAACAGGTCTGCTAGCCTTATCTTCACGTGCCTTGCTAACCCTATACGTCCCACTACGGCTATCTAAAGGCAGTAGAATCTTGCGGATATTAGGAGTCCTGCGGATATTAAGAGCTATTCTACCAGTCTTTATATCCTTACGTTAGGCTTTAAACTATAGCCTAATCCATAGGTAACTGCTGCTGTATTAGGGCTTCTCCGTATATACCTAGTCTAGCTAGGTTAAAAAGTCTTCCTTCCCTTTAGCGGTCGATCTTATCCCTTTAAACCGGCTACTAATTGCGGAATTATTAAACTAGCTAACAAAGGCTCTGCTCCTTAGGGTCCATTTTCGGCAAACAATCTGCGCCCTTATATAAACTAACCTTATCCTCTATAGCTCTCAGTAACTAATAAAAGTTAAAGGACTTCCGTCTATCCGAATTAGCTCCCGTTTTGGCTATAGAATATCTTTAATATTTAAGCGGAAGTCCTTTTGCAAACCAGTATCCTTACTCGCTATTCTTTAGATTACCTACCTCCGTAACCCTTTAGGAGATTAGTGTAAACTACCTATAATACTTGCGTATACTGCTTAGCGGATTATCCCTATACTGCCGCACATAGGCTTCTAAGAAGTCTACTGTTTCCATCTATTAAAATTAGTTACTTCCTTAGTATTTTACCCTAAGCTTTCTTATAAGCTCCGTCTAGTCACCAGCCATAAATTTAGGCAAGCTTCAAATCCACATTCCTATTTAGTAATTGCAGTACTCTAGAAAACCCTAGTGCTTTTCCTTACTCGTTATGTGGTGTCGGACGTATAACCGCTCGTACTGTTCAATAAACTACAATACGTTCTGCCCTATAAAGTAAGAAGTTCTAACAGTTCCTAGGGCTGGCATAAACTGGACCATAACATAGATCTTATCTTAAGCCGTTAACTGCTAGCTATAGGGTAATATATCTAAAGCCTCCTTAGAAGCTTATAGGTGGTCCTTACGGCTCTTATCCTTTATCTACTAAGGGTTATTAGTCCTAGGTATCACAAGCAAACGCTACGGTAGGTCTGCTTATATAGCCGTGGTCTTAACAGAGGATGTCCCAGATAGCTATCCTAGTGGTACTTTAACAGGTATATGCTTCGGCTGGTCTATGTGTATAGCTATATCCCTAACGGAGAGCACCTGTTTCTTAACGCCTAAGGGGGGGTCTCCCTAAGAGAGTACGGAATCTCCATTATCTACTACCAGTGGGTCTCAGTACGTCCATCCGTTTTAGCCTACTATTATTCCACGCGGTAGGGTACTGCTAAGCCTCTTACTTTTACTTACATCTATTTCTTTACGGAACGCCTTTAGAGCTACTACTAATATAATCCGTATAACCTAAAAGAGGATAAAGCTAAGCCAGAATAGGAAGCTTTTAAGGACAGATCCGATCTTATATACTTACGACCTTGCTTAGTATTGCCTCTTTTGTTTATTAAGGGCAGTACTGACTTCCTTTACTGCTAGATATCTTAGATCTCGTTTCCGTCTAATTAATTGGCCCTTAGCTTACCGTCTCTGTATCTTTAATAAAGGTCTGGCCATGTCTATACGCAGGTGGTAAGTATCGGGTAACTCTAAGACGTTATTTAATAGGCTCGCTGGTTCGCTTAATATCCAATTTCTAAGTATGGGCACTGAATCTAATTACCGAGACCTTTTTAACCTGCACCCTTTTGCTTCCTATTACCACTCTTTGGCCTATATATTAAGTCTAACTGTCCGTTTAATATCCGTCTTTTCCGCTGTCTTTTTATTTAGGGACTACCTGGTTCCCCTTACTGTCTAATATTACCTAGTTTTCTTCTACTGTCTCGTTAATCTAGCTGGCGGTTCTTCTATAGTTGTAGTATATTCCTGCGTGTCTCCTATATATATAGCACTAGACTTCTAATCTAAAGAGCTTACCGTTGTCCCTATGTGGAATGCCATAAAATATATAGGAGGGTATAACCTCTCTAAGATGGGAAAGTCATAGTGCTATTTATCTATCTGTCTGTTTGTTAGTTAGTCGGTTAGTTAGTCGGTTAGTTGTAATCAGTCAATAAAACAGTTAGTCAGTTAGTAAGAAAGAAAGAAAAGAATATATTTCCGGTAACTGGTAAGGTCGTAATATGTCTATATTAGAGGGAAGAAGGAAGGAAGCTAAAGGCTCTATAAATATAGGAAAATGCCAAGATAGTAGGCGACGCCCAATCTACACCACCACATTATAAAAAAGGGGCCGTATAGTTTACCTATAGTAGTTTATTAATAAGGTTAAATTCTATAGAGTTAATAGGGCATATCTTAGCTTCTAAAGATTCTATACTTAGTTCTACCTATATTTAAGGGTTAAGGTGCTCTAGTTATAGTAGCGTCTAGCTCTATAATAAGATCTTTATCCCCTAACCCGTCGATTTGGGTCCGTAGCTTATCGATAAGCGCCAGCCAATTAGATTAACTAGATTCGATAGTCGTGCTCAGATATTTAAAGCCTTTGGATATTGCTTATTTCTCATACAAAATCTCTATACAAGCTCATTCTTTGGAGTTGAGTCGCTCAATATGAGGCTGCCAGCAGGCGTCGTTCCCGCATGATTGCGGGGCATAATGGTGGTGTAATTAATGGTTGAATTCTACAGTCTTGATTCTGGTGTTCGCGCACAGACCATGTACTCTACGGACCCCGACGGGTTAAGGGATAGCTACCTATTTATCTTAGTCCTATTCGCGTCTTATAAGTATATTTACACAGTTAGTAGCGCCTAGCCTATATATAATTAGGAAGTTAAACTAAAATAAAATATCTGCTTAGCGCGCTTGCCATACTATAAGGGCCTTTATTATTATAAAATATTCTAAGACCTTATAATTAGAAACTACCTAAATAAGCTTAGGGGTCCCTTTTAACTATACTCGCTAGTACTAAAAGCTAGAAATAATAGCTAGTATTTCTTTATTATAAACTAGGTAGTTTAGCTTAGTATTTACTATAGTCTCTAAATAGCAAGTAATAGGGTGCTATTCTCTATCTATCTACTTTTAGGAATAAACGCCCGTTATAATACTATCTAAGGCGTTAGGTTCTAGTATTAAGGGCTATTTTAGGTTAAAGTGGACGAGTAAGGGAGTAGAGACTAGTTATTTCTTAAGCTTATTAAAAGCCTACCTATATATAGTATTAAAGTAAAAGGGCTAGTCTTTTTGGGTAAAGCGGTTAAGAGGCCTAGTAATCTTGCTGTAGTCTTTAATAAAGCGTTAATAAAAGTTATAGAAACTTAGAAATAATTATACCCCCTTTACTGTCTATAGAGGTGCCCACTAGGTAATTATAGCCGTTTTCTCTAAGTTGGTTTTAATTCCATCTATACTAATAATAAACCCTAAGTACTTTATACGTTTAATACTAAACTCTAACTTCTTGATATTGGCCTAAAGGCTAGCCTTTGTCACGGAAGTAGGCATAAGCTGGAATACAATGTACTAAACGGGGTAGTAATTAAAGAAGGCTACGTACGCATAACTATACGTGGTTAATATAAAGACATTTAGATGCAGAAATAGAACAGGTTAGGTATGGGTATAAATAGGGGTTATAGGGGAACGTGCGTAGGTGTCTTGGGACGAACGTAAGTACGGGTTAAGAACGTTAAAATGCGTAGGGACGTGAGAACGTATAAGTCCCGTAACAGCCTTATAGAGCTATTAAAGGACTTTATAGACGTACTCTTCGTATTCTAGCTTATTTTTAAAGTAGATTATAATATTATCTAGGTAGGCTGTATAGAAGTTATTAAAGTAGTTAAAAAGTATATAATTTATATATCGCTAGTATATAGCTAGTCTATTACTTAGTCTAAAAGATAATACCTTATATTTATATATTTCGTAATAGGTCTAAAATATAGTAAGATTCTCTAAGCTAGGGTTTATTTTAATTTAGTAGAAGGCCTAGCGGATATTAAGCTTTATAAAGACCTTAGCTCTACTTATTTAGGCTAGCATCTTATTAAATAGGGGCAGTAGATAGCGGTCCTTATAGGTTATATTATTTAGCTTATAGTAATTAATATAGAAACAGAGTCCTCTATAGAGCTTTTTAGTAAAAGGAATAGGGGAGTTAAAAGAGGCTTAGCTAGGCTTAATAAAACCTTTATTTAGGTTATTAATAAGGTACTACTTTATAGCCTATAATTTAGCAGTAAACTACTAGTAAAGGGGGCTAAAGCTAAGGGTATTTTCCTTATCTGGCTTAATTTTAATCTTATAGTTATACGGGTAGTAAGGCGGGAGCCTATTAGACACTACCTTAGAGAATATATTCTTAACCTTCTAATATTAATAGGGTAGTTTTTGTTCTACTAGCTCCTTATCTATTTACTAAGTTTACTTTACTTTTTTTATTATTAAGTATTTGGTTGATTTTATATAGGCTAGTTATAAAAGTAATAGTATTAGGCTAGACTAAGTTCCAGTAGAATTCTACGACACTTATATAGTAGATATTAACTAGTAAGAGGTCCGTAGGTTTCCTTATAGCCGTTTACCGGACTATATTTTACGGTTTAGGGTTTATAATTTTTCTTAGCTCCTATTTTATCTTCTATAAGTTATTACTCTAATTTATTAGTTTAGTATAGCATCTAATATCCTTTACTATTTTTATAGCTATATAAGGCCTAAGCTCTTTATAGGGAGCTTTTTTAGATTATTATTAACTTCCTAGGTCTTTAATACGGGTGGCGTAATATAGGTAGTCTAGGGGCGGTATAGTATACGGATTTATTACGGATTAAGCTATATATCTTTCTTAAAGGCCTAGTCCCTACGCATAGTATTAGCCTAGTAAATAGTATTAATCTAGGGCTGTATAAGGTTTTCTATTATAATACTAATTTCTTTTATAAAGAAAGGGGTTAGGGGTAGGATTTCGGGCTAAATAAACCGTTTACTCTATATATTAAGCTATAAGCCTAAATAGGCTAGCCATTTTCTCCTTAAGATTATATTATAGTTTTCTAGATCTATAATAAGGAAGAGAATATTATACTACCTTCGTCCGTTAACATAAAGGTAAATCTATAAAATAGTCGTAATAGGTAGCCCTATTTATTTATTATACCTATAAATAGAAATTAGTTTAGGTAGCTCTTTAAGGGGTATATTTAAAATTTTAGCCAGCTTTATAGCGTACTGGGTGTCTATTAAGGTAAAGGTATTTACTCTAGAGTTAGCTAAAGTAGAGGTTAAAACTTAATATATATTATAGAATAAAACATAAAGGATAGTATAGCCTCTTCCGCTAATTGGCTAACCTAGATTAATATATAGTATATTAATCCCTTTTAACCCTAGAGGGGAGTCTTCCTTTAAAGTTTCTCTTTTTTTAACTTTGTACTATCTTCCTAGATTAATAGAACTTTATCCCTTTTAGTATTTATTAGGCAGTCTTTTATAATATAGCTCTTCTAACTATAAGAGAAGCAGGCGCCTTAATTACTAAAGGCCTATATATAGGGGCTACTGTATATAAACTAAGCATTTACTAGACCTATAGTAGGACTAGCTATACGGCTAGCTACTAAATTGGTGGTAGGCTATATAGCTAGTGCTATAGGAGTTACTAATCGTGCTAGGGCATTATAGGCCATTTTTATATTGCTCATAGTCTAATTTAGAGGGTTTTTAGCTTTATACCGTTTAGCACATGCTTTAATTTAATAGGGGCTTTAGTTAATAGCTAAGCACTAATTTATAGGTTCCTTTAGCGTCTATATAGTAGTAAAAACTAGCAATATAACCCGCTATAGGTCTAGGGTAAGCTTATTAAATAAGTCTAATATTAAATCTTTCTAGGAAATTTAGGCCTAGCCTACTAAGTATAAAAAGCGGGTCTAAAAGGCCAAAAAGGTCTTCTTAATTTTTATATTTAGGCCTTTATAATTAAAGTAGGCATTTTATACCTTAAAGGGGTCCTTTTAAATAGAAAATAAATAAATAATTATTTCCTCTTTAGAGGTAAAAGGGTTTATTAAGTCCTTAGTATATTGCGGGCGTAGGTATATTTAAGCGTCTCTATTAATACGGCTAAAGATATAGGCCATTCGGGCTTAAGGGGTAGGAAAATAGTCGGTATTAACTTTAAGCTTATCCTATAGTTAGAGCTTTTAGTTATTAAATATAGGGTCTATTCCATCTCTAAGCAATAGGGGGTCCGCAACCTCTGTGGACCGCAATAGTACTATATAGCGCTTAGTGGGTCCGCTAAGGCGCTAGGATAGGGCCTTAAGGACTATAGTAAGTCTCTAGGTATTTAATAATTTATTACTAAATACAGAAGTAAGGGTATCTCTAGCTTTAAGCAGCTCTTATAGTTATTTAATCTTAGTATTAGCTGCTACTAGCTCTGCCTAGGGGTTTAAGATATTAACTATTTTATTATCTAAGGTATTTAAAGGTCCTATAGCTGTTTTATGTAAAACATATTACTAGGGTGTATAGTAAGGAGTAGGCAAGCCGAGTATAAGTTATAAGGAGAGTTGATAGAAGAGGACAATATAGTAATAAGGGTAGGCAATAGCCTAGTATACAGAGAGAGAGACGAACCGATAAGGAGGGAAAGGGCTGTAAGCCCGAGGTGTTTATAAGGAGGTGCTAAGCCTTGCCTTCGGCTAGGCCTTGGCTACCCCTAAGCGGCCCTTAAGCGATATACCCAAGTAAGGGTTAAAATAACCCTTATATTTTGCTAGCTACTATATTTTATAATATAGTAGTAGGTGTATTAGATAATTCTAGGTAAATTCTTTAGGGGTTCTAGTCTGTGCTTATTCTATTCTTAGGGTTTATATTCTTTTTATATTTTTTAGTTCTAGTTCTTATTCTAGTTTTTTTTTAGTTTTTATTTTTTTAAAATATATTTAAGTTCCTTTTTAGGAAGAAACTAAGTTCTGTTAAGTTCTACTAGTGCCGTATTATATAGCCTAAAACTAATATTTAGCTAAAATGTATAGAGATTTACTACCTAGAGAAGGCCAATAATAAGGTTATATGGCTTAAGCTTATAAGCTTAGGATGTCTACGCTTTCTCTATACGCTTAGAGTAATTCTATATAAGTAGTTTCCGCTCTACCCCTTATAAAAAGACTTTCTCTTTTTTCTTCTTTTTTTTAATTATATCTGTAACGAAGCCTTATAGCAGGAACTACGGTGGACTTGTTAATGGGCTGGGTATATAGGTAAACAAGAAGTTAACAACGTAATAATAACTGGTGGAGTGGTTGCCTAATAGATTAACTCTAATTGTATTCTAAGATTTGCTATAAAGGAAAGAACTATCTAGGTAGGGACTGTAGTCCTTTAAATATATAACCGTACTTTTAAGAAATCCCCTTTACACATAAAATACGTGTTATATATATTATACGTACGTTTTATTTATATACTGCGTATATTACATATAACGTTATATAACCTTAGTTACTATTCCTCGTTACATAGCTCTATCGGCTCCATTCTAGACTGTGCCTAAATTAACTAACTAGCTTCTCTCAACTCCTCTCTAAGTAGTTATAATATTTTACTTAAAGCGTCCATAACACCATCTCCCTCCTCTTTATTTTTGTCCTTAAAGATCCTAAATATCTTTAAGTCGTTTACTAGAGGTATAATGTCCGTCTAATTAATTTAGTTAATATTATTGCTTATTATACCTAAGGCTCTTTCCTCTTCTTTAACCATTCGTCGTGCTCGCACTATTACTACGATATTGTCTCTTAGTGAGATTATACCGTCTCCGTGTTCTCGTTATTTAAAAGAGGGGTTAGTTTATATTGCGTTAGTAAGTCTATCTTCACGATAACCGTCCTCTTACTTAGAGTGCACTAAAGTAAATATTCGTTCGTTCTATAACGTTTGCTCCGTCTCTAATACTAAATATATATAACCTATTATCCTTAATAGTTGTCTAGTTCCTTAATTAATTTATCTTAAGGTCTCGTGTTTAATCTATTACTGTGTGGCTAGATAATAAGCTATCTATTGCTCTTGCTAAGTTGCGTCATTTTTATAACGCTAAACGAGAGGCTGCCGATGCTTAACAACGGGCCCTTGATTTTTGTCTTGCTGCGTTTACTTAACTAATTTATCTTAAGAAAGTTTGTAAGAAGGTCCGTTTTAAAAAGTAAAAACTTATAAAATAAGGTTTATAGAAACTTAGCAATAAAAAAACGGATTCTCTACTAATAGAGAAGGAAATAGATCCGAGTAGTTTAGTAACTGCTCTTCTTAGGTCCCCCTTAGGTAACTTATTTTTTGGCGATCTTTCTTTATTAATACTGCCTGACCTAATCTCTTCTAATACTCCTATACCTTTCTTATAGCGTTCTTTAAATTTTCTAGTAGCTCCTAGGTAGTTTTATTATAGCCT